>Ga0207671_10000079_pt1 | contig 149692 bp, 131 predicted proteins | sample KBSC24metaG_FD_184352 | JGI IMG/M metagenome (GOLD analysis project Ga0207671, IMG submission 184352) | Corn rhizosphere microbial communities from Kellogg Biological Station, Michigan, USA - KBS C2-4 metaG (SPAdes) (version 2) | ecosystem: Host-associated > Plants > Roots > Rhizosphere >...
TGTTGTGGCGAGCGGGCTTGCCCCGCGTTGGGCTGCGTAGCAGCCCCAAAACCACGCACCGCGGTGTGTCAGTTAAAAACACATCGCCTGTAATGGGGCCGCTTCGCGCCCCAACGCGGGGCAAGCCCGCTCGCCACAAGAGGTGGGCTTGCCATACCAAGCCCGCTCGCCACAGCAGCGTCGCTTGCAATGTTTGATTTGTGTCAGCCGGCCCGCCCGGGCCTTCTGCATAATGGCCCAAGTGTTTATCATGGCCGGCTGCTACGTCTGGTTTCCCGTTGACGGGAGGTTGCTGGCCAGGCGCTTATTTCCAGGAGTTGCTGCATGACCTTTTCTTTGGCCGCCAAACTGTCGGTGTTGCTGGTGTTTATCGGCAGCACGCTGTATGTGCATCTGCGCGGCAAGGCCCGTTTGCCGATGTTGCGTCAGTTCGTCAACCATTCGGCGCTGTTCGCCCCGTATAACGCCTTGATGTACCTGTTCTCGGCGGTGCCGTCCAAGCCGTACCTGGACCGTAGCAAGTTCCCGGAACTGGACGTGCTCAAGGACAACTGGGAAGTGATCCGCGAAGAGGCCATGCACCTGTTCGACGAGGGTTACATTCGCGCCGCTGAAAAGAACAATGACGCCGGTTTCGGTTCGTTCTTCAAGAAGGGCTGGAAGCGTTTCTACCTCAAGTGGTACGACAAACCGCTGCCATCGGCCGAGGCGCTGTGCCCGAAGACCGTGGCATTGGTCAGCAGCATTCCCAACGTCAAGGGCGCAATGTTTGCGCTGTTGCCCGGCGGCAGCCACTTGAACCCGCACCGCGATCCGTTTGCCGGGTCCCTGCGTTATCACTTGGGGCTGTCCACGCCGAACTCCGACGACTGCCGCATCTTTGTCGACGGCCAGGTCTATGCCTGGCGCGACGGTGAGGACGTGATGTTCGACGAAACCTTCGTGCACTGGGTCAAGAACGAGACCGAGAAGACTCGCGTTATCCTGTTCTGCGATATCGAGCGGCCGCTGAGCAACCGCCTGATGACCCGCATCAACCGCTGGGTCAGCCAGCAACTGGGGCGCGCCACGGCACCCCAGAACCTGGATGATGAACGCGTCGGCGGCATCAACCAGGCCTACGCCTGGAGCAAGTCCTTCAGCGACAAGTTCAGCGGTGTGGTCAAGCAGTGGAAGCGCAAGCACCCGAAGGCTTACCGCATTGCGCGGCCGGTGCTGGCGGTGGTCGTCCTGGTACTGCTGTGGAAATGGCTGTTCGGCTGATCTGATGTGGGAGGGGGCTTGCCCCCGATGGCGGTGTGTCAGGCTAAATATTTTTGCCTGATCCACCGCTATCGGGGGCAAGCCCCCTCCCACATTTGATCTCCTGTGTTCTTAGTTCTTAGGACGCGATTAACTGGCGCAGCACATAGTGCAAGATGCCCCCGGCCTTGAAGTATTCCACTTCATTGAGGGTATCGATCCGGCACAACACCTCGACCTTCTCGCTGCTGCCATCCTCCCGGGTAATCACCAGCGTCAGGTTCATCCGCGGCACGATCTCCACGTTTGTGAGCCCCAGGATGTCGATCTTCTCCTTGCCGGTCAGCTTCAGCGCCTTGCGGTTCTGATCCAGCTTGAACTGCAGCGGCAGCACGCCCATGCCCACCAGGTTGGAACGGTGAATCCGTTCGAAACTCTCGGCGATCACCGCCTTGACGCCCAGCAGGTTGGTGCCCTTGGCGGCCCAGTCGCGGCTTGACCCGGTGCCGTATTCCTGGCCGGCGATCACCACCAGTGGCGTGCCGCTGGCCTGGTACTGCATGGCGGCGTCGTAGATCGACATTTTCTCGCCCGTGGGGATATACAGCGTGTTGCCGCCTTCTTCGCCACCGAGCATTTCATTGCGGATACGGATATTGGCGAACGTGCCGCGCATCATCACTTCGTGGTTGCCCCGGCGTGAGCCGTAGGAGTTGAAGTCGCGCGGTTCCACACCCTGTTCACGCAGGTAGCGGCCGGCAGGGCTGTCGGCCTTGATATTGCCGGCCGGGGAGATGTGGTCTGTGGTCACCGAGTCGCCCAGCAGCGCCAGCACGTTGGCGCCCTTGATGTCTTTGATCACCGGCAGTGGCCCGCCAATGTCATCGAAGAACGGTGGGTGCTGGATGTAGGTGGAGTCCTTCTGCCACACGTAGGTCGCGGCTTGCGGCACTTCGATTGCTTGCCACTGCTCATCACCGGCAAACACTTCGGCGTATTCCTTGTGGAACATGACGGTGCTGACCTGGGCCACGGCATCCGCGATTTCCTGGCTGCTCGGCCAGATGTCCTTGAGGTACACCGGATTGCCATCCTGGTCGTTACCCAAAGGCTCGCTGCTGATATCGATGCGTACCGTGCCGGCCAGGGCATAGGCCACCACCAGGGGCGGGGAGGCCAGCCAGTTGGTTTTCACCAGCGGGTGCACGCGGCCTTCGAAGTTACGGTTGCCGGACAGCACCGAAGCGACGGCGAGGTCGGCTTTCTGGATGGCTTTTTCAATCGGCTCGGGCAACGGCCCGGAGTTGCCGATACAGGTGGTGCAACCGTAGCCCACCAGGTCGAAGCCGAGCTTGTCGAGGTATTGGGTAAGACCGGCGGCCTTGTAGTAGTCGGTGACCACCTTGGAACCCGGCGCCAACGAGGTTTTTACCCAGGGCTTGCGGGTGAGACCTTTCTCCACGGCCTTTTTTGCCACCAGCCCGGCAGCCATCATCACGCTGGGGTTGGAGGTGTTGGTGCAAGAGGTGATGGCGGCGATCACCACGGCGCCGTTTTTCAGGCGATAGGTGTGGCCGTCGTCCTCATAGTCGGTTTCGCCGACCAGGTCGGCATTGCCCACGGCGACACCACCGCCGCCTTCACTTTCCAGGCGGCCTTCTTCCTTGTTGGTGGGTTTGAATTGCAGGTCGAGGAAGTCACTGAAGGCTTGGCCGACATTGGGCAGCGATACCCGGTCCTGCGGGCGTTTTGGCCCCGCCAGGCTGGCCTCGACGCTGCCCATGTCCAAGGCCAGGCTGTCGGTGAACACTGGCTCCTGGCCGGCGTTGCGCCACAGCCCCTGGGCCTTGGTGTAAGCCTCGACCAATTTGACGGTTTCAGCCGGGCGACCGGATAGACGCAGGTAGTCCAACGTCACGTCGTCCACCGGGAAAAAACCGCAGGTGGCGCCGTATTCCGGGGCCATATTGGCGATGGTGGCGCGGTCCGCCAGGGGCAGGTCGGCCAGGCCGTCGCCGTAGAATTCGACGAATTTGCCCACCACGCCTTTTTTACGCAGCATCTGGGTAACGGTCAGCACCAGGTCGGTGGCGGTAATGCCTTCTTTCAGCTTGCCAGTGAGCTTGAAGCCGATCACTTCCGGGATCAGCATCGATACCGGCTGCCCGAGCATCGCGGCTTCCGCTTCGATACCGCCCACGCCCCAGCCCAATACGCCAAGGCCGTTGATCATGGTGGTGTGGGAGTCAGTCCCGACCAGGGTGTCGGGGAACGCATAGGTACGGCCGTCTTCGTCCTTGGTCCACACGGTGCGGCCAAGGTATTCGAGGTTGACCTGATGGCAGATGCCGGTGCCCGGCGGCACCACGCTGAAGTTGTCGAAGGCGCTCTGGCCCCAGCGCAGGAAGGCATAGCGTTCGCCGTTGCGCTGCATTTCGATGTCGACGTTCTGTTCGAAGGCACGGGTAGTGCCAAACTTGTCGACCATCACCGAGTGGTCGATGACCAGGTCCACGGGGGAGAGCGGGTTGATACGTTGCGGGTCGCCACCGGCCTTGGCCACGGCAGCGCGCATGGCGGCGAGGTCGACCACGGCGGGAACGCCGGTAAAGTCTTGCATCAATACCCGGGCCGGGCGGTACTGGATCTCTCGGTCGGACTGGCGCTCTTTGAGCCAGGCAGCGATGGCCTTGAGGTCGGTGCCGGTGACGGTCTTGTCGTCTTCCCAGCGCAGCAGGTTTTCCAGCAGCACTTTGAGGGACATCGGCAGCTTATCCAGGTCGCCCAGGCTCTTGGCGGCTTCGGGCAGGCTGAAATAGTGATAAGTCTTATCGTCGATTTGCAGGGTTTTAAGGGTTCTCAGGCTATCAAGGGATGACATTACATGACTCCTTATGGTCCGCACGGCTACGGACCTGACGGGACTAACAGAGCTATCAAACTAGCCCTGTTTTCAGTAGCTGGCTAATTACTGGACTCTATGGACAGAACCAAGGTTCCGAACTCGGCTATCATGCGCGCGTTTTCATGACAGGCATTGCGATAGCGCAAGTCAGTTGATTCACCAGGAGAGTCGATGAACACCCTTTTTATGCACTGCCGTCCGGGGTTTGAGGGCGAAGTCTGTTCCGAGATCGCGGAGCACGCCGCACGCCTGAATGTTTCGGGCTACGCCAAGGCCAAGACCGGCAGCGCCTGCGCCGAATTTGTCTGCACCGAAGAAGACGGCGCCCAGCGCCTGATGCACGGCCAGCGTTTTGCCGAGCTGATCTTCCCCAGGCAGTGGGCGCGCGGGGTATTTATCGATTTGCCGGAAACCGATCGCATCAGCGTGATCCTCACGCACCTGCGCGATTTCCCGGTGTGCGGCAGTGTGTGGCTGGAGATGGTCGATACCAACGATGGCAAGGAACTCTCGAACTTCTGCAAGAAATTCGAAGTGCACCTGCGCAAAGCCCTGTTGGGGGCCGGCAAGCTGGTGGACGACCCGAGCAAGCCGCGCCTGTTGCTGACCTTCAAGAGCGGCCGCGAAGTGTTCATGGGCCTGGCCGAGTCGAACAACTCGGCAATGTGGCCGATGGGCATCCCGCGCCTGAAATTCCCGCGTGACGCGCCCAGCCGCTCGACCCTGAAGCTGGAAGAGGCCTGGCACCACTTTATCCCCCGCGACCAGTGGGATGAGCGCCTGCATGGCGACATGACCGGTGTCGACCTCGGTGCCGCCCCCGGTGGCTGGACCTGGCAACTGGTGAACCGTGGCATGCTGGTGACCGCCATCGACAACGGCCCCATGGCCGAAAGCCTGATGGACACCGGCCTGGTGCAACACCTGATGGCTGACGGCTTCACTTTCGTGCCCAAGCAGCCCGTGGATTGGATGGTGTGCGACATCGTCGAGAAGCCGGCGCGTAACGCCGCGCTGCTGGAAACCTGGATCGGCGAAGGCTATTGCCGTGAGGCCGTGGTGAACCTGAAGTTGCCGATGAAGCAGCGTTACGCCGAGGTGAAGCGCCTGCTCGAACGCATCGAAGAGGGCTTCAAGGCGCGTGGTATTCGGGTGGAGATCGGCTGCAAGCAGCTGTACCACGACCGTGAAGAAGTGACCTGCCACCTGCGTCGGCTGGTGGATGTGAAGAAAACCAAGGCCCGCTAAACTGAGCGCCGGTTTCAGGAGTAGACAATGAGCGATATTTTCGACACCGCCGTTGATGGCACCCTCGACGCAACGGGCCTCAACTGCCCGGAGCCGGTGATGATGCTGCACCAGCACATCCGCGACCTGCCGCCTGGCGGCTTGCTCAAGGTGATCGCCACCGACCCGTCGACCCGCCGCGATATTCCCAAGTTCTGCGTATTTCTCGACCATGAACTGGTGGAGCAGCAGGAACGGGCCGGGACCTACCTGTACTGGATTCGCAAAAAGGTTGATTAAGCCCGTGCCTTGTCCAGGCGAATGCGCCGCCGCGCGCTGCGGGCCAGGCGCACCACCAGCATCCCCGCCGCGCAGCTGAGGCCGACGATCAGCCCCTGCCACAAGCCGCTGGGGCCGTTTGGCGCGCCCAGCCATTCGGTCAGCCCGAGGGCATAGCCGACCGGCAGGCCCACGCCCCAATAGGCAAACAACGTCAGCACCATGGTCACCCGCGTGTCCTGATACCCACGCAGGGCACCGGCGGCGGTGACCTGGATCGCATCGGAAAACTGGAACAGCGCGGCAAACACGATCAGCATCGATGCCACCTGTACCACCCGTGGGTCCGCTGTATAGATCGTGGCGATCTGCTCGCGAAACAGCAGCATCAGGCTGCACGACAGGCAGGCATAGGCCAGCGCAGTGCCCATGCCGACCCCGGCCGCGAAGCGTGCCTCTCGCGGTTCCCCGCGCCCCAGGGCCTGGCCGACGCGCACGGTGACCGCCATGCTCAGGGAGTAGGGGATCATGAACACCAGCGAACTGAAGTTCAGCGCGATCTGGTGCCCGGCCACCACGGTGGCGCCGAGGCTACCGATCAACAGGGCGATCACCGCGAAGATGCTCGATTCGGCAAAGATCGCAATACCGATCGGCAGGCCGATGGCCAGTACGCGCTTGATCACCGCCCACTGCGGCCAGTCGAAACGCTTGAACAACTCGCTGCTCTGATAGGCCGGCGCCCAACGGGTCCAGGCCGCCATGCCGAGCATCATTACCCACATCACGATTGCCGTGGCCCAGCCACAGCCGACGCCACCCATGGCAGGCACGCCGAAATGGCCGTAGATGAACACGTAGTTCAGCGGAATATTCAGCGCCAGCCCGCACAGGCCCATGACCATGCTGGGGCGCGTTCGGCCCAGGCCATCGCTGAAGCAGCGCAGCACGTAGTACAGCGCGACCGCTGGCATGCCCGAGGCGATGCCATGCAGGTACGCCATGCACGGCTTGATCAGCGCGGGGTCGACGTTCATCGCGTGCAGGATCGGTTCGGCGCTGATCAGCATCAGCAACGCGGTCAAGCCGACGATCAGCCCCAGCCACAATGATTGGCGCACCAGCGGGCCGATTTCGCGGAACGTGCCGGCGCCGAAGCGCTGGGCGACTTTGGGCGTGGTGGCCAGCAGGGTGCCGGTCATCAGCAGGAACACCGGAATCCAGATCGAGTTACCCAGGGCCACGGCCGCCAGGTCCATTGGGCTGACACGCCCGGCCATTACCGCATCGACAAAGCCCATGGCAGTGGTTGCCAGTTGGCCGATCATGATCGGCAGGGCCAGGGTCAGCAGGCTGCGCACCTCGCGGTTGATGCGGGCGGGGCGGGTGAGGGGGGCGGTGATGGCAGCGTTCACGTACGGGGTGTCCAGGAAAGAGCACAGGACGGCGGATTCTACGCCTTGACGCGATAGTCAGGAAAAAACCTGTGTTAGGGATTTGTAAACGATCCTCCAGGCACTCTTCACTCCTGGGATCCACGGTGTGACACCGAGCGCATCCCTGTACACTGCTGATCCGCGAAAGGAGCCTGCCATGCTGATTGTTGCCGACGAAAATATCCCGCTGCTCGATGCCTTCTTCGAAGGGTTTGGCGAAATTCGCCGGGTACCCGGGCGCTCCATTGACCGTGCCACGGTCGAGCAGGCCGATGTGCTGCTGGTACGTTCGGTCACCAACGTCAACCGCGCCCTGCTCGAAGGTTCGGCGGTGCGTTTTGTCGGCACCTGCACCATCGGCACCGACCACCTGGACCTCGATTACTTCAAGCAGGCCGCGATCCAGTGGTCCAGCGCCCCCGGCTGCAATGCTCGCGGCGTGGTGGACTACGTCCTTGGCAGCCTGCAAACCCTGGCCGAGATCGAAGGTGCCGACCTCAACCAACGCACCTACGGTGTGGTGGGTGCCGGTGAAGTCGGCGGTCGCCTGGTCAAGGTGCTCAAAGGCCTGGGCTGGAACGTGCTGGTGTGCGATCCGCCGCGGCAGATCGCCGAGGACGGTGACTACGTCAGCCTGGAACAGATCATCGAACAGTGCGACGTGATCAGCTTGCACACGCCACTGACCAAGTCCGGCAACGGTTCCACCTGGCACCTGCTGGACCGCCAGCGGCTCAACCGCCTCAAGCCTGGCACCTGGCTGATCAATGCCAGCCGTGGCCCGGTGGTCGACAACGCAGCCCTGCGCGACGTGCTGCTTGAACGCGAGGACCTGCAAGCGGTGCTGGATGTATGGGAGGGCGAGCCGGAAGTGGACGTCGACCTGGCTGACCTGTGCGTGCTGGCTACGCCGCATATCGCCGGCTACAGCCTGGATGGCAAGCAGCGTGGCACGGCGCAGATCTACCAGGCGTTCTGTGCGCATCTGGGCCAGGAAGCGAGCATTCAACTCAGCGATTTGCTGCCGCCGCCCTGGCTGGCCGAGGTGCACTTGAATGCATCGACCGATCCCGCCTGGGCTTTGGCGACGTTATGCCGCAGCGTGTATGACCCGCGTCGGGACGACGCAGATTTCCGGCGTAGCCTCGTAGGAACCGTCGAGGAGCAGCGCAAGGCATTCGACCTGTTGCGCAAGCACTACCCTGAGCGTCGCGAGATTGACGGCTTGAAGGTGCGCATCAACGGGGAGTCGGCGGTGTTGGCGAATATCGTCCAGGCATTGGGCGCAAGCGCCCTGTAGGAACGCTATTACTGTGGCGAGGGCGCTTGCTCCCGTTGAACTGCGCAGCCGTCCCATTGTTTGGGGCCACTTCGCGGCTCAATGGGAGCCAGCAGCCTGGCCACAAAAAAACCGGCCACCAGGACCGGTTTTGAAAGAGTTCAGGCGCTTCAGCCTTGCTGCGCAGGCTTGACCAGGCGTTGTTCCAACTCGCGGCATGCTTGCTGGATCATCTCTTCGGTAATCTGCACTTCGTGGCCCTTGGCGTCGATGTACGAGCAAGGCAACTGCTGCGGTTGGCGGATCACTTCAATCTTGGCATCGCTGCTATTTTGCAAGGTCATAGCCTGTCTCCTCATCAGGTTGTGTACCTACTGTAAAACCCCCGCGTGACCGCGCTGTTACAACTCCTTGCACAATCATCGGTTCGAGCCCCCAGTCCAGCAGAAACCTCCGCGGATTTCCAGCGGGACGTTAGACCGATAGCCTCTAGGCATCAGTATCGGTGGGCATAATTAATCTGACTCATTGCTGTTACGAAAGTTGTTATTTGCCCAAGTTCCCCCCATGTGGTGTACACGTTCCTCAACGGTGATGCCCTCCATGTTCTCAGTCCGACAGCGCCGCGCGATTCGCCTGGCCAGCCGCTTTATCGCGCCCTACCGCTGGCAGGCCCTCGGAGCCCTGTTGGCGCTGATCGTTACCGCCGGCATCACTTTGTCCATGGGGCAGGGCATTCGCCTGCTGGTGGATCAGGGCTTCATGACCCAGTCGCCACACCTGCTCAACCAGTCCATCGGGCTGTTCATGATTCTGGTGCTGGGCCTGGCGGTGGGTACGTTTGCACGCTTCTACCTGGTGTCGTGGATCGGCGAGCGGGTGGTGGCCGATATTCGTCGCCAGGTGTTCAATCACTTGATCTACCTGCACCCCGGCTTCTATGAAAACAACCGCAGTTCGGAAATACAGTCGCGACTCACCACCGACACCACCTTACTGCAATCGGTGATCGGCTCGTCGCTGTCACTGTTCCTGCGCAATGGGTTGATGGTCATCGGCGGCATCGTGTTGCTGTTCATCACCAACCCCAAGCTCACCAGCATCGTTGTGGTCGCACTGCCGTTGGTGCTGGCGCCGATCCTGATCTTCGGCCGCCGCGTACGCAGCCTCTCGCGCCTGAGCCAGGACCGCATCGCCGATGTAGGCAGTTATGTGTCCGAGACCCTCGGCCAGATCAAGACCGTACAGGCCTATAACCACCAGGTGCAGGACGAACGACGCTTTGCCGTGACCGTCGAGGAAGCGTTCAACACCGCACGCAAACGCATCGCCCAACGCGCCTGGTTGATCACCCTGGTGATCATGCTGGTGCTGGGGGCCGTGGGCGTGATGTTGTGGGTCGGCGGCATGGACGTGATCAGTGGGCGCATTTCCGGCGGCGAGCTGGCGGCGTTCGTGTTCTACAGCCTGATTGTGGGCAGCGCCGTCGGCACCCTCAGCGAAGTGCTCGGCGAACTGCAGCGCGCTGCCGGTGCGGCGGAGCGAATCGGCGAGTTGTTGCAGTCGAGCAACGATATCCAGGCTCCCGCCACCGGCACGGTGCACTTGCCGGCGCGGGTCAGCGGCCGTATGGAACTGCAAGACCTGCGCTTTTCCTACCCCTCGCGGCCGGACAGCTACGCCATCGACGGGTTGAGCCTGACCATCAACCCCGGTGAAACCCTGGCGCTGGTGGGGCCGTCCGGTGCCGGCAAGTCGACGATTTTCGATCTGTTGCTGCGCTTTTACGACCCCCAACAAGGCCGCATCCTGCTCGAAGGCCGCCCCTTGACCGAGCTGGACCCGCTGGACCTGCGCCGCCACTTCGCCCTGGTGTCGCAAAGCCCGGCGCTGTTCTTCGGCAGCGTCGAGGAGAACATCCGCTACGGCAACCCGGCGGCGACCCGTGAGCAGGTCGAAGCCGCGGCCCGTATTGCCCACGCCCATGATTTCATCCTGCAAATGCCCGACGGCTACCAGACCCACCTCGGCGACGGCGGCATGGGCCTTTCCGGCGGCCAACGACAACGCCTGGCCATCGCCCGCGCATTGCTGGTGGACGCGCCGATCCTGCTGCTGGACGAAGCCACCAGCGCCCTCGATGCGCAGAGTGAACATCTGATCCAGCAGGCGTTGCCGCAATTGATGCAGGGCCGTACCACGCTGGTGATCGCGCATCGCCTGGCCACGGTGAAGAACGCCGATCGGATTGCGGTGATGGACCAGGGCAAGCTGGTGGCGGTGGGTACGCATCAGCAGTTGATTGCGAACAATCCGCTGTACGCGCGGTTGGCGGCGTTGCAGTTCAGTGACGCCGTAGAGGTCGCAAAAAACCAGGCCTAGCGTGATCTACGCAGGGGAGGCTGTTGTGGCGAGCGTGCCTGTTGTGGCGAGCGGGCTTGCCCCGCGTTGGGCTGCGAAGCAGCCCCAAAACCTGGCGATTTAAAATGCCTGGATAAACGCGGTGGCCTTATTGGGGCCGCTTCGCAGCCCAACGCGGGGCAAGCCCGCTCGCCACAACAGGCTTTTCGTCAGCCATTGTCACTGATCATCAAAATACCGCTCATGCCAATCCACCAACGGCTGTGGTGAGTTGAGCTTCTGTCCGTAGATCACCGAATAAGACAGCACGTTCTGTACATATTGACGGGTTTCATCGAACGGAATGCTTTCCACCCACACGTCGAAACTCAGGTGGTCGGCGCCGCGCAGCCATTGACGCACACGGCCGGGGCCGGCGTTGTAGGCGGCGGAGGCGAGCACGCGGTTGCCGTTGAACTGGCTGTGTACCTGGCTGAGGTAGGCCGCGCCGAGCTGGATGTTTTTATCCGGGTCCAGTACCTGGGCGGGTGAGGCCAGGGGGATACTGAACTTGCGCGCGGTGTCCTTGGCGGTGCCGGGCATCAGTTGCATCAGGCCGCTGGCACCGACGCCGGAGCGGGCGTCGTCCATGAAGGCGCTTTCCTGGCGGGTGATAGCGAACACCCAGCTCGAATGCAGGCCGCGTACCTTGGCTTCGCGCACCAGGGTGTCGCGGTGGGCCATCGGGAAGCGGATGTCCAGGTCGTCCCAGTACTGAGCCTGGCTGATGGTGCGAATCGCCGGGAAGTACCACTTCATGTCATAGGCCAGCTTGGCCTGGGCGACCATTTCGTCACGGTCAAAGTGACGGCTGACGTGGTACCACTCGCGGCGACCGTCCACCACCTGGCCACGGGCATAGAACTCGAGGGCACGGCGCACGCCGGGGGTGTTGCGCACCTTGTTGATCAGCGCCTGGCTCATCAACAGCGGCTTGTTGATCAACTGGTACGGCGCCTTGGAGCGGTCAGCGGCGAGGAAACCGTAGAAATCCCGCTCCCTCGCCAGGTTCTTGTACAGCACCAGGGCTTGCGGGTTTTTCGGCTCGGCCAGTTCCAGGCTGCGGGCCTGCCAGTAGCGCCAGCGATTGGTGGTGGCCAAGTCTTGTGGGAGTTTTCGCGTCAACTGATAGGCATCTTCCCAGCGGGCCAGGCGCAGCAGCAGGCGCAGGCGCCATTCGGACACGGTGTTGTCGCGCAGTTCGGGGTCGTACTTGGTCATCACCTCAAGGGCGCGTGGATCGAAGCGCTTGGCCAGGGTCAGGCCGATTTCACGAGCGATCGCCACTTTTTCGTCACGGGAGAAGTGCATGCTGCTGGCATAGCCGTCGAGCAGGGCCATGGCCTTGTCCGGGTCCTGGCGAGCCAGGCGGCGCAGGCCCAGGCCCACGGCGTCAGACATGGCTTCGGTGGCCGGCAGGAAGCGCGAAGGATCACTGAGCATGTCGGGCTTTTGCGCCACGTCGACCATCAGGCGGCCTTGGGCGCCGAGGGTCGGCAGGGTTTTCACCAGGCTGTTGGCCAGCGCGTAGTTGCGCGCTTCGGCAGCGAGCTTGGCGCGGTCCCAGATTTTTTGCTCGGTGAGCTGGCCGTCGGCGGCCCATTGACTAAAGGTGGCATCGCACGCGGCGGGCTGGGATTTGCCGGTCATCCACAGTTTTTCGGTGGTCTTGTAGCCTTCGGCTTTCAAATTGTGGGTGAGCTGGAACTGGCCATGCAGGCAGTCCAATTCAACGAAATTGAGCTTGGCATCGTAGTACTTTTCAAAGGTCTGCCAATCACCACGGTCGGCCAGCCAGCGCAACCAGCGCAGTTTCATCCAGTTGGCCTGGGGCAGGTCGCCGTTTTTCGCAAGGAACTGTTCGATTTCCTCGTTGCTGGCGGTCTTCAGGCGGGCGGTCAGCTCGTCGTACGCCAGGTAGGGCGTCAGCGGGTAGTCGGCCAGGGCCTGGCTGTATTGCATGTAGGGGCCGGTATCGCCCTTGGCCAGTGCACGCTTGGCTTCATCGTAATATTGACGTTGAGTGGTGAGGTCCACGGCCTGCGCGGATTGAACGGCAGTGGCGGAAAGAAGCAGACAAGATAAAAAGTTGAAAAGGCGACTGCGCATGAGACGTCCGTGCAGAGAAATCACGACTAGCGCCGGCACCGCCGACACTGATTGCCCCTAGCTTAGCCTTTTGCCAGCGGCCGGTGAAAGCTTTGCCGGCCGGTTGGTTGAAGATCGCCGGAAATGTCCTACAGAACGTATCAGCAGAGAAAATGGCGACCGCATCCAGCCCTCAAGTCAGGTAGAATGCGCGCCCAGTTTTTGGAGAAGCGTATGACCCTGCTCAAATTCAGCGATGTGTCCCTTGCTTTCGGCGCTATGCCGTTGTTGGACAAGGTGTCCTGGCAGATCGCCCGTGGTGAGCGGGTGTGCATCATCGGCCGCAACGGCACCGGCAAGTCCAGCATGATGAAGCTGGTAAAAGGCGACCAGAAGCCCGACGACGGCTCTGTGTGGCGTGCCCCGGGCCTCAAGATCGGCGAATTGCCGCAAGAATTGCCGGTGGCCGACGGACGGACCGTGTTCGACGTGGTTGCCGAAGGCCTGGACGGCGTTGGTGAGTTGCTTGCGCAGTACCACCACCTGGCGCAGAACTGCGTCACCGAAGAAGACCTGGACAAGCTGATGCACGTCCAGCAAGACCTCGAAGCCCGCGACGGCTGGCGCCTGCAGCAACTGGTGGACAGTACCCTGAGCCGCCTGCAACTGCCGGCCGACAAGACCCTCGCCGAATTGTCCGGCGGCTGGCGTCGCCGGGTGTTGCTGGCCCAGGCGCTGGTGTCCGAGCCGGACCTGCTGCTGCTCGACGAACCGACCAACCACCTGGACATCGGCGCCATCGCCTGGCTGGAAGAAGCCCTCAAGGATTTCCAGGGGGCCGTGCTGTTCATCACGCACGACCGTTCCTTCCTGCAAAACCTCGCCACGCGCATCCTCGAACTGGACCGTGGTGGCCTGATCGACTGGAACGGCGACTACGCCAGCTTCCTGGTGCACAAGGAAGCCGCACTGTCCGCCGAAGAAACCGCCAACGCCCTGTTCGACAAGAAACTGGCCCAGGAAGAAGTCTGGATCCGCCAGGGCATCAAGGCGCGCCGTACCCGTAACGAAGGCCGCGTACGTGCCCTGAAAGCCCTGCGCGTCGAGCGCAGCGAACGCCGCGAGCGCACCGGCAAGGCCAATATCCAGCTGGATACTGCCGACAAGTCGGGCAAGCAAGTGATGGTGCTGGAAAACGTCAGCTTCCATCACCCGGACGGTCCGTTCCTGATCAAGGACTTCTCCATGGTCCTGCAACGCGGCGACCGTATCGGCCTGCTGGGCGCCAACGGTACCGGCAAGACCACCTTGCTCAAGCTGATGCTCAACGGCCTGCAACCGACCAGCGGCACCGTGGAAGAGGGCACCCGCATCGACGTGGCCTACTTCGATCAGTTGCGTCACCAGCTGGACCTGGAAAAGACCGTGATCGACAACGTTGCCGAAGGCCGCGACTTCATCGACATCGACGGCCAGAGTCGCCACGTGCTGAGCTACCTGGGTGACTTCCTGTTCAGCCCGCAGCGTGCCCGCACACCCGTCAAGGCCTTGTCCGGTGGTGAGCGCGCGCGCCTGCTGCTGGCCAAGCTGTTCAGCAAGCCGGCCAACCTGCTGGTACTCGACGAACCGACCAACGACCTCGATGTGGAAACCCTCGAACTGCTGGAAGAGGTCTTGCTGACCTTCAACGGCACTGTGCTGATGGTCAGCCACGACCGGGCATTCCTCGACAACGTGGTCACCAGTACCCTGGTCTTCGAAGGGGAAGGCAAGGTGCGTGAGTACGTCGGTGGTTACCAGGACTGGCTGCGTCAGGGCGGTTCACCGCGCCTGCTGGGCGTGACCGAGAGCAAGTCCGGCAAGGCCGACCTGACCTCCGCCGTTGTCGCCCCGGTGGCCGCTGCCCCGGCCCAGGAAGCTGCCCCGGCGGCCAAGAAGAAGCTCAGCTACAAGCTTCAGCGTGAGCTGGAAGCCTTGCCGGGTGATATCGAGGCCAAGGAGCAACAGATCGCGGCTGTGGAAGCGCAAATGGCCGACGCGGGTTTCTACCTGCGCCCGGCGGCGGAAACCGCCAAGGTCATCGCTTCCCTGGAGACGTTGAACCAGGAGCTGGAAGCGCTGGTTGAGCGTTGGGCTGAGTTGGATGCCTGATTGATCCAGATGCATTAAAAAACCCGGTGTTCATTTGGATGAACACCGGGTTTTTCATATGAAATGCGATTCAAAATGTGGGAGTGGGCTTACGAGCTTTTGACCAGCCTTACCGCCAGGACGTCGCACGGCGCGCCATGCAGCACGTCATTGGCCGTGGAGCCCAGCAACAGCGCCAAACCATGACGGCCATGGCTACCGACCACGATCAGGTCACAACCCTTTTCTTTGGCCAGGTGGTGGATTTCCTGGCGAGGTTGGCCGTAGGTCAGGTGGCAGTCTTCCTTTTTCAGGTGCGGGTACTTGAGAATCAAACGGTCCAGACGCTCCTTGGCCTGGTCGAATTGTTGTTGCTGCAATTGGGAAAGGTCCATCGGCACGTCACCGCCAAAGGCCATGGCCATGGGCTCGACGATATGCACCAGCGACAGTACGGCACCATTGGCCAATGCGGATTCCTGCGCGCGCTTTATCACTGGATCGCACTCTTCGGTCAGATCGACAGCGACCAGAATATGTTGGTAGGGCATGAGGCGTTCCTCTAGGGGGACTGCAATAGATTCAGTATGGCTGCTTTCAAGCGGATAGGGTTGCGTGAGATCAAATCCGCTCATCTAGAAATTCGGGAGTACACATATGACGGTCTGGATAGTGGTGTCAATCCTTGTGGTGGTTCTGAGCCCCCTGGCATGGCTGCGCCCGTCGCGCCACCAGAGCGGGCGCATGGCCCTGCGCATGGAGGCGCGACGCATCGGCCTGGCCATGCAACTGGCACCTCAGGAGTGGCCGCACTGGCTCAAGCAGGAGCCGCCGAGCCCTTGCGCGCAGTACCACCGGCCGCGACGTGGCCGTACGCCAGACACCTGGAGTTACTGGCAGCTGGAGCCGGGTGTGTGGGTCAATCAGTGGCAGGAGGTGTGCGTCGATGAGAAGCTGTTGCCGCATTTCGCAACGCTGCCGGCCAACGTCTATAAAGTCGAGGCGGATCGTCAGATGGTCACTTTGTACTGGGGTGAGAAGGGCGAGGCGAGTGACTTGCAGGCCATTGATAAAGTGCTCAAGGCCCTGGCATGAGGCCTTCGGGTAAACCATAGGCAATAAAAAGCCCGACATCATCATCGGGCTGGAGTTGGCCAGGCAGGCCGGTAAATCTGTGTTTCATGCGTCGGATGTTCATCCAGGCGCGTTACGGTTGTCGCTAGCCTAGCGGCATATCCCGATCTGTACAGCGTTTTCCCGCACTTTTTTGATTATTGATTTCGTGAATATTGAAATATTGACGAGGCCCAGGCCTGGGGCGGGGGTTCTGAAATGACTGGAAAGTCGCGTTTTTCCTAGCCTTTCGAGCGATTGACAATTGCCTGGAATTGGATGAAGGTGACGTACCCAAATCAAACGGGCGTATGAATTGAGCGTTTGTCTGTCAGACGTCTCATACAGAATCCCGACTATCGCATTGGCGGGTGTGCCTGGCGCATTGGGGTGAGCATTGACGAAATGATCAATGTCTAACCAGAGGCCAGCGTCCGGTGTGTACTGTTCAGCTTCCATATCGTGGAGATCAGTTGATGATTTACGAAGGTAAAGCCATCACGGTTAAGGCTCTTGAAAGTGGCATCGTCGAATTGAAATTCGACCTCAAGGGTGAGTCCGTCAACAAGTTCAACCGTCTAACCCTGAACGAACTGCGTCAGGCCGTAGACACCATCAAAGCAGATGCTTCGGTCAAGGGCGTGATCGTCTCCAGCGGCAAGGACGTGTTTATCGTCGGCGCTGACATCACCGAATTCGTCGACAACTTCAAGCTGCCCGATGCCGAGCTGGTGGCTGGCAACCTCGAAGCCAACAAGATTTTCAGCGATTTCGAAGACCTCAACGTGCCGACCGTTGCCGCCATCAATGGCATCGCATTGGGAGGCGGCTTGGAAATGTGCCTGGCCGCAGACTTCCGCGTCATGTCGGCCACTGCCAAGATCGGCCTGCCTGAAGTCAAGCTGGGCATCTACCCAGGCTTCGGCGGTACCGTGCGTCTGCCGCGCCTGATCGGTGCCGACAACGCCATCGAGTGGATCGCCGCGGGTAAGGAAAATAAAGCTGAAGACGCGCTGAAAGTCGGTGCCGTCGACGCTGTGGTTGCCCCGGACAAACTGGCCGAAGCTGCACTGAACCTGATCAAAGGCGCCATCAGCGGCGAATTTGACTACAAGGCCAAGCGTCAGCCAAAGCTGGAAAAACTCAAGCTCAACGCCATCGAACAAATGATGTCGTTCGAAACCGCCAAGGGTTTCGTGGCCGGCCAGGCCGGTCCGAACTATCCGGCGCCGGTTGAAGCGATCAAGACCATCCAGAAGGCCGCGAACTTCGGTCGCGACAAAGCCCTGGAAGTGGAAGCGGCGGGTTTCGTCAAACTGGCCAAGACTTCTGCTGCCCAGAGCCTGATCGGCCTGTTCCTGAACGATCAGGAACTGAAGAAAAAGGCCAAGGCCTACGACGAAGTCGCCAAGGACGTGAAACAGGCCGCCGTACTCGGCGCCGGCATCATGGGTGGCGGTATCGCCTATCAGTCGGCGTCCAAAGGCACGCCGATCCTGATGAAAGACATCAACGAACACGGTATCGAGCAGGGCCTGGCGGAAGCCGCCAAGCTGCTGGTGGGCCGCGTTGATAAAGGTCGCATGACCGCTGCGAAAATGGCTGAAGTGCTTAACGGCATTCGTCCTACGCTGTCCTACGGCGATTTCGGCCATGTCGACCTGGTGGTCGAAGCGGTTGTCGAGAACCCGAAGGTCAAGCAAGCCGTACTGGCTGAAGTGGAAGCGCAGGTCAAAGACGACACTATCCTGGCGTCCAACACCTCGACGATCTCCATCTCGTTGCTGGCCAAGGCGCTCAAGCGTCCGGAAAACTTCGTCGGCATGCACTTCTTTAACCCGGTGCACATGATGCCGCTGGTGGAAGTGATCCGTGGTGAGAAGTCCAGCGAGTTGGCCATCGCCACCACCGTTGCCTACGCCAAGAAAATGGGCAAGAACCCGATCGTGGTCAATGATTGCCCGGGCTTCCTGGTCAACCGCGTGTTGTTCCCGTACTTCGGCGGTTTCGCCAAGCTGGTCAGCGCCGGTGTGGACTTCGTGCGCATCGACAAGGTCATGGAAAAATTCGGCTGGCCCATGGGCCCGGCGTACCTGATGGACGTCGTCGGCATCGACACCGGCCACCACGGCCGCGACGTGATGGCTGAAGGCTTCCCGGACCGTATGAAAGACGACCGGCGCTCGGCGATCGACGCGCTCTACGAGGCCAAGCGCCTGGGTCAGAAAAACGGCAAGGGCTTCTACGCCTACGAGACCGACAAGAAGGGCAAGCAGAAGAAGGTCGCTGACCCGTCGGTCCACGAGGTGCTTGCGCCGGTCATCTATGAACAGCGTGAGGTGTCCGACGAGGACATCGTCAACTGGATGATGATCGCCCTGTGCCTGGAGACCGTGCGTTGCCTGGAAGACGGCATCGTCGAGACCGCTGCCGAAGCCGATATGGGCCTGGTATACGGTATTGGTTTCCCTCCATTCCGTGGTGGTGCGCTGCGTTACATCGACTCGATCGGTGTAGCCGAATTCGTTGCCCTGGCTGATCAATACGCTGATTTGGGCCCGCTGTACCACCCGACCGCGAAGCTGCGTGAGATGGCCAGGAATGGCCAGAGCTTCTTCGGTTAAGTGCCCAGACGACTAGAGCGAGAATATTTATGAGCTTGAATCCAAGAGACGTCGTGATTGTCGACTTCGGTCGCACACCGATGGGCCGCTCCAAGGGCGGCATGCACCGCAACACCCGCGCTGAAGATATGTCGGCGCACCTGATCAGCAAATTGCTGGAGCGCAACGTCAAGGTCGACCCGAACGAAGTCGAAGACGTGATCTGGGGCTGCGTCAACCAGACCCTGGAGCAGGGCTGGAACATCGCGCGCATGGCGTCGCTGATGACCCAGATCCCGCACACGGCCGCCGGCCAGACCGTCAGCCGTTTGTGTGGCTCCTCGATGAGCGCCCTGCACACGGCCGCCCAGGCGATCATGACGGGTAACGGGGATGTGTTCGTGGTCGGTGGCGTGGAGCACATGGGCCACGTCAGCATGATGCACGGCGTCGATCCCAACCCACACATGTCGCTGTACGCGGCAAAAGCCTCGGGCATGATGGGCCTGACCGCGGAAATGCTCGGCAAGATGCACGGCATTACCCGTGAAGCCCAGGACGCGTTCGGCCTGCGCTCCCACCAGTTGGCCCACAAGGCAACGGTGGAAGGCAAGTTCAAGGATGAAATAATCCCGATGAACGGCTACGACGAGAACGGTTTCCTGAAACTGTTCGACTACGACGAAACCATTCGTCCGGACACCACCCTGGAAAGCCTGGCGGCCCTCAAGCCTGCCTTCAATCCGAAGGGCGGCACCGTGACGGCGGGTACTTCGTCGCAAATCACCGATGGTGCCTCGTGCATGATCGTGATGTCGGCGCAGCGTGCCCAGGACCTGGGTATCCAGCCGCTGGCGGTGATTCGTTCGATGGCCGTGGCGGGTGTGGACCCCGCAATCATGGGCTATGGTCCAGTACCGGCGACACAAAAAGCCTTGAAGCGTGCGGGCTTGACCATCTCCGATATCGACTTCTTCGAACTCAACGAAGCTTTCGCTGCACAGGCCCTGCCGGTGCTGAAAGATTTGAAAGTGCTCGACAAGATGAACGAGAAGGTTAACCTGCACGGCGGTGCGATTGCCCTGGGCCACCCATTCGGTTGCTCCGGTGCGCGTATTTCCGGCACTTTGCTTAACGTGATGAAGCAAAATGGCGGTAACCTCGGGGTTGCAACCATGTGCATTGGTCTTGGCCAAGGCATTTCCACCGTCTTCGAACGCGTCTAAGCGTTGAGTTGACGGAAGCCGGGGCCCAGTGCCCCGGTTTTTGTTTTTTGGAATTTTTAATATTTTTTTTCAACAAATTTTGTAAGGGGGCCAGAGCATGAAAGTCGAACCAGGGCTCTACCAACATTATAAAGGTCCGCAGTACCGCGTTTTCAGCGTGGCACGGCATTCCGAGACCGAAGAAGAAGTGGTGTTCTACCAAGCACTGTATGGCGATTACGGCTTTTGGGTGCGCCCCTTGAGCATGTTCCTCGAGACCGTCGAAGTTGACGGCGAGCAGGTCCCGCGCTTTGCTTTGGTCCAGGCCGAACCCAGTCTTTTTTCAGGGCAATAACGGCAGGCCGCGCAGAATGCTGCGCTTGACCTCACCTTGTTGCCACTATATATAGCGTTGCCGCGTCAGGCGCCAACTGCCTTTCACTTCTCGAATTCAGGAATTTTCCGATCCATGGGCAAATCGCTGGTCATTGTGGAATCCCCGGCTAAGGCCAAGACCATCAACAAGTACTTGGGCAACGAGTACGTGGTGAAGTCGAGTATCGGCCATATCCGAGACCTGCCCACCAGCGGTTCGGCTAGCGCCAGCAAGGAGCCTGCCGCCAAGCGTGGCAAGGCGGCCGCGGGCGAAGGTCCGGTGCTCAGCCCTAAAGAGAAAGCGCGCAAGCAGCTGGTCTCGCGCATGGGGGTGGATCCGGAACATGGCTGGAAGGCCAAGTACGAAATCCTTCCGGGCAAGGAAAAGGTCATCGAAGAGCTGCGTCGGCTCGCCAAGGATGCTGACACCATCTATCTCGCAACGGACTTGGACCGCGAAGGGGAAGCCATTGCCTGGCACCTGCGGGAAGCCATCGGCGGTGATGACAGCCGCTACAAGCGTGTGGTGTTCAACGAAATCACCAAGAAAGCCATCCAGGAAGCCTTCTCCAAGCCGGGCGAGCTGGACATTGACCGCGTCAACGCCCAGCAGGCCCGTCGTTTCCTCGACCGCGTCGTGGGCTACATGGTCTCGCCACTGCTGTGGGCCAAGATCGCCCGCGGCCTGTCCGCCGGCCGTGTGCAGTCGGTAGCGGTCAAGCTGGTGGTGGAGCGTGAGCGTGAGATCCGTGCGTTCAACCCCGAAGAATACTGGGAAGTCCACGCCGACCTGGGCACTGCCAAGGGCGCCAACGTGCGCTTCGAAGTGGCCCGTGAGAAAGGCGAGGCGTTCAAGCCGCTGAACGAAGCCCAGGCCATGGCCGCGCTGGAAAAGCTCAAGGCGTCCAGCTACAGCATCGTCAAGCGCGAAGACAAACCGACCAGCAGCAAGCCGTCGGCACCGTTCATTACCTCTACCTTGCAACAGGCCGCGAGCAACCGCCTGGGCTTCGGGGTGAAGAAGACCATGATGATGGCCCAGCGTCTGTACGAAGCTGGCTACATCACCTATATGCGTACCGACTCCACCAACCTGTCGCAAGACGCGGTGGCCATGGCGCGCACTTATATTGAAAGTGAGTTCGGCAAGAAGTACCTGCCGGAGAAGCCGAACGTCTACAGCAGCAAAGAGGGCGCCCAGGAGGCTCACGAAGCGATTCGTCCTTCCGACGCCAACACCGAGCCAAGCAAGCTGAGCGGCATGGAACGCGATGCTGAGCGCCTCTACGAGCTGATCTGGCGCCAGTTCCTGGCCTGCCAGATGCTGCCGGCGCAATACCTGTCCACCACCGTCAGTGTGGGCGCTGGCGACTTCGAGCTGCGCGCCAAGGGCCGTATCCTCAAGTTCGACGGCTATACCCGCGTGATGCCGCAGATCGCCAAGCCGGGCGACGACGATGTACTGCCGGACATGGCCCAGGGCGATACGCTCAAGCTGATCAAGCTCGACCCGTCCCAGCACTTCACCAAGCCGCCGGCGCGTTATTCGGAAGCCAGCCTGGTGAAAGAGATGGAAAAACGCGGTATCGGTCGTCCTTCGACCTACGCCGCGATCATCTCGACGATCCAGGACCGTGGCTACGTTGCCCTGCACAACCGTCGTTTCTATTCGGAAAAGATGGGCGATATCGTCACCGAGCGTCTGTCCGAGAGTTTCTCCAACCTGATGGACTACGGCTTCACCGCCGGCATGGAAGAGAACCTCGATGACGTGGCCCAGGGCGAGCGCGACTGGAAAAACGTGCTGGACGAGTTCTACGGCGACTTCAAGAAGAAACTCGAAGTGGCAGAAAGCCCCGAGAGCGGCATGCGCGCCAACCAGCCGGTGATGACCGACATCCCGTGCCTGACCTGCGGCCGTCCGATGCAGATCCGTACCGCTTCCACCGGCGTTTTCCTCGGTTGCTCGGGTTACAGCCTGCCACCGAAAGAGCGCTGCAAGGCTACCGTCAACCTGGTGCCGGGAGATGAAATCGCCGCCGACGACGAGGGGGAGTCCGAATCGCTGGTACTGCGTGGCAAGCACCGCTGCCCGATCTGCAACACGGCGATGGATGCCTATCTGCTCGATGAGAAGCACAAGCTGCATATCTGCGGTAACAACCCGGATTGTGACGGCTATGAGATCGAAGAGGGCAGCTACCGCATCAAGGGCTACGAAGGCCCGAGCCTGGAATGCGACAAGTGCGGCAGTGAGATGCAGCTCAAGACCGGCCGCTTCGGCAAGTTCTTCGGTTGCACCAACCCGACGTGCAAGAACACCCGCAAACTGCTGAAAAGCGGTGATGCGGCGCCGCCGAAGATGGACCCGGTGAAGATGCCCGAACTCAAGTGCGAGAAGGTCAACGACACCTACATCCTGCGTGATGGTGCTTCGGGCCTGTTCCTGGCCGCCAGCCAGTTCCCGAAAAACCGCGAGACCCGTGCACCATTGGTGCTGGAAATCGTGCCGCACAAGGACGAGATCGATCCTAAGTACCACTTCCTGTGTGAGGCGCCGAAGAAGGACCCGGATGGTCGCCCAGCCGTGATCCGCTACAGCCGCAAGACCAAGGAGCAGTACGTGCAGTCCGAAGTGGACGGTAAGCCGACCGGTTGGAAGGCGTTCTACGACGGCGGTAAGTGGAAGGTTGAGGACAAGCGCCAGGGCGCTTGATCCTATACTCTGCTAACGCTAAAAGCCGTCTGTATAGACGGCTTTTGCTTGCTGCGGGATCGAGGAGGGTGCTTGGTCCTTACTCGCGAAGGTTGTTGATGATTACGCGAAAAACCTGATGCCGAACGGCGCTCTGAAGTTTTTCGCGAGCAAGCTCGCTCCTACATAGCCAGCATCACGCTTATTCGTTGTGGAGATTGCCGTTATGGCCAACGAACTCTATACCCGTACCAACCAGAAAATTTACTTTGCGGGTTTGTCCCTGGAAGCCCTTGGCCGTGCCGAGCAAGGCAAGGAGATGAACGCGATTGCGCTGGTTCAGGCTGGGCGTGAAGCCGCGTTGTTCCACCTGTATGGTGCGTTACTGGGCTTGTGTCATGAGATCGCGGGGTTCTACCGCTTGCCCCAGGCCGGTTCGCCCCGTGCGGAAATGATCATGAATCGTGAAGTGCTGGAAAGCATGGCGATCCCTGAACTGGCCGAGTTGGTGGAAATGGCCCAGAGCCCCGACAGCTGGGTCGCGCGTCTGCTCAAGGCCCATGCGGATATGTTTCAACCGCCCCGTGTTCCCCATGTGCCCAAGGGCGATGTGACCCAGCCCTTGATCGTGGCGGTTGCGTTGGAAGAGGAAGAGCCCAAGCCTCTGAGTCGTGAAGAGTTGGAAGGCTGGCGTCAGGAGCTGAAAAAGATGGCGTTGCGCTTTCGTGAAGGTTTGAACGAGTGCTGAGCGTTGGTCGGATTCATATGGCACCGTTCATCAAGCCGTAAAGAAACCTCTTCAGAACCTCAACGAAGCCGGGCGGATGACTGATATAATCCCGGCCTTTCGTGGAGAACAGACTTTTATGCCAACGTCCTTTCTGGAAATTGTTGAATTGCCTGACGGCCGAATCGAGCTGCGCCGGGCGGAGGACGAGGGTTCTCTGGTTATTCTGGATTTTTCCGAGGATGCCAAGGTGTTCCTGCAAGGCCAGCACGTGGAAGTGGCAAAAGCCATGTTGAGCGTCGGTGTTCAGATGGCAGGCCGCTTGGCAGAAGGCGAACCTGAGAAGGAAGACGGCCCGCGGGTTCTTCACTGAGTCCTATGAGGGTCGGGCTTGCTAGGGCAGGTAGGCGCGTTGTGGCAGGTGGGTTTGCTGTGGCGAGCGGGCTTGCTGTGGCGAGCGGGCTTGCCCCGCGTTGGGCTGCGAAGCAGTCCTAAATAGATCAATGCGGTATATCAGGTATTCCACGGTGTATGGTTTTGGGGCCGCTTCGCAGCCCAACGTGGGGCAAGCCCGCTCGCCACAGCAAGCCCGCTCGCCACAGCAAACCCACCTGCCACAGCAAGCCCGCCTGCCACAACGAGTCCGCCTGCCACAACGAGCCCCTCCGCAGGCTCATCGCATTATCCCAATCGAATATTCAAGCTCTGAGCATCACCTGTGCGCGCAGCACTGATCAGCTGCTGCTTGGCGCTGGCATTCAATGGGTTCAGCCAGCTCACCACTGTATGGCTACGACCCAGGCGCAAGGCTTCGCAGGTCAACTGCTGGGCGCTTTGCGCGCCGCGCGGTTGCAGCAGCAGGATGCGCTCGCGGTTCAGGCCGGCGTCCCGCAGCCAGGCCTGGGTCAGGCTGGCAGGCGGGGCGATCAGTGTCAGCCAGCGCGCGTCCTGTTCCTCGCTCAGTTCGCGCAGGATTGGCGCCAGCAGGCTCAGGCAGCTCCCGGCAGCACCGCGCAACGACAATTCACTGAACGCCTCAGGCTCGGCGCTCCAGGGCGCCTCGACCGTTTCCTTGAGGAGGGGCGCAAGGGGTTGGGCCATGAAGGCCTCGAACAGCGACAGTTGTGTGTGTTGTGGGGTGTGCACGAGCTGCATGATGCCTCCTTTAGCGGCGAATGACGCCGACGCTCAGGCCTTCGATCACCAGGTCCTGGTCTTTCAGGTTCACTTCAATCGGGGCGAACTCAGGGTTCTCGGCTAACAGCCAGACCTTGCTGCCTTCGCGCTTGAAGCGTTTGACGGTGACTTCATCGCCGATGCGGGCCACCACGATCTGGCCGTTACGCGCTTCGCGGGTGGTATGGACGGCCAGCAGGTCACCGTCGAAAATGCCCACGTCCTTCATGCTCATGCCATGGACCCGCAACAGGTAGTCGGCGCGAGGATGGAAGAAGGTCGGGTTGATGTTGCAGGATTCCTCGACGTGCTGCTGCGCCAGGATCGGCGCACCGGCGGCGACGCGACCGATGATCGGCAGTGTCGATTCGTCGGCCTTGGCTTCGAAGCCAGGGATGCGAATGCCGCGCGAAGCGCCTGGGGTCATCTCGATCGCGCCCTTGCGAGCAAGGGCCTTGAGATGCTCTTCGGCGGCGTTGGGGGATTTGAATCCCAGTTCCAGCGCAATCTCCGCTCGCGTCGGCGGGTAGCCGTTGTCATCGAGGCAGCGCTTGATAAAAGCCAGAATCTCAGCTTGGCGTGGCGTCAGTTTTAGCATGTTGATCGCTCTGTCTTTTTATACAGTGACTGGGATTATATACAGTGAACTGCGCTTGGCAATCATCCTTTTCTGCCATGGCGCCGGACGGTCATTCGTCAGCCGTCCTACAAGGCATAGGTAGCGCTGCCTACAGACCTGGAAGGATGTGATTAAATAGCGCCGAAACAGATGACTGCCCGGCCGGAAAGCGAACCTGCAGGCTTGACAAGACACAACTTGAAACGTATGTTTCAAACAAGTGTTTGTCAGGCGGAGTAGCCATGGCCCAGTCGGAAACCGTTGAACGCATTCTCGATGCTGCCGAGCAGTTGTTCGCGGAAAAAGGATTTGCTGAAACTTCATTGCGGCTGATCACCAGCAAGGCCGGGGTCAACCTCGCCGCAGTGAACTACCATTTCGGCTCGAAAAAGGCCCTGATCCAGGCGGTGTTCTCGCGTTTCCTCGGGCCGTTCTGCGCCAGCCTGGACCGTGAGCTCGAACGACGCCAGGCCAAGGCCGATCCTAAGCCAAGCCTGGAAGACCTGCTGGAAATCCTCGTCGAACAAGCCTTGGTGGTTCAACCACGCAGTGGCAACGACTTGTCGATCTTCATGCGCCTGTTGGGCCTGGCGTTCAGTCAGAGCCAGGGCCACCTGCGCCGCTACCTTGAAGACATGTACGGCAAGGTGTTTCGTCGCTATATGTTGCTGGTCAACGAGGCCGCACCGCGCATCCCGCCGATCGAGCTGTTCTGGCGCGTACATTTCATGCTCGGTGCGGCGGCGTTCAGCATGTCCGGGATCAAGGCATTGCGTGCGATTGCCGAGACCGACTTTGGCGTGAACACCTCGATCGAGCAGGTGATGCGCCTGATGGTGCCTTTTCTCGCCGCGGGCATGCGCGCCGAAAGCGGTGTCACCGATCCTGCCATGGTCGCCGCTCAATTGCGCCCGCGCAGCAAATCCATTCCCATCCCCGCCAAGGTTTGACCGCCCTGGGTGTGCGTGGCCGCTAGCATCCGCTAAGCTAGCCGCCCATGCCGAATTCAGCTATTTACACACAACCCGTTGCTCCCGCCGCGTTGATCGCGCCGCGTGAGGGTAGCGGGTTGTGTGCGTTATTTAAGGAAGGTTTATGACTGCTGCCCTGCAAGGTTCTTTGATGGTCGACGTAGCCGGCACCTGGCTGACGGCCGAGGATCGCCACCTGCTGCGCCAGCCGGAGGTGGGCGGGTTGATCATTTTCGCGCGCAATATCGAGCATCCACGCCAGGTGCGAGAGCTGAGCGCGGCGATCCGTGCCGTGCGCCCGGACCTGCTGCTGGCGGTCGACCAGGAAGGGGGGCGCGTGCAGCGCCTGCGCCAAGGCTTCGTGCGCCTGCCGGCCATGCGTGCCCTGGCGGATAACTCCAACGCCGAGTACCTGGCCGAACAATGTGGCTGGATCATGGCCACTGAAGTGCTGGCTGTCGGTCTTGATCTCAGCTTCGCCCCTGTGCTGGACCTGGACTACCAGCGCAGTGCCGTGGTCGGCACGCGCGCCTTCGAGGGTGACCCAGCGCGTGCCGCGGTGCTTGCCGGTGCCTTTATCCGCGGTATGAACAGCGCCGGCATGGCCGCCACCGGCAAGCACTTCCCCGGTCACGGCTGGGCTGAAGCCGATTCCCATGTCGCCATTCCTACTGACGAGCGCAGCCTGGAGCAGATTCGCAGCCATGACCTGGTGCCCTTCGCGCGCCTGAGCCAGCAATTGGCGGCCGTGATGCCCGCCCATGTTATCTACCCGCAGGTTGACGCGCAGCCCGCCGGCTTCTCGCGTCGCTGGTTGCAGGATATCCTGCGCGGTGAGTTGCAGTTTGACGGGGTGATTTTCAGCGATGACTTGTCCATGGCCGGTGCCCATGTGGTGGGAGACGCTGCCAGCCGTATCGAGGCCGCGCTGACGGCGGGCTGCGATATGGGCCTGGTGTGTAACGATCGTGCGGCGGCTGAACTGGCGCTGAGTGCGGCCCAGCGGATGAAAGTCACGCCATCGCCGCGGATTGCACGGATGCGCGGGCAGGCGATGGCTTCGACGGAGTATAAGCAGGACCCGCGTTGGCTGGTGGCGCTCGGTGCGCTGCGGGATGCGCAGTTGATCGATTAAGTGTCGCGTCCATCGCGGGCGTGCTCGCGATGGCGCTCTTGCCGTCAGCGCTTCTCTTGCTTATTAGGCAGCGGTGCAAAGAGCGCCTCGATATCGTCATTGCCCAACTGCCAATCCCCGGTCGTCCGACCGTCCAGCACGCCCGCCGCCAGGTCGGACTTTTCCTTCTGCAGATGCTGAATTTTCTCTTCCACCGTGCCGCGGGCAATCATCTTGTACACAAACACCGGCTTTTCCTGACCGATGCGATACGCCCGGTCGGTGGCCTGGTTTTCCGTGGCGGGGTTCCACCACGGGTCGTAGTGAATCACCGTGTCCGCTTCTGTCAGGTTCAGGCCCACACCACCGGCTTTCAGGCTGATCAGGAAAATCTGCAGCTTGCCGCTCTGGAAGTCCTTCACCGGAGTGCGCCGATCACGGGTCTGGCCGGTGAGCAGCGCATAGGCGACACCGCGCTTTTTCAGTTCGGCTTCGATCAGGCCCAGCATCGAGGTGAACTGGGAAAACAGCAGGATCCGGCGCCCCTCGGCAAACAACTCTTCGAGCATCTCCATCAAGCTATCGAGCTTGCCCGAACTGCTGCCACGGGCGGGCAGGCTGGCGTCGTTGATCAGTCGCAGGTCGCAGCACACTTGGCGTAACTTGAGCAGGGCTTCGAGAATGATGATCTGGCTGCGTGCCACACCCTTGCGGGTAATTTCGTCGCGGACCTTTTTATCCATGGCCAGGCGCATGGTTTCGTACACGTCGCGCTGGGCTTCGTTGAGGTCGACCCAGTGGATGATCTCGGTCTTGGGCGGCAACTCCGTCGCCACCTGCTCCTTGGTGCGGCGCAACAGGAAGGGTTTGATCCGGCCGTTGAGGTGTTGCAGTCGCACATCGCTGCCGCGCTTTTCGATGGGCGCGCGGTAATCGCGGTTGAAGCTTTTAACGTCACCCAGCCAGCCCGGCAGCAGGAAGTGGAACAGCGACCACAACTCACCCAGGTGGTTTTCCAGCGGCGTGCCGCTCAGGCACAGGCGCTGCCGTGCATTGAGCTGACGTGCTGCCTGGGCCGCCTTGCTCGAAGGGTTCTTGATGTACTGGGCTTCATCGAGGATCAGCACATGCAGGGGCTGGGTGGCGAGGTGCTCGATGTCCTTGGGCAACAGCGCATAGGTGGTCAGCAGCAGGTCATAGTCCTGCAATGTGGCGAAGTGCTTTTTGCGCGCGGCACCGTACAGCGCCAGCACCTTGAGTTGCGGGGTGAAGTGCGCGGCTTCATCGAGCCAATTGGGTATGAGGCTGGTGGGCATCACCACCATGCAAGGCCGGTCCAGGCGCCCGGCGATTTTCTCGCTGAGAATATGCGCCAGGGTTTGCAGGGTTTTGCCCAGGCCCATGTCATCGGCAAGAATCCCGCCGACGTCCAGTTGGCGCAGTGACTGCATCCAGCTCAAGCCTTCCAGCTGATAGGGGCGCAACGTCGCGTTCAAGCCTTCGGGCGCGACACAGGTGAAGTCCTTGATATCCCGCAGACGCTGGGCGAAGTTGCGGATTTTTTCGCCGCCTTCCCATTGCAGGGGCAGGTCTTCCAGCGGGTTCAGGCGAATCGCATCGGCCTTGGCCAGGCGCAGGGTGGTGGTGCCGGGGTCCTGCAGGTAGAACTCGCCCAAGGTGGCCAGCACGGGTTTCAAGCGGCCATAGGGCAATGCCACTTGCAGCGGGCCATGGCCGCCATTGGGCAGGCCGGGGATATTCACCAGGATCAACTCTTCGTCGCGGCGCCGTGCGAGTTTCTCCGGGTTGAGAAGCTCGGTGTGCGAGCGCATCAGGTTGAGCAGGATCGGCAGCAGGCTCAGCCGCTCGCCATTGACGATGATCCCCAGTTCCAGGTCGAACCAGTCGCGTTCCGGCGCTTCATCGACGGTGGCGTACCAGTCGTCCACCGGGCTGAGGTCGAAGCCGAAGTCCTCGTCGATCTGCAACTCCCAGCCTTCGGCGCGCAGCGTCGGCGACGAGTTGAGCGTGAAGTTCAGCCAGGCGCTGTCATTGACCATCTCGAACAGTTCGCCGGCGCTTTCCGGCAGGGCCTTGCTCTGGCGCGTGGCGATCTTGAAACCGAGCAGGCGCAGTTGTTCGCGATAGGGCTGTTCCAGCTCGGGATGACGCTTGATACGCAGGCTTTGGGTTTCCTGGCGCACGATGATGTCGGCGTTCTTTTGCCCGCTGACATAGTTGCCCAGATAGTTGAACGACAGTGCCGCACGGTGCTGGATATAGCGCTGCATCTTGCCGTTGCGCGGCTCGAACGCGCTGAATTCGACGCTGGCCAGCCACAGCCGTGGTACTGGCAGCACGTCCTCCATCACCACCTGCGGCAGTACCACGCGGTTATCCAGCACCGCCTGGAGTTTTCCCAGCAGTTCGGCATCCTGGGCGGCGGCGGGGTAGGCCAGGGTTTCCTGGACCTTGAGCAACACCGCCGCGATATGTTTGCAGTTGGTATGGACCGGGCAGGTGCAGCGGCTGTCCACCAGGATCAGCATGCCCTTGGCGGACTCGCGCAGTGAAATGGTCTGCCGATAGACGTTGCTGCCCGAGCCTTCGCAACTGGCGATGATCGTGCTGTCACCGGACTCGACGATACGTACGCGGTTCTCCAGGGCGTAGCGCCGCCCACGCTCCAGGCTTTGCTCTTTGAAGCGATTGGCCCACGAAGGGGCCAGGGGTTTGGTCAGCGACGACGTCAGGGGCATGGCGCTGGATCAGTCCTGAATATCGGGCGGTGGTGCGCTGGGTTGTTTGACGGTCAACGAGGTGATCTTGATCAGCAGCGCCAGGCGGCCGCCGTCCAGGTAGTTGAGCTGGTTGTTCTTGGTGCGCACGTCCTTCTGGCTCAGGTGTTCGCTGGCGATCACGCTGCCGTTGCTGTCGAACTGGTTGACCCAGAAGTCGGCGTCGATATCGGTAAAGCGCCCCAGTTGCAGGTTCAATACCCCTTCGATGGGGAATTGGCCAAACTGTTCCGCCCCCTCGGCGATCGCGATTTTTACCGGCTGCTCACCCAGGTTCTGTTCCCAGGCTTTATGGGCGAGCACAGTGTAGTTGGCGTCGGCGCGCAGTTTGTCGGCGATGTTGGCCAGGCGCGGCGGGCTCATTCTGTCGCCCAGGCGCACTGCGCCGGCATCCCAATCTTCCGGTGCGGCGCGGTTGCTCATCTCTGGCTCCGCGTTCTGGCGTATCAGGATCATTTCAACTTGGTACAGGCTGTCGGCAAATGCCGAGGGTGCAAGTACCACTAACAACAGGCTCAGAATGCGGAACACGCGCATTGGGGCGTCCTTCAAACAGATTTCGGGATGAGGCGCTCGAACAGCGCCTCCAGGGTATTGAAGCGTTCTTCGGCGCGCTCCATCGGCACCATGAACTTGAACAGCGTAGCCCCTTCGAACTTGTAGCGGTTGGGTTGGCCCTGGATCAACTTGATCAGTACCAACGGGTCCACCGGCGTCTGCGCTTCGAACTCGATGCGCCCGCCTTGCGGCCCCGCGTCGACCTTCTTGATCCCCAGTTGCTCGGCCTGCAATTTGAGCAAGGTCAGGCGCACCAGGTTCTTGGTCGGCTCGGGCAACAGGCCGAAGCGGTCGATCATTTCCACCTGCAGGTCCTTGAGGCCTTCTTCGTCGGTGGCCGAGGCGATGCGCTTGTACAGGATCAACCGCGCATGCACGTCCGGCAGGTAGTCCTCGGGAATCAACGCCGGCAGGCGCAGGTTGATCTCCGGGCCACCGCCCAGGGGTTGGTCGAGGTTCGGCTGCTCGCCCTTGCGGATGGCTTTCACCGCGCGTTCGAGCATCTCCATATACAGGGTGAAACCCACGGCCTGGATCTGCCCGCTCTGGCCGTCGCCGAGCAGTTCGCCGGCGCCGCGGATTTCCAGGTCGTTGGTGGCCAGCACAAAACCGGCACCGAGGTCCTGGGTGTTGGCGATGGCTTCCAGGCGCTTTTCGGCGTCGCCGGTAATTTGTTGGCGCGGTGGTGTCAGCAGGTAGGCATACGCCTGGTGGTGACTGCGCCCGACCCGGCCGCGCAACTGATGAAGTTGTGCCAGGCCGAACTTGTCCGCGCGTTCGATGATGATGGTGTTGGCGCTCGGCACGTCGATGCCGGTCTCGATGATGGTCGAGGCGATCAGCACGTTGAAGCGCTTGTGATAAAAGTCGCTCATCACCTGTTCGAGATCGCGTTCGCGCATCTGCCCATGGCCGATGGCAATGCGTGCTTCCGGCACCAGTTCGGCGAGTTCGGCCGCGCATTTCTCGATGGTCTTCACGTCGTTGTGCAGGTAGTACACCTGGCCGCCGCGCAGCAATTCGCGCAGGAGGGCTTCCTTGACCGTGCTTTTGTTCTGCTCCATCACGAAGGTGCGCACCGACAGTCGGCGTGCCGGCGGCGTGGCGATGATCGACAGGTCGCGCATGCCCGACACCGCCATGTTCAGCGTGCGCGGAATCGGTGTGGCGGTGAGGGTGAGAATGTCCACCTCGCTGCGCAGGGCCTTGAGCTGTTCTTTCTGGCGCACCCCGAAGCGGTGTTCTTCGTCGATGATCACCAGGCCCAGGTTCTTGATCTTCACATCGTCCGACAACAGCTTGTGCGTACCGATCACGATGTCGATCTTACCTTCCGCCAGGTCGGCGACGGCGGCATTCACTTCCTTGGCCGACTTGAAGCGGCTCATCACTTCCACGGTCACCGGCCAGTCGGCAAAGCGGTCGCGGAAGCTGTTGTAGTGCTGCTGGGCGAGCAGGGTGGTGGGTACCAGGATCGCCACTTGTTTGCCGCCGTGCACCGCGATGAAGGCTGCGCGCATGGCCACTTCGGTCTTGCCAAAGCCCACGTCGCCGCACACCAGGCGGTCCATCGGCTTGGGCGCGAGCATGTCGGCGCGCACAGCTTCGATGGTGGTTTGCTGGTCTGGGGTTTCCTCAAAAGCGAAGCCGGCGCTGAAGGTGGCGTAGTCGGCTTTCGGGTCGGCGAACGCGTAGCCTTCGCGCGCCGCACGCCGCGCATAGATGTCGAGCAACTCGGCGGCGACGTCGCGCACCTGTTCGGCGGCCTTGCGCTTGGCTTTCTGCCAGGTTTCGGAGCCCAGGCGGTGCAATGGCGCCAGGGCGTCGTCGCTGCCGGTGTAGCGCGCGATCAGGTGCAGGTTGGCCACCGGTACATAGAGCTTGGCGCCTTCGGCGTACTCCATGGTGAGGAATTCGGCGGCCTGGTTGTCGATTTCCAGGGTCTGCAGGCCCAGGTAGCGACCGACACCGTGGTCGATATGCACCACCGGCGCGCCTTCGCGCAGCTCGGTGAGGTTCTTGATTACCGCGTCGTTGTTGGCGTCGGCGCGTTTTTCGCGACGGCGACGTTGCATCACGCGCTGGCCGAACAGGGGGCTTTCGGCGATCAGCGCCAGGGCCGGATCGTCCAGCAGCAAACCTTCATCCAGTGGCGCGATAGTGATCGCCAGGCGGTCCTTGCTGGCGACGAAGTCCGGCCAGCTGTCGACGGTTTTCGGACGCAGCTTCAGGCGTTCGAGCAGTTCAAGCAGGACTTCGCGACGGCCAGCGGATTCGGCGGTAAACAGCACGCGGCCAGAGAAGTCGCCAAGGAAGTTGGACAGTGCTTCCAGGGGCTGGTTGGCCTTGGCCTGGATCGCCAGGTCCGGCAGCACGTGCGCGGGGAAGCGCTCGCGGCCGACGCCGGGCTCCACGTCCTGTTGGCTGGCGACCGCGCGCGGCCAGTTTTTCAGGCGGGCGAAGCAGTCTTCCACCGGCAGGAACAGCTCGGCGGGCGGTAATAAAGGACGGGATGGATCGACGCGGCGTTCTTCATAGCGGTTGCGCACATCGTTCCAGAAGTTTTCCGCCGCTTGCTCGATGCCTGGCAGCGAGAACACCTGAGTGTCCTGAGGCAGGTAATCGAAGAGGGTGGAGGTTTCGTCGAAGAACAGCGGCAGGTAGTACTCGATACCGGCCGGGGTAATCCCGCTGCTCAGGTCCTGGAAGATCGGGCAGCGACGGAAGTCGACGTCGAAGCGCTCACGAAAGCGCGCCTTGAAGCGGGTCACCGCGTCCTTTTGCAGCGGGAATTCCCGTGCCGGCAGCAGCTTGATCGACTCGACTTTATCAATGGAGCGCTGGTTCTCCGGGTCGAAGGTGCGCAGGGTCTCGATTTCGTCATCGAACAGGTCGATGCGGTACGGCAACTTGCTGCCCATCGGGAACAGGTCGATCAGCGCACCGCGTACCGCGAACTCACCGTGTTCGTACACCGTGTCGACGCAACGGTAGCCGCTGGCTTCCAGGCGCGTGCGCATCTGTTCCACATCGAGCTTCTGGCCGATATCCAGCACCAGGCTGCTGCCCAGCAGGAACTTGGTCGGCGCCAGGCGGTGCAGGGCGGTGGTGATCGGCACCACCAGCACGCCGTGGGCCAGTTCCGGCAGGCGGTACAGGCTGGCGATGCGCTGGGAGATGATGTCCTGGTGCGGCGAGAACAGATCGTAGGGCAGGGTTTCCCAGTCAGGAAAATGCAGCACCGGCAAATCGGGGGCGAAGAAGCTCAGCTCCTGCTCCAACCGTTCGGCGCTTTGGCTGTCGGCGGTGAGCAGCAGGGTAAAGCGCTTGGCTGCGCTGGCAGCCTCGGCAATGGCCAGGCTCAGGGCGGCACCGGGCAGGTTGCCCCAGTGCTGTTTACCTGCCGCGGCAGGGAGTAGCGGTAGACGCAGAACGGGCACGGAAGGTTGAGCTCCAAGCGTTGCGACAAAGTCGGTAATTGTAACGGCCCAAGGTGCCGCCTGTCAGTTGCTGACTGTGCCTATTACGGTTTGTAGGAAATGTGGTGGCTAAGACAAACAATGCCGGGTTTTGACTCAATATGTAGTGCCAAAATGTACGTGGTTTTCGGAGGGTTACGGACAAGTCGCCTGACTCGCTCCACTAGTGGCCTTCTGAAACCCGCGTATTTACTGGGCTGCAGCGGGGTGGCTTTTTCAGGATGGGGCTTTTTGTTGTAGGAGGCGCATTGCTCCGGGGGCGGTCGGGCGGCATAATGTAGCCCCTTTTTTCAGCCCCTACATGTGGAAGGTTCCCGTGACTCAGAAGCCCGACCAGTGTCTTGGTGAATGGATCGACCGTGAAGCACTCGCAGAAGCGATGATCCCGCTTATCGGTCAGCTGTACCGCAATAACAATGTGGTGAGCTCGATCTATGGCCGCAGCCTGATCAACCAGTCAGTCATCGCGATTCTCAAGGCGCATCGCTTTGCTCGCCATCGTTCTGCCGACGACAGCGAACTCTCCGTCCACGAAACATTCCCCCTGCTCAAGGCCATGAGCGAGCTCAAGCTCGGCGCGGCTTCGGTGGACCTGGGCAAGCTGGCCTATAAATTCCGCAACGAAGGCAATGGCCGTACCGCCGAGCAGTTCGTCCGCGAAGAATTGGCCGACGTGGTTGGCCAGCAAAACGCCTCGGCCCGCAAAGGCACCGACGTGGTGCTGTACGGCTTCGGTCGTATCGGCCGCCTGCTGGCGCGCATCCTGATCGAAAAAACCGGTGGCGGCGACGGCCTGCGCCTGCGGGCCATCGTGGTGCGCAAAGGCGCCGAGAACGACCTGACCAAGCGCGCCAGCCTGCTGCGTCGCGATTCGGTACACGGCCCGTTCAACGGCACCATCGTCATCGACGAAGAAAACAACACCATCACCGCCAACGGTAACCTGATCCAGGTGATCTACGCGAAGAACCCGACTGAGGTGGACTACACCCAGTACGGCATCAAGGACGCCCTGCTGGTGGACAACACCGGTGTTTGGCGTGATGCCGAGGGCCTGGGCCAGCACCTGACCTGCCCGGGTATCGCCCGTGTCGTGTTGACCGCGCCTGGCAAAGGCAAGCTCAAGAACATCGTTCACGGCATCAACCACACTGAAATCACTGCTGACGACAAGATCGTGTCCGCCGCTTCCTGCACCACCAACGCCATCGTGCCGGTGCTGAAGGCAGTGAATGACAAGTTCGGCATCGTTAACGGCCACGTCGAAACTGTTCACTCGTACACCAACGACCAGAACCTGATCGACAACTTCCACAAGGGCGATCGCCGTGGCCGTAGCGCCGCGTTGAACATGGTGATCACCGAGACCGGTGCTGCCACCGCTGCTGCCAAGGCCCTGCCTGAGCTGGCTGGCAAGCTGACCGGTAACGCGATCCGTGTGCCGACGCCGAACGTGTCGATGGCCATTCTCAACCTGAACCTTGAGAAGGCCGCTACCCGTGAAGAAATGAACGAGTACCTGCGCTACATGGCGCTGCACTCCGATCTGCATAAGCAAATCGACTTTGTTAATTCGCAGGAAGTGGTATCGACCGACTTCGTTGGCTCGCGTCACGCGGGTGTAGTCGACGCCGAAGCGACCATCAGCCAGGACAACCGCGTTGTGCTGTACGTGTGGTACGACAACGAGTTCGGCTACAGCTGCCAGGTGGTTCGCGTGATGGAAGACATGGCTGGGGTCAACCCGCCGGCATTCCCGCGCTAAGCATCAGCAGAATATGAAAAAGCCCCGACTGGTTCGGGGCTTTTTCATGTCTGCAGGATCTGTGGTAGCCGGTCGGGCCTCTTGCTCAGGCGCCGCCAGCCACCGAAGCCTGCGCCGTGCGCAGTTCATGCCGATTGCCCTTGAACAGCACCAGGGTCGCAATCAACCCCAGCACTGCCGCGCCACTCAGCCAGATCCCCGGCGCCGCCTTGTTATCCAGCACGTGGATCAAGTAAGTGCAGGCTGCCGGCGTAAACCCACCAAAGGTGGCGGTTGCCAGGCTGTAGGCCAGGGAGAATCCGGTGGTGCGCACCTCGATCGGCATGATCTCGGTCAGTGCCACCACCATGGCGCCGTTGTACGAGCCATACAGGAACGACAACCACAGCAGCACAATCAGCAGATGGCTGAAGCTCGGGTTGGCCACCAGCCACGACAGCGCTGGATAAGCCGTGAGGATGGCCAGGATGGTCGCCGCCAGCAGCAGCGGTTTGCGCCCGATCTTGTCGGACACCGCGCCCATCACCGGCAGCCAGATAAAGTTGGAGATGCCCACGCACACCGTCACCAGCAATGCATCGAAGTCTGACAGGTGCAGTTCGGCCTTGCCGAAGGTCGGGGTGTAGGCGGTGATCAGGTAAAACGACACGGTGGTCATCACCACCAGCGCCATGCCGGCGATGACGATGCCGAAGTTCTGACCAATCGAGCGCACAATTTCCTGCAGGGTAGGGCGGTGTTTGCGCGCCTGGAATTCCGGGGTTTCTTCCAGTGAGCGGCGGATCACAAAGATCACCGGCACAATCAGGCAGCCGATCAGGAACGGTACGCGCCAGCCCCAGTCACCCATTTGTTCCGGGCTGAGCCAGTGGTTCAGGCCGACGCCCAACAGGCCGGCGAAGACCACCGCCGCTTGTTGGCTCGCGGACTGCCAACTGACGAAAAAGCCCTTGCGGCCGGGCGTGGCGATTTCCGCCAGGTACACCGACACACCGCCGAGCTCGACACCCGCCGAGAAACCTTGCAGCAGTCGGCCCAGCAACACCACCAAGGGTGCGGCGACGCCCAGGGTGGCATACCCGGGGACGCAGGCAATCAGGATGGTACCGGCGGCCATCAGCGCCAGGGTGATCACCAGGCCTTTCTTGCGGCCGTGGCGGTCGATGTAGGCGCCGAGGAAGATGGCGCCCAACGGGCGCATCAGGAAGCCGGCGCCGAAGGTGGCCAGGGACAGCATCAGCGAGGCGAAGGCGCTGTCGGTGGGGAAGAAGGTCTTGGCGATGGCCGTGGCGTAGAAGCCGTAGACCATGAAGTCGAACATTTCAAGGAAGTTACCGCTGACAACGCGAAAGATCGCTTTGCCTTTGCCCGTGGTCGTGGCCATGGTCATTCACTCATCTGGCTTTCTTATGGGTAGTCCTGGGTCGCTACTCGTCCTGGCTGTAATATTGAGCAGTTTTGTAACAATATGTGTATCGGCCCCTACAGGCAACAGAAACCGTTGGCAAGCGGGCTAATTGCCGCAGGCGTCGCGCTGGAAAGAGATCAGTGTGGGTTCAATTGAGAAGGGTGTTGCGCACACTGTCGGACAGGCCGTTTGGTGCGAGCCATATGCCCAGGTAAGCCTTGGCCAACTCGTCATTGCGACTGCGGAACACCACCTGGCCGTTGATCTCCAGGCTCAAGCCACGCCCTCGATGCAGCTCCAGCGCGTAACGGTCACCGTTGCGGATATCGCGGAAGGTGCCGTGCAGCTTGTCCACCTCAGGCTTCAGGCGGGCGAGGGCGTCTGGGGGCTGCTGGCGCGTCAGGGTGGTCGTGGCGGCCTTGATTACATCGTTGCGGTCGATATCGCGGAAGTAGTACAGCGCCAGGCGCAGGTCCTGTTGCTGGTCCCAGGCCTGCTTGGCGCTTGCATTGGCCGGGGCATACAGCGCGGCCGCGTAGACATCCGCCCAGAGATACGTCAGCACCGTCTGGTTTTTCAGCACCAGCGTCGGGGAGTGCGCGGGGAAGTTTGCCAGGGTGAGACGATCTGCCTCATTGGCCTGGGCCGGGACCGTGAGCATCAACAATAAACAGATCAACACATGCCGCATAATGGCCCGTCCTGAAGGGGTGACTACCTGCAGGTTAATTCAATTTTGGACGGCGAAGCGCTTTATGGACAACCTGAGGCAACTGGCGATTTTTTGGGGATGTGTGCTGCTGGCAGGGTGTGGCGGCGACACGCTGGAGCACTTTGGCGGCCCGACCATGGGTAGTACGTATTCAATCCAGTACGTCAGGACATCCGCTACCCTGGGGCCGGAGGCGGTCCAGCGTGAGGTGGAAAGCATCCTGCAAACCGTCGACCGGCAGATGTCGACCTACCGCAGTGACTCCGATATCGAGCGTTTCAATCAATTGCCGGCCCACAGTTGCCAGCCCATGCCCGCCTCGATCCTGCAACTGGTGCGCACGGGCGAGCAATTGTCCCAGGCCAGTGACGGTGCCTTTGACTTGACCGTCGAGCCGCTGATCAACCTGTGGGGCTTCGGCCCCCAGGCTCGCCAGGTCAAAGTCCCCGACGCCGCGACCCTGGCCCAGGCCCGCGAGCAGGTCGGCTACCAACACCTGCGTATCGATGGCCAGCAGTTGTGCAAGGACGCCGCCGTCGAAATTGACTTCAACAGTATCGCCGCCGGCTACGCGGTGGACCGCATTGCCGAGCGCCTGGCTGCCCTGGGCATCCGCAGCTACCTGGCCGAGGCCACCGGTGAACTCAAGGCGGCCGGGCGAAAACCTGATGGTTCGGCGTGGCGCATTGCGCTTGAAGAGCCACGGGATGACCTGCAGGTCGCGGAAAAAATCATCAACGTTGACGGCTTCGGTGTGTCCACATCGGGTGACTATCGTAATTATTTCCAGCAGGATGGTCGGCGTTATTCCCACACCCTCGATGCGCGCACCGGCGCACCGATCACTCATCAACTGGCGTCGGTGACCGTGTTGCACCCATCGGCGCTGATGGCCGACGGGCTGTCCACGCTGCTGCTGATCCTCGGGCCGCAGCAAGGCTGGGACTACGCCGAGCAGCACCAGGTGGCGGCATTTTTTGTGATGCGCGAGGGGGATGGTTTCGTCACACGCAGTAACAACGCATTCGAGCAGTTGACGGCGGTGAAACCGTAACGAGTGCTGTGTAGTAAAGGCAAAACTGGCCTACGACGCGACCAAGGGTTAATGTGCGCGGCGTTGAGCCTTATATAGACTGTGCCCCGGTTCACACACTTGAGCCAAATTGTCCTTCATGACCGCTGGCCGCGGCATGATTTAGCCAGGCGTCCAACCGTACGCCTGGCCTGTTCTGAGGAGTACGCATGGCTGTCTACAACTACGACGTGGTGGTACTGGGTTCCGGCCCGGCTGGAGAAGGTGCGGCGATGAACGCCGCGAAGGCAGGGCGCAAGGTGGCGATGGTCGATAGCCGTCGCCAGGTCGGCGGTAACTGCACCCACCTGGGTACCATCCCGTCCAAGGCGTTGCGTCACTCCGTTCGCCAGATCATGCAGTTCAACACCAACCCGATGTTCCGGGCCATTGGCGAGCCGCGCTGGTTCTCGTTCCCGGATGTGTTGAAAAGCGCTGAAAAAGTCATCTCCAAGCAAGTCGCCTCGCGTACCGGCTACTACGCCCGTAACCGCGTCGACCTGTTCTTCGGTACCGGCAGCTTCGCCGACGAGCAAACCGTCGAAGTGGTCTGCGCCAATGGCGTGGTCGAGAAACTGGTGGCCAAGCACATCATCATTGCCACCGGCTCGCGCCCGTATCGCCCGGCGGATATCGATTTCCACCACCCACGTATCTACGATAGCGACACCATCCTCAGCCTGGGTCACACCCCACGCAAACTGATCATCTATGGCGCCGGCGTCATTGGCTGTGAATACGCCTCGATCTTCAGCGGCCTGGGTGTGCTGGTCGAGCTGGTCGACAACCGCGACCAGTTGCTGAGCTTCCTCGACTCGGAAATCTCCCAGGCGTTGAGCTACCACTTCAGCAACAACAACATCACTGTGCGCCACAACGAAGAGTACGAGCGGGTCGAAGGCCTGGACAACGGGGTGATCCTGCACCTCAAGTCCGGCAAGAAGATCAAGGCCGACGCCTTGCTGTGGTGCAACGGCCGTACCGGTAACACCGACAAGCTGGGCATGGAAAACATCGGGGTCAAGGTCAACAGCCGTGGCCAGATCGAGGTGGACGAAAATTATCGCACCTGTGTGACCAACATCTACGGTGCCGGTGACGTGATCGGCTGGCCAAGCCTGGCCAGTGCCGCCCATGACCAGGGCCGTTCGGCCGCCGGCAGCATCGTCGACAACGGCAGCTGGCGTTATGTGAACGACGTACCGACCGGGATCTACACGATTCCGGAGATCAGCTCGATCGGTAAGAACGAACACGAACTGACCAAGGCCAAGGTGCCTTACGAAGTGGGCAAGGCGTTCTTCAAGAGCATGGCGCGTGCGCAGATCGCTGGTGAGCCGCAAGGCATGCTGAAGATCCTGTTTCACCGCGAGACCCTGGAAGTCCTCGGCGTGCATTGCTTCGGCTACCAGGCTTCGGAGATCGTGCACATCGGCCAGGCCATCATGAACCAGCCGGGCGAGCAAAATACCCTCAAGTATTTCGTCAACACCACCTTCAACTACCCGACCATGGCCGAAGCCTATCGGGTAGCGGCCTATGATGGCCTCAACCGGCTTTTTTGAGCGGCTCCGGCCGGTGGCCTGAGCCGGCCGGGGAGACCGATTTCAGTAATTCTCGAGGGTGGCAGTGGCCAAACCGGGAAAGTCTGTAATCAGGCTATCTACGCCGAAGTCGGCGAGCCTGCGCATCAGCGCAGGTTCGTTGACTGTCCACACGGACACGTGCAAACCCTGGCGCTGGGCTTTTTCCAGGCGTTCGGGGGTGCACAACGTCCAGTTCAATGCCAGAAACTCACAGCCGTAGTTTTGCGCGACCTTCAAAGGATCGAGCCAGGCGTACTCCGCCACCAGCCCGCGTGACAGGTCTGGGGTGAGTTCAACCGCCGCTTTTAATACTTCCCGCGAGCTTGAGGTCACGGTGACCTTGTCCATGATGCCGAAACGCACGGCCATTTCTCGAATCGCCAGCACGGTGGTCGCGGCGCGGGTGCGCGAGGCACTTTTGACTTCCAGTTGCCAGTGATCGAAGTCGCACTTTTCAAATAGCTCCTCCAGGCGCGGGATCGGGCACGGGTTGACCCAGCCGGGGCCGCCTTTGCGCGCGTCCATCTTCGTAAGGTCTGCCGCCGAATACTCGACGACTTTGCCACGCCGGTCGGTGGTGCGCTTGAGGGTTGGGTCGTGGATGACCATCAGCTCACCGTCCATGGACAGGTGCAAATCCAGTTCGCAGCGGCGTACACCGTGCTTGAGGCACTGCTGGAAGCTGGTCAGGGTATTTTCCGGTGCTTCGCCTTTGGCTCCGCGGTGGCCGTAGATCAGGGTCACAGTTGCTCCTTTACGCCAGGTTTTCTGGCAGGGTCATACGAATTCAGGTGTCTTTGGCGTCGCTTTGTTCCCGCGCCAGGCGGCGTTCCTGTGCCTGCTTCTGCAGGATATAGCGCGCCAGCAATTGGCGTTGGGCATCGGTCATGGATTCGAATTCCGTGCCCACGTCAAAACCGTCGCCCTTGGGGTCGCAATGGGTAACGCGCGCGCGCAGCAGCAGGCCGAGTGCCTGGGGCATCAGCACCAGCTTGACTGCCAGGTGAGCGCCGATGGCGAGGGGCGTGGGGTGCTGGAAGTCGATCCCGCCTTCGGAAATGATCACCGGCTGTGGGGCGCCGACTTCATCGCGCAAGCTTTGCGCCATGATTTGGCTAAGCAGGTCCAGGCGTTTGTTCTGGACTTTGAGGAAGGCCGCGAGGGTACGATCTTTATCACTGAGCTGACGTAACAGGTGCTGGGCTTCGAATTCGCTCAGGTGCAGTTCACTGAGCAGATTGAATAGTGGGGAAGCATCCAGCAACACTTCCTTGCTCGCCGCTTCCGGGGCAGACAGGCTTTTGATTTGAAGTGCGATCATGTCGTCGATACGGTAGTATTCGCGGCGCTCTTCTTCATCTAATGTCGACATGGCGAACCCCAGGTAACGGTAATGGTCTGAGTGTAAAGCTGCTTACCAGACCCCGCCACCGGGACGTCTTCTTTTCCTCCGAACAAGCCCCGACATGTTCAGACCTCTCTTCGTATTTATCGGCACGCGTTATACCCGTGCAAAGCGTCGCAATCATTTTGTGTCGTTTATTTCCTTGACCTCGATGATCGGTCTCGCCCTCGGCGTGGTCGTGATGATCGTGGTGCTGTCGGTGATGAACGGCTTCGATCATGAGATGCGTACCCGCGTGCTGGGCATGGTGCCCCACGCCACCATCGAGTCGGGTGAACCGATCAGCGACTGGCAAAGCCTGGCCGACAAGGTCAAGCAGAACCCCGAGGTGCTGGCGGTTGCGCCGTTCACCCAGATGCAGGGGCTGCTGACCAACGACGGCAAGGTGCAGAAGATCCTGCTCAATGGCATCGATCCGGTCCAGGAACGCAAGGTCTCGATCATCGACAAGTTCATGTTGCAGGGCAAACTGGACGACTTGTCGCCCGGCAGCTTTGGCATCGTGATCGGTGACAAGGCTGCGGCCAAGCTGGGCGTGGGCATTGGCGACAAGCTGACCTTCGTCGCCCCGGAAGTCACCGTGACTCCCGCCGGCATGTTCCCGCGCATGAAGCGCTTTACCGTGGTGGGCACCTTCCACGTCGGCGCCGGCGAGATTGACGGTTATCTCGGCCTGACCAACCTCACCGACCTGGCTCGCCTGCAACGTTGGCAGCCAGACCAGGTGCAGGGCCTGCGCCTGAAGTTCAACGACCTGTTCGACGCACCGCGCGGCGCCTGGGAAATCGCCCAGCACCTGGGCGAAAGCCAGTACTACGCCCGCGACTGGACCCGTACCCACGGCAACCTGTACCAGGCCATCCGCATGGAAAAAGCCATGATCGGCCTGCTGCTGCTGCTGATCGTCGCTGTTGCGGCCTTCAACATCATCTCCACCCTGGTGATGGTGGTGAACGACAAGAAGGGCGATATCGCTATCTTGCGGACGCTGGGTGCCACGCCGGGGCAGATCATGGCGATCTTCATGGTTCAGGGCACGGTGATCGGCGTGGTCGGCACCTTGATCGGTACCGTCGTCGGGATCTTGGCCGCGCTGAATGTCAGCGCCGCCATCGCCGGTCTGGAAACCCTGATCGGCCACAAGTTTCTCAACGCTGACGTCTACTTCATCGACTACTTGCCGTCCCAGGTTCAGGCCCCGGACGTGCTGATGGTCGGCGGCGCCGCGTTGGTCCTGAGTTTCCTTGCCACCCTGTATCCAGCCTGGCGCGCGGCACGTACCCAGCCAGCACAGGCCTTACGTTATGAGTGAATCGGGCATGAGTGAAAAAGCAATCCTGAGCTGCCGCAACCTGGGCAAATCCTACGAGGAAGGCCCGGAATCGGTTGTGGTGCTGTCCAACCTGCAACTTGAACTGCACCCCGGCGAGCGCGTGGCAATCGTCGGCAGTTCCGGTTCCGGCAAAAGTACCTTGCTTAACCTGTTGGGCGGCCTCGATACGCCGTCCCAGGGCAGCGTATGGCTGGCCGGCGAAGAGTTGTCTGCCTTGAATGAAAAGGCCCGTGGCCAACTGCGCAATCGCTCCCTGGGCTTTGTGTACCAGTTCCACCACCTGCTGCCGGAATTCACCGCCCTGGAAAACGTGTGCATGCCGTTGTTGATCGGCAAGACCGCGATCCCGGAAGCACGCCAGCGGGCCAAGGCCCTGTTGGAGCGCGTCGGCCTTGGCCACCGCCTGGAGCACAAACCGGCCGAATTGTCCGGTGGCGAGCGTCAGCGTGTGGCGATTGCCCGTGCCCTGGTGAACAACCCAGGCCTGGTGATGCTCGACGAGCCCACCGGCAACCTCGACTCCCACACCGCCCAGGGCATCAAGGACTTGATGCTGGAGCTGAGCACCCAGATGCGCACCGCGTTCCTGGTGGTGACCCATGACATGAGCATGGCCCGGCAGATGGACCGCGTATTGCACCTGCAGGAAGGTCATCTGGTCGCCATCTGACCTGTTTCAAGCCTGGCGCCGGGCGCCGGGCTTTTTCATTTTTTCAGGCGGTGCAAGCGAATGTTCAGACCGTTATCGATTTTCATCGGCACGCGCTATACCCGCGCCAAGCGCCGCAACCGTTTTGTTTCGTTTATCTCGATGACCTCGATGATCGGCCTCGCCTTGGGCGTGCTGGCGATGATCGTGGTGTTGTCGGTGATGAATGGCTTCCAGCGTGAAATGAGCTCGCGCATCCTCGGCATGGTGCCCCACGCGACTATCGTCGGCGTGAACCCGATCGACGACTGGCAGCCGGTGGCCGCCGCCGCGATGAAGAATCCCGAAGTGACTGCCGCCGTACCGTTCACACAGATGGATGGTATGTTTTCCTACAAGGGGGCGATGCAGCCGATCGAGATCAGTGGCGTCGACCCGGCCCAGGAAGGCAAGGTGTCGATCGTGGCCCAGCATATCGTCAAGGGCAAACTGGAAGACCTGAAGCCCGGCGAGTTTGGCGTGGTGGTGGGGGAGATCACCGCGCGGCGTTTTCGCCTGAACGTGGGTGACAAGCTGACCCTGATCGTTCCGGAAATCAGCAGCGCGCCGGGTGGCATCACGCCGCGCATGCAGCGTTTGAATGTGGTCGGCATCTTCAAGGTCGGCGCCGAGCTGGATGGCTCCATGGCCTTGATCCATATGGCCGACGCCGCGGAAATCCAGCATTGGCAGCCGAACCAGGTGCAGAGCGTGCGCCTGGCGGTGAAGGACTTGTACGCAGCGCCCAAGGTGTCGGCGGACATTGCCAGCAGCCTGGGCGCGGCCTACAAGGCTGACGACTGGACCCACACCCAGGGCAGCCTGTTCAGTGCGATGAAAATGGAAAAGACCATGATCGGCCTGCTGTTGCTGATGATCGTCGCCGTGGCCGCGTTCAATATCATCGCCACGCTGATCATGGTGGTGAACGATAAGGGCGCGGATATCGCGATCCTGCGCACCATCGGCGCCACGCCAGGGCAGATCATGGCGATCTTCATGGTGCAGGGTACCGTGATCGGGATCGTGGGTACCTTGATCGGCGGCGTGCTGGGGGTGATTGCGGCACTGAACGTCAGTGAGCTGGTGGGCTGGCTGGAGCGGGTAACCGGGCAGCATATCTTCAGTTCAGACGTGTATTTCGTCAGTAACCTGCCTTCGGAACTGCAAGGTGGGGATGTGTTGTTGATTTGCTCGGCAGGGTTTGTGTTGAGCTTTTTGGCGACGATTTACCCGGCGTATCGGGCGGCGAAGATTGAGCCGGCGCATGCCCTGAGGTATTCGTAATATTCAAGACTGCTATCGGGGGCAAGCCCCCTCCCACAGGTTGAATGTATTCACAAATCAAAATGTGGGAGGGGGCTTGCCCCCGATAGCGCCGGTACAGCGTGCATCAATCTCCGGCAGGCAACTCAATCACAAACCTTGTCCACCCCGCCTCAGACTCACAATAAATCCTCCCCCCATGCGCCCGCACAATCGACTGGGTAAGCGCCAGTCCCAGCCCCGCATGTTCGCTGCTGCCTTCATGCCGCGCCGGGTCCGCTCGGTAGAACCGGTCGAACAACCGCGGTAATACGTCCGCCGGTATGCCTTCGCCGCTGTTCTCCACTGTCAGCGTCACGCCTTGTGCACCTTCCTCCAGATGCACCCGCACCTCGCCGCCCGCTGGCGTAAAGCGCAGCGCGTTATCCAACAGATTCGACAATGCCCGGCGCAGCATGCCGCGATCGCCGGTGGTGTGGGCCGTTCCCTCGCGCACCAGGCTGACCTGCGCGTCTTCCGCCAGCAAGACGAAGAATTCCAGCAGCGCATCCACTTCGTCCGCCAACCTCAACGGCTCGCGCTTGGGCGTCAGCAACCCATGATCAGCCTTGGCCAGGTACAGCATGTCATTCACCAGCTGCGCCATCCATTGCAGCTCTTCCAGATTACTGTGCAGCGCTTCGCGGTAGTCCTCCAGCGGGCGCGGCTGGGTCAGGATGACTTGGGTCTGGGTCAACAGGTTCGACAGGGGCGTGCGCAGTTCATGGGCAATGTCGGCGGAGAAGGCCGAGAGGCGTTGGAATGCATCGTCCAGGCGGCCGAGCATGGCGTTGAAGGCTTGGGCCAGTTCCGCCAGTTCCACCGGCATCTGCTGCTGGGGCAGGCGTTGGGTCAGGGAGTGGGCCGACACGCCGGCGGCCACTTCACTCATGCGCCGCAAGGGGCGCAAGCCACTGCGCGCGGCCCAGGCGCCGAGCAGTGCGGTGGCCAGGGCCGAGAGGCTGACGGTGAGCCAGATCAAATGTTGCATGCGTTGCAGGAAGTGCTGGTGGTGGGTGATGTCGAGCATCAGGCTCAGTTGCGGTGAGTCGGGTTGGCCTGGGCTCAGTGGCGCGTTGTACACACGGTAGTCGGTTCCGGCGTTTTGCAGGCTGTACAGGCCAGGCTTCTCGGGCAGGGGGATGTTCGGCGCGCCGTCAAACCAGCGCTGGCCAGCGGCACTGATACGCAAGGCGAGGTCGGGTTGGCGGTTGAGTTCGGCGCGCAGTTGCGCTTCGCGTTGTACGAATGACTGCACGGAGTCGACGCCCTGCAAGGTGCTGCGCAGCGCGACCAACTTGCTGTCGAGCAGTTGCTGGTCCAGCTCGACGAAGTGCGCTTCGCTGGCCTGGTTGAACAGCACCCCGGCAATCAACGACACCACGGCGGTGCAGGCGGCAAACAGCAGGGCCAGCCGACTGGCCAGGGACAGGCGCTTGATCAACTGCATCGTTCTTCCAGTACATAACCCATGCCGCGCACGGTGTGGATCAGCTTGGTGGGGAAGTTGTCGTCGATTTTCAGGCGCAGGCGGCGGATCGCGACTTCGATGATGTTGGTGTCGCTGTCGAAGTTCATGTCCCACACCTGGGAAGCGATCAGCGACTTGGGCAGCACTTCGCCCTGACGGCGCAGCAGCAGTTCGAGCAGGGCGAATTCCTTGGCGGTGAGGTCGATGCGCTGGCCGCTTCGCTCAACCCGGCGGCGGATCAGGTCCAGGCGCAGGTCGGCCAGTTGCAGTGCGGTGTCCTGGGGGGCGCTGCTGCCACGGCGTAACAGGCTGCGCACCCGCGCCAGCAGTTCGGAGAAGGCGAACGGCTTGACCAGGTAGTCGTCAGCGCCCAGTTCCAGGCCGTGTACCCGGTCTTCCACCGTGTCGCGGGCGGTGAGGAACAGCACCGGGATATCCAGGCCGGCGCTGCGTACCGCCTGCAGGATCTGCCAGCCATCGCGACCGGGCAGCATCACATCGAGGATCAACAGGTCGTAGTCGCCCGTCAGTGCCAGGTGCTGGCCGCTGGTGCCGTCGGCCACCAACTCGGTGGTAAAACCGGCCTCGGCCAGGCCTTGGCGCAGGTATTGGCCGGTCTTGGGTTGGTCTTCGACGATCAGCAGTTTCATGGGCAGCTCTTGGCAGCGGGTCACGACGGGCTTTATACCGCGCTTGGCAGGGCAGGGGCGCAACCTGACAAAGTTGTAATCTAGCAGTCAGCTGGCTGGCAGCGAGGTCATCTTAGAGTGCTATCCAGGCTGATCCCACACCTTTGGAGAATTGAGATGGTATTGCGTAACCCCCTGTTGTTAGCGGGCTGCCTGTTGGCTTTGAGTTTCGGGGCGGCGGCTGAAACGGCTCACACCTATGCATTTGGCCAGCCAGCGGCTGCCGACAAGGCCACGCGCACCGTGGAAGTTACATTGCAGGATATTTCCTTTTCGCCCAAGTCGTTGGACGTAAAGGCCGGTGAGACCGTGCGCTTTGTGCTGGTCAACAAGGGCCAGTTGCTCCACGAATTCAACCTGGGTGATGCAGCGATGCATGCCGAGCACCAGAAGGAAATGCTACAGATGCAGGCCAGCGGCATGCTGAATGCCACCGGTATGGGCAAGATGGATCACAGCGCCATGGGGCACGGTGATATGGGCGGCATGGGTGGTATGGGGGGCATGAAGCACGATGACCCTAACAGCGTGCTGGTCGAGCCCGGCAAAACCGCCGAGCTGACCTGGACGTTCACCAAGGCCACTGGCCTGGAGTTCGCCTGCAACATACCCGGGCATTACCAGGCGGGCATGGTCGGCAAGCTCAACGTCGAATGAGCGCTTGTTAAGGGCGGGGGCAAAGGCTGGTAGACTGGCGCGGTTTATTTAGCCAGGTTTCCGCCATGCATCCCGCTGCCGAACATTCGCCGCTGGGCAAGTCCAGTGAATACATCTCCACCTACACCCCTTCGTTGCTGTTCCCGATTCCGCGCGCCGCCAAGTGGGCCGAACTGGGCCTGAGCGCCGAGACCCTGCCGTACAAAGGCGTGGACTTCTGGAACTGCTTCGAATTGTCCTGGCTGCTGCCCTCGGGCAAGCCGGTGGTGGCCATCGGTGAATTCAGTATTCCGGCTGACTCGCCGAATATCATCGAGTCCAAGTCCTTCAAGCTGTACCTCAACTCGCTGAACCAGACCGCGTTTGCCGACACGCAGAGCCTGGAAGCCACGTTGCGCACCGATCTCAGCGCCGCAGCCGGCAAACCGGTGGGCGTGCGCATCCGCAGCCTGGGCGAGGTGGAAGCCGAAGGCGTGGTGGCCCTGCCGGGCACTTGCATCGATGATCTGGATATCAGCGTCAGCAACTACGAGCACCCGCGCCCGGAACTGCTGCGTTGCGACGATTCGCGTGTGGTGGAGGAAAGTGTGCACAGCCACTTGCTCAAATCCAACTGCCCGGTCACCAGCCAGCCCGATTGGGGCAGCGTGGCGGTGGAATATCGGGGGGCGGCGCTGGATCACGCCAGCCTGTTGGAATACCTGGTGAGCTTTCGCCAACACTCAGATTTCCATGAGCAGTGCGTGGAGCGGATCTTTCTCGACCTGCAGCGTTTGCTCAAGCCAGAGAAGCTGACGGTGTATGCGCGCTATGTGCGGCGGGGTGGGTTGGATATCAATCCGTACCGCAGTACTGAGGATGTGGCGTTCCAGAACGTGCGCCTGGCCCGTCAGTAAACACGTGTGGGAGGGGGCTTGCCCCTCCCACATTTTGGTTCTGTGTCTGGCTTGGGGTCGGGTCAGATGCCCATATTGCCCAAGGTGATCATAATATTTCGCAATGTCCCGGAAATCACCGGGTGCTCAGCGTCGAACTCTATGGCAGCTTGACTCACATCGTCGGAAATACTAGGTGGCTGGGTGGCCGGTTCCAGCTCCAGTTGTACTTCGAACTTGGCGAGCAAGGCTTCCAGCGCTTCACGTTTTTCGGCTGGCAGCGGCGGTTCCTGTTCCAGTTGCTCGCGCAGGATATTGACCTGTTCTTGCAATTTTTCGCGGGCAGGCATGGCGTTCTTCCTTTTATCGATAGGCACTGGCATAGACCACGGCACGCCGAGAAAGGTCTACGGACTGACCGGTAGATTAATCCACCGGGGCCGAATGTGCATGATCTCGATCAGGGCTTCTCGCCTTTGAGCTGGCGCAGGCTGATGTCCGCCAGGCAGGTGCCGAGCTCGCCGAGATGATCGATCACCGAATGCACCCCCAACCCATACAGTGCCACGGTAGCCTTGCCGCGCTTGTATTCGCGCTGCTGCTCGGTCAGCGCCTGCCATTGCTCGGGCGCCAGGCCGCACAGTGAACCGCAGGACGCCAGGCCGATGGTCCACAACCCGGCATTCAGGCCCGATTGCAGCAAGCGCGGCTCGCCGCTGACCAGCACGCAGCCTTCCAGGCGTGGGATATTCAATTCCATCAGCGCTTGCCAGCACGCATGGGGCGCCGGCCAGCGGATGGAGGAGGGGGATGCGGCCTTGACCCAATCGGGCAGGGCCGCAGCCAGCGGGGTGGTCACCGAGGGTGGCAATTCATCCAGCCAGGCGCAGGGCACGCCTTGCTCTTTCAGGCTACGCAGAATCTTCAGCGCGCCGGGCGTAGCTTCGGAATGCGGGGAGAACGAATCGGTGCGTGCCTGGGAACCGAAATCCACCAGGCAGCCACTCAGGCCAAATAACACGGCAGTCAAGGCGGGAGCGGTGGCGACGGCAATTTCGGCGTGAGGCATTTCTACATCCCTGAAATAGCTCCAACGCTATCGGGGTGGGATGACAAGTCGATGACACTGGCGTTAATTGTAGGAAAATTGTCCATTTCAGAGCCTGTGGTTTCTTGGCAGCTGCCTAAATCCACACTTCCGTCATATACTGACGGCCTTATTCAGGGCATAGCGCCCATGACAGACCATTCAAGGAGCAAAAGCTATGCGCTGGAGCCACTACTTCGCTCAGTTGTCGGTGTGTGCCACTGTCCTGCTGGTGCCATTCGCCGCACAGGCAGCGTCGGAAGATGACCCATGGGAAAGCGTCAACCGCCCGATCTTCACTTTCAACGACACCGTTGATACGTACGCCCTCAAGCCATTGGCCCAGGGCTATCAGTTTGTGACCCCGCAATTCATGCAAGACGGCGTGCACAATTTCTTCCGCAACATCGGCGATGTCGGCAACCTGGCCAACAACGTGTTGCAGCTCAAGCCGCACGCCGCTGGCGTGGACACCGCTCGCTTGCTGATGAACACCACCTTCGGCGTGCTGGGCTTTATCGATGTCGGCACCAAAATGGGGCTCAAGCGCAGCGATGAAGACTTCGGCCAGACCCTGGGTTACTGGGGCGTGGGCAGTGGCCCATACGTGATGCTGCCGTTGCTGGGTCCAAGCACCCTGCGCGATGCGCCGTCCAAGTATGTGGACACCTACACCCAGCCATATCGCTATATGAACGATATCGGCTGGCGCAACAGCACCATGGGCCTGAATATCGTCGATACCCGCGCCAGCCTGCTCGAGAGCGAGAAGCTGATCACCGGCGACAAGTACACCTTTATTCGTAACGCCTACCTGCAGAACCGCGAGTTCAAGGTCAAGGACGGCAAGGTCGTCGACGACTTTTAAGCTGTGATATTTTGAAATGAAAAAAAAGGCGACCCTGGCGGTCGCCTTTTTCATGTGCGGTTTCAGCGCATTTTCAAGATCTTAAGCCCCAGTTGTTGCTCTTCGCCTGCCGTTTTGGTCCATACCACTTCGGTGTCAGCCTCCAGGCCCTTGAGAGCCGCGTGCTCTGAATCAATGCGCACCGTGAGCAGGTCTCCCACGTTGAACTGGCGCGGTGCCTGCACCTGCATCCCGGAGCTGGAAAGGTCCACGCAAACCCCGGCAATCTCTTGGCCCGCGTGGATCAACGCCACGTCGGCATCCACTCGCATGCGGATGAAGTCGCGTTTTTCAGCGTAGTCGCGCTCGTATTCGCTCACAGCTTCCATCCTTACATTGTGTTGTGGTTTTAAGGGTTCTTATAACTCCCAGTGATTTGCGATGTAAAGACGCCCGGCGACCATCGGCATGAGCTTGAAACACCAGGCGGATGGGAGTACCGTCTGCGCCTTAGAAGGGCACCTCTGCTTTACAGTTGTGCGTGGGCAAAAAGCCTATGCTTTGTAGGACAGAGAGGCTAGAAAGCGAATCCAGTAGAGTGAGCCCGGCCTTTGCCGAGTCGCCTACGCCAACCTAATTCTGGCGCCGTTTGCCCACATGCAAAAAACCAGTGCCACGCTGCTGATAATCGATGACGACGAAGTAGTGCGCGCAAGCCTTGCGGCCTATTTGGAAGACAGTGGGTTCAGCGTCCTGCAGGCCAGCAATGGCCAACAGGGTCTCCAGGTATTCGAGAGCGACCAGCCCGACCTCGTGATCTGCGACCTGCGCATGCCCCAGATGGGCGGCCTCGAGCTGATCCGCCAGGTGACCGAGCGCGCCCCGCAGACGCCGGTGATTGTCGTGTCCGGCGCCGGGGTCATGAACGACGCTGTCGAGGCCTTGCGCCTGGGCGCCGCTGATTACCTGATCAAGCCCCTGGAAGACCTGGCGGTGTTGGAGCACTCGGTGCGCCGTGCCCTGGATCGTGCACGCCTGCTGCTGGAAAACCAGCGTTACCGCGAAAAGCTCGAAACCGCCAACCGTGAACTCGAAGCCAGCCTGAACCTGCTCCAGGAGGACCAGAACGCCGGTCGCCAGGTGCAGATGAACATGCTGCCGGTCAGCCCCTGGACCATCGACGAGTTCAAGTTTGCGCACCAGATCATTCCGTCGTTGTACCTGTCGGGTGATTTTGTCGACTATTTCCGTGTCGACGAGCGCCGCGTGGCGTTCTACCTGGCCGATGTCTCCGGCCACGGTGCTTCCTCCGCTTTTGTGACCGTGTTGTTGAAATTCATGACCACACGGCTGTTGTTTGAATCCAAGCGCAATGGCACCTTGCCGGAGTTCACTCCCTCCGAGGTGCTGGGCCACATCAACCGAGGCTTGATCAGCTGCAAGCTGGGCAAGCACGTGACGATGGTGGGCGGCGTGATCGATGAAGAAACCGGTCTTTTGACCTACAGCATTGGTGGTCACCTGCCGATGCCGGTTTTGTACACACCTGACAGTGTGCGCTACCTGGAAGGACGGGGTCTGCCCGTTGGCTTGTTCAATGAAGCCACCTATGAAGACCACATCCTGGAGCTGCCACCGACCTTCAGCCTGACGCTGATGTCCGATGGCATCCTGGACCTTCTTCCAGAGCCTACACTCAAAGAGAAAGAAGCCGCCTTGCCCCAACGGGTCAAGTCGGCGGGCGGCAGCCTGGATGGCCTGCGGCAGGTTTTTGGATTGGCCACGCTAGGGGAGATGCCGGATGATATCGCCCTATTGGTGTTGAGCAGGAATCTTTGATGAGTACCGGAAGAATCCAATTCGCCGAGCAAGACGGGACCTTTGTCCTGAAGTTTGTCGGTGAAGTGCGCCTGACCTTGTGTTCGGCGCTGGATGCGACGATTGAGCGGATTTTCACAGCGCTGAACTTCTCGGCGATCGTGATCGATCTGACCGAAACCCGCAGCATCGATAGCACCACCCTTGGGCTGTTGGCCAAGTTGTCCATTCTGTCTCGGCAGAAGGTCGGCCTGTTGCCCACCGTCGTCACCACCCACGAAGACATCACCCGGCTGCTGCAGTCCATGGGCTTCGACCAGGTGTTCAACATCGTTGACCGCCCGATCCCTTGCCCGGAATGCCTCACCGACCTGCCGGTCCAGGACCAGTCCGAGGAGGTTGTGCGGGTCAAGGTGCTGGAAGCGCACAAAATCCTGATGGGCCTCAACGAGTCCAACCGCGAAGCCTTCCACGACCTCGTCAACGCCCTCGAGCGTCACTGATCCCTCTGTAGGTGAGAGGGGGCTTGCCCCCGATAGCACAGTGTAAGGCCATGTATTCCTCGCTGACCCACCGCCATCGGGAGCAACCCCCCTCCCACAGTTGAACTGAGATCGGCTTGCGATCGATACAAAAAAGGGCGGTACCCTCACAGGTACCGCCCTTTTTGCCGTCTCTGTCCGTTTACAGCTTGGCGGACAACAGCGCCTCAAGCTTCTCCTGGTCCCGAGCAAACTGACGAATACCCTCTGCCAGCTTCTCAGTCGCCATCGCATCCTCGTTGGACTCCCAACGGAACTGCGCTTCAGTCAAATGTACCCGCGCCTCTCCGGCATGGCCAGGCGACAACTTGCGCTCCAGCTTGCCTTCGTCCGCCGCCAGCTTCTCCAACAGGTCCGGGCTGATCGTCAGGCGATCACACCCAGCCAACTCTTCGATCTGACTCAGGTTACGGAAGCTCGCCCCCATCACCACAGTCTTGTAGCCGTTGGCCTTGTAGTAGTTGTAGATGCGCGTCACCGACTGCACGCCAGGATCATCCGAGCCGGTGTAGTCGTTGCCATTGGCTTTCTTGTACCAATCGTAGATCCGGCCTACGAATGGCGAAATCAGGAACACACCCGCTTCCGCGCAAGCCACGGCCTGGGCAAACGAGAACAGCAGGGTCAGGTTGGTCTGGATGCCTTCTTTTTCCAGCTTCTCCGCCGCGCGGATACCTTCCCAGGTGGAGGCGATCTTGATCAATACGCGGTCGCGGCCGACGCCGGCCTTTTCATACAGGTCGATCAGACGGTGCGCGCGCTTGAGTACGGCGTCAGTGTCGAACGACAGGCGGGCATCCACTTCGGTGGAAATACGGCCTGGTACCACTTTGAGAATCTCTTGACCCACCGCTACCGCAAACCGGTCGCTGGCCAGGCCGACATCACCGTTGCAGTCCTGCACACACTCATCCAGCAGCTTGGCATAGCCCGGAATGGACGCGGCCTTGAGCAGCAGGGAAGGGTTGGTGGTGGCGTCTTGCGGCTTGAGCTTGGCGAGGGTGGAAAAATCGCCGGTATCGGCTACGACGGTGGTGAACTGCTTGAGTTGTTCCAGCTTGGAAGTCATGGGCGTGCTCTGTCCTATGGGTCTGATGACATTACCCGAGCGCCGACAGGCGCTCAAGGGCGCAAATGCGTTCGATCGTTTGCGAGGGCAACAACCTGAAAACAGCCGTTTGAATGACGGGCCTTGCTGCTGAATAGGAGGCCAGAACGGCCCACAGGTTCAACCCAATTGCCCGATGACACTTGGATAGCACCTTCGTGCCAACTGGCGCCTTCCCTGGACACACCGTACCCAATGTGGGAGGAGGCTTGCCCCCGATGGCAGTGTGTCAGTTCATCAATAACCCACCGACGCCCTGCAAGCTATCCAATCAACGCCCTTCCAACAACGCCCCTGCCTGATCCAACAATGCCAACGGATCCGCAGCCTTATGAATATCCACCGACAACAACTGCCTGAATCTGCGCGCCCCAGGGAAACCGGTGCCCAACCCCAACACATGCCGCGTCACATGATGCATCGCCCCACCCGCCGCCAAATGCTCAGCGATATAAGGCCGCAACTGCGCCAACGCCTCCGCCCGGCTGATCACCGGCGCTTCACTGCCAAACAACTGCTGATCCACCTCCGCCAGCAGATACGGATTGTGATAAGCCTCCCGGCCCAGCATCACCCCATCAAACGTCTGCAAATGTTCATGGCACTGCTCCAGCGTCTTGATGCCGCCGTTGAGAATAATCTCCAACTCAGCGAAGTCCTGCTTCAACTGCGCCGCCACGTCATAGCGCAAGGGTGGAATGTCGCGGTTCTCCTTTGGCGACAACCCTTCCAGAATCGCAATCCGAGCATGCACCGTAAAACTGCTGCAGCCCGCGTCCTTCACCGTCCCGACAAAGTCACACAACTCGGCATAACTGTCCCGCCCATTGATCCCGATACGGTGCTTGACCGTCACCGGAATCGACACCGCATCGCGCATCGCCTTCACACAATCGGCCACCAAGGCCGGGTGAGCCATCAGGATCGCGCCGATCATATTGTTCTGCACCCGATCGCTCGGGCAGCCGACATTCAGGTTCACTTCGTCGTAGCCAGCGGCCTCGGCCATACGGGCACAAGCGGCCAGGTCAGCGGGGACACTGCCGCCAAGCTGGAGCGCCAGAGGGTGCTCGGCTTCGTTATGGCGCAGGAAGCGGTCGTGGTCGCCATGGAGGATCGCGCCGGTGGTGACCATCTCGGTGTAGAGCAGGGCGTGCTTGGAGAGCAGGCGCAGGAAGAACCGGCAGTGACGGTCGGTCCAGTCCATCATGGGGGCAACGCTAAAGCGCCGAGACAGTGCGGGGCTTGATTCTGCTGGGCTAAAGCTCTGTTTTTGAACCATTTTACTCAACGTGTTTTTCGGCAGGGTTTAGGGCGTTTTCAGGCCGTTTTAGGGCTCGTTGGTAAGATGTACCACCCAAAAACTGACGCGTACCACTTTCGATGGCGACTATCAGGGCAAGAAAACTGGCGGATGGGACTGCGAGCTACACGGCTCAGATCCGCATCCAGCGCGACGGAGTGCAAGTCTACCAAGAGAGCCAGACCTTCGCCTGAAAACAGGCCACCTAGGCCTGGACGCTTAATCGTGAGTCGGGGCTGGATGAGCCTGGTGTGATCGAGCGGGCGACTCGCAAGGGCACCGTGCTCAAAGACATGATCAATCGCCACCTGGTAGCGGTTGAGAAAGCCCGGCGACTGGGGAAGACCAAGTGCGACACTCAATGCTATCGGTGAGGCGTACCTAGGCGAGCTGACCGAGCACTACAAGCCGTTTGCCATGCGGTTGTTCAGCGAGTGTTCTGGCCTGATGGTGGTCGCTCTGCCGCTGGTGCCAGGTGGCAAGTTCCGGGTGCTTGAGCGTCACCAGTTCCGAGGCATGGACTTCGCGGCGCAGGCCAGTGTGATCAAAGCCGTCTGCGACCGCTACTGGGTGACGTACATCGGGATCGATGTCACCGGTCTGGGCAGCGGTCCATGCGCCGTTGTGCTTTCCTTACTCTTACGCGTAGATCTTACGCGGCGGTATGCGGCGCTGGCAGTTCAGTGCGCCGCACACATTAAACCTACCTATAAGCCGGCTATAAATGTGTCACATTCATCTATAACGTACTGCGGCACGAGCTGGAACTGAGATGGGTTGAGTTGATAGATGTAATTATTTTCGATGTGGAAAGCTTCATTGATAAATTTACGTATCACGTCAGATTCAATGTCTTTCTCTTTTCCGTCAAACAACATTCTGTATATATGAAGTTTTTCGTAGTTATTTTTTGATGAGAAGTACAGTATTTTCATCTGGGCATCGTCTTGTACTAGCTTGATCAATCTCTTGTATTCAAAGTTTTCAACGAATAAGTTGATGTGTTTAGTTCCATCATTTATTTCTTCCTCAGTCAGCTCTGTAAAAGTGCCATCCGCAGATTTTTTTGAGAGGGTCGCTCTCTTGTGGAAAAGGCTAGACAAAATGTCGAAGCTGTTTTTTTTGTTTTGAATGATTTCGTAGTATCGGCGTAGGTAAACTAGGCGGTTTATGTCGTGGCAGTCAGTTTTAGAGTTACTAATAGCGATCTCTATGAAGGTTTTGATATCAGATCGGTCTATGTTTTTTTCGTTTAATTGGCCAGAGTTGTTTTCTAAGAAGTAAACGGCAGGTTTTATAAAGCGTTCAGGGTGATGCAGCATCATGTCTACTACAGGTTCAAAGTCGTGAGTAAGAAGTAGAACGGTTTTTTCCCGGAAAGAGTTCTCTTTACGAAATAGAGCATCGACTATGGCGTATTTTTTATTTTTGTCAAATGATGAGATAGGATCGTCAAGTATAATTAATTCAGCTTCAGTCTTTAAGCAGTCATACATGAATAGCACTAGTGAAAACGCGTTTCTCTCGCCATAGCTCAGGTGGGATCGAACGTTGTCAATCTCCCCCTCAGTAGAGTTGTGCAGTAACTTGAGCTTGTAGTTTTCACCGTCCTCGATAAGCTTCACTGAATAGCTGTATCCGGCGTTACGCAAAAAGTCGTTAATTCCGGTACCGTTTATTTTAACTAGTTTCTCTATAAGTTTCTTTTGCTTTGTTATGCTGCCCTGTAGTTTTCCAGCCTTTTCCAGTAAGCCATCAATCCCTTTGTTTACAAGCTGAATTTTATCTTGAGTGCTCTGAGAGTTAAGGTGAACGAATAGATTGAGATCTATCTTATGGTTTCTCAACTCTTCAATAATCACATCCACATTTTTAAATGAGGAGAACCCTAGGTTTTGTGCTTTTTTTAAACTCTCAGAAAGACGGTCAATTTGGCTCCATACCTCGCGAATGTATTCTGCTTGCACATCCGTATAGCCATCGATGTTTTTTATAAAGCTATCAATGTTTGTGCGTGTGTTGTCTGCAAAGTATTTATTTAGTTTTGAAAATATTGCTACGGTCTTATTGAGGCTTTCGATGGATTTGGAATCGTAGGTCTTAGTAACAGTGTTAATAATTTCGATTGTGTCTTTTACATCGTGCGTACAGTAGGGGCAATCAGATGATATTTCTAAAAAAGGAAGGCCCTCTTGTTGCCATTTTACCCATTTATAATTTTGCTCGTGTTGGATTAGGTTGGAGAATCTCTCCAGTCCTTTCGGTATTGAGGCTACTTTGTTACCTGATTTTAGTGCTTTGGCAATACCGCTTGAAGCATGGAATCCCGTTTTTACCGGCTTGCCAAATGCGCTTGAAAGCTCTGTCAGGTCTGATATTAATACTTCGATTTCAGGGTCGCCAACTAAAAGGTCTTTCATGTCGTTGGTTAAAGATTTTATTTCCTCCATGCCGGACTCGTAGTCCTTGTCTCGTATGAATATATCAAAGCTGCCTTTTACTAGTTCATCGGCTTGGAATACAAAGTCGTTAATGTAAGCTTCGTCAAATATTCGTAGCTTTGTTATTTCTTCTGCTCCTTGTATTTTAGGGGTGGCCTCCTTGTTTTGATTGTTTTTAAATGATGTGAGCTCTAATAGTCTTCTTGTGCCCGAGAGCCTGTCAGTGATGGAGTATGCTAACGCCTTTGCGATTGTACTTTTACCACTGCCGTTTGTCGCATATTTAATATTTAACTTGTTTGGGGCGATATGCAGAGTCCCGCTATCTATATTGTTGCAGTTAGAAATTATGATTTCCATATTCGATCTCATTGGCAGCGGTTTGAGATTGAATGATAGCTCATAGCCATTTTTTTGCATGGGTATGAGCCGGACCGATCCTAAATTTTTCGGGTTCTAACCGGAAATGAGTTTGTTGTCTGCGCATAGGTAAGCTGGGTGTATGAGTAAATTGAGAAGTGTTTCTATATTCGCTGCTATGCTAATTTCTCCCGCAGCCAGGGAGGACATTCTTGCTACCTGTTAAATTGGCAAGCGTGTGCTCTCTAAAAGTTTGGATGAACCAAATGCCACACGACTACCCCTCTGAGTCATTAAAAATACAAGCTCGGCTTTATCAACTGGGCCTTATGCCAAATAACCTAATGATGATTGGGGCCTTTATCGTGGCATATGGTCTATTCGAAACGACGTTGGAGCGTGCACTCTGGACGCTTTCAGATAGTTCTGTAGCTGGAGTACGACCCTTTACCGAAAAGATGAAATCTGAGGATCAGTTCAAACGCCTTGGTCAGGGGAGCTCCAAGCTTAGCGATAAGTGCAACGCGGTACTGCAAGTCGCGGCACTGACAGCTGAAGATCTAAATGAATACCGCAATAGCCTTGTTCACGGTTATCTTCTGGCGATTGAAGGGGGAGGCACTCCATCGTTTATGAAGAATCCTGCATGGCATCAGGAACTGCGGAACAAGCCTGTCGGAGATGCCTACATTGATGAACCTTTTCAGGACCTAGTTCTAGTCTCCACATGGACGCTTTTCAGGCTCGTGCGTCTGGTTGAAAAGTCTTCGGCAGAGCCTGAGACGCAGGAGGCGATTGAGAGGCTGGACGTAGACGTAAGAAGGGCAAGGAGCTACGCAAACGAAGCACGGCACATTCGTTATCTTATAAATCATGAGAAGTACTGATAAAAGCTAATAAGTTATCCTGTCGCATTGTGAGAGAGCGGGACGGATTTCTTCGTGTGCCTACAGCGAATCCAAACCCTTCAATCGAGCCAAACCTTGCTTCATATGTCCTGCGTTTTCACCAATCGTATGAAGCGCTCCGCGAACATTCTCACCGAGCTCTAAAGCGTTTTGCTGCTCAGCCCAAAGAGTCAATTCCATCACTGCTGCCTCCAACACCAGTTGATTTTGATAAAAACGTTCCAGTACGTCTGCCAGTGAATATTCGCTTGCCATTGTGGACGACTCGTTTCGAAAAAAACCAAGCATAGCAGTGCCAAGGTCTGTCACCGACTGCAAAGAAAAGGGTCGGTTTCCAGTGTTTAGAATCGGTGTTGGTACGAAAGTGGTACGGATAGTTGATGGTGGGGCTGTGGTGACCGTGGTGTCAGGCCTACAGGTTTAATAGCTCCAATCCATCCCCGGTACGACAGATAAGCAATAAAGTTATCTTCGGGACCAAACCAAAATCTCTAGGAAATGTCCCACACTTTTCTCGGCTTGCCCCTCAGACCACCCATAGCTAACCTCCTCAAGCCGCTGACAACCCAGCGGCCGGATGTGGAAGTCCGACCAAGCTGAAGGCGCTCAATCGTCCATAAACATCTACCGGCGTTTTTTTACGTCTGTATGATTGCGTTATGGCGGCTGTGCGCGGGGCACTTCGGTGCGCCGGGTCCTTTAGCCCTGGTCTTCCACACCTGCGTACAGCTGCCACCCTCATGTGGAAGTGAGATAGGCAGTTCCTTAAACGCTAAAGGAGCTCCGCCATGTACAAGGTCACACCTAACCCGCCACATGCTTCAAACGCTGCACCAGCCGAGCAACCCACTGGCAACGTCTTCCTCGTCAGCCCCAACATCGACTCCGAAACGCTCCTGGCCAACGCCGCCGAAAACCTTGCGTCCGCCAACCAAATGGCCGCAACCCTGGCTTTCGACCTTGATGAACCCCATCGCGCCATCGCCCTGGGCATCCAGCAGCTAATCGACCTGAGCGCTCTACTCGTCAGCCGAGCCCAGGAGCACGTCGCGCCTACCGCCAGCACGGCCACAGCCTGACACCCAACCCCGCCGCCTTACCCCAAGGCGGCAACCTGAACCCTCCCTGTCACCCGGTAAAGTTTCATGATTCCCTTCGCCTTTGAGGTCTACGATCGTCCCCAAGAGAGGCCCCCCGCGCCTCCAGTCCACAGGGAACTGAAAACATGATCTCGAACCTTGTCAAAGTCGTGATGATTGCTGGCACGTTGCTGTTGGCCGCTTGTTCTTCGGGTTCGTCTGGCGTGAGCAGTGACCCTTGCTTTTCGGGCGGGTGCCAGGCGTTTGGTGACCACAGCCCCAGCAAGGCCGCGAAGATGAATTTTGGCGGCAGTGGGCTGGGGAGTAGTTATGGGGAGTATGGGTCGGGGTTGTTGCATGATGATTGATGGGGTAGTGGGTCAGGCGTTGGTGTGGTGACTGACCCACTGCTATCGGGGGCAAGCCCCCTCCCACATTCGATCTGTGGTGGGGGCAAATTTAGTGCCCACCCTGCATGCGCCGCGCGATCAGGTAAATGCCCAGGCCAACCAGTGCCGTTGCCGCGCCGATATAGCCAGTACTGGTCCACCCATACCCAGCTGTAATCGCCATCCCGCCAAACCACGGCCCCAGCGCATTGGCCAGGTTAAATGCTGCATGGTTGGAGGCTGCTGCCAGGCTCGGTGCCTCATGGGCAATATCCATCAGGCGGATCTGCAACGGCGCGGCCAGCGACACCATGGTGCCCACCAGGCCCATGCTCAGCAGCACGCCCCATAGCGATGAGGCCGCGAAGGGGAAGAACAACAACACCGCCATCGACCACACCAGAATCCAGCCCACCGCGCGAAACTGCATGCGATCAAACAGCTTGCCGCCGGCGATGTTGCCGATAATTCCACCGACGCCAAACGCCGCCAGGCCAAATGGAATCCATTGTGGCGAGACTTTGGTCACTTCCAGCATGGTCGGCGCCAGGTAGCTGAATACGCAGAACATCCCGGCAAAACCGATGGCGCCAATCGACAGCGCCATCCACACCTGGGGTTTGGTGAAGGCGCGCAGTTCCTTGCGCGGGTCGCTGCGTTGTTCGTCGTGGCGGTGGGGGACGAATTGCCAGACCAGGGCGATGGTGAGGAGGGCTATCACGCTGACCAAGGCAAATGCAGAACGCCAGCCCAGGTGTTGGCCGAGGAAGGTGGCGATGGGGTTGCCGAGCAGCATGGCCAGGGTCAGGCCCATCATGACCCGCGCCACGGCGCCGGCGCGTTTGTGGTTGGGCACCATGCTGGAGGCGACCACGGCGGCGATGCCGAAGTAGGCGCCGTGGGGCAGGCCGCTGATGAAGCGGAAGGCTACCAGCGAGCCGAAGGTCGGGGTGAAGGCGGTGGCGAGGTTGCCCAGGGCGTACAGGCCCATCAGCAACAACAGCATATGTTTACGCAGCAGCTTGGCGCCGAGGATGGCCAGCAGCGGTGCGCCGACCATCACGCCCAGGGCGTAGGCGCTGATGGCGTGACCGACCTGGGGTTCACTCAGGTTCAAGTTGCGGGCGATGTCGGGCATCAGGCCCATGATGGCGAATTCGCCAGTACCGATCGCGAAGGCGCCCACGGCCATGGCAGCTTCCATTTTGGCGGCACTGCGCGCGGGCAGCACGTGCCCAGGTGTTTGCTGGATAGTCATGGGTAACTCTATTGGGATGAACGGCACGAAGGACAGCCGCCGATGCTACGCAAGCAGCGACGAAGGTGTCTAGAACAGCCTTTTTTGACAGAGTTCAGTTTGATTAAACACCCTGTGACCCCACGTCGCGCTTGCCACGCTTGACAGCGGCGCGGCAAAACCCGCGATTTAGAGCTGTCAATTGGCCAAACGACGCATAAACGCCGTTTAGCGTGATATTCTGCGCGCCATCTTGGTCTGGTCTTTCCCCGGTACGTACACCCGTATACGTCCCGGCGGTCGGCTGTCGCCCAGGTAGCTGAAGCCAATAATGATAAGAAGTCAGCGCAGAAGGGACATAAAAGTGAGGTCGATACGTCGGCCTTGTGTGCCCACCCTGCGGTCTTGAAGTGAATGCGCAAACCCCACGTTGCGTTGCCTGGCGCAGCGTGAACGAGGGTTGCCCATCATCAGGGGCAGTGGGGCGGATGGCGTTTTATCATAGGTGCTACCGATGTTTAAGAAAGTAAACACGGCCCTGCTGGGGCTGGCTTTGTCGATGGGGATCACGTCCGTCCACGCGGAAGAGGCAAAGAAAGTCGATGTGCTGCTGATCGGCGGCGGCATCATGAGTGCGACCCTGGGTGTATGGCTCAATGAGCTGGAACCAGGCTGGTCGATGGAAATGGTCGAGCGCCTCGACGGCGTCGCCGAAGAAAGCTCCAACGGCTGGAACAATGCTGGTACCGGTCACTCGGCCCTGGCCGAGCTGAACTACACCCCAGAAGACAAGAACGGCAACGTTGAGATCCCGAAAGCGGTCGAGATCAACGAAGCGTTCCAGATCTCCCGTCAGTTCTGGTCCTGGCAGGTCCAGCAGGGCGTGCTGAAGAACCCGCGTTCGTTCATCAACTCCACACCGCACATGAGCTTTGTGTGGGGCGATGACAACATCAAGTTCCTCAAGAAGCGCTACGAAGCCCTGCAGGCGAGCCCGCTGTTCGCCGGCATGCAGTACTCCGAAGACCCGGCGCAGATCGCCAAATGGGTTCCGTTGATGATGGAAGGGCGTGACCCGAACCAGAAAATCGCGGCCACCTGGACCCCGATCGGCACCGACGTGAACTTCGGCGAGATCACCCGCCAGTTCGTCGCTCACCTGCAAACCACGCCGAAGTTCGACCTGAAGCTGTCGAGCGAAGTGCAGGACATCACCAAGAACGCCGACGGCTCGTGGCGTGTCAGCTACAAAAACCTGAAAGACGGCACCAAGACTGAAACCGACGCCAAGTTCGTGTTCATCGGCGCTGGCGGCGGTGCCCTGCACCTGCTGCAGAAGTCGGGCATTCCGGAAGCCAAGGAATACGCGGGCTTCCCGGTTGGCGGCTCGTTCCTGGTCACCGATAACCCGACCATTGCCGAGCAGCACCTGGCCAAGGCCTACGGTAAAGCTTCGGTTGGCGCGCCACCGATGTCGGTTCCGCACCTGGACACCCGCGTGCTGGATGGCAAGCGCGTGATCCTGTTTGGCCCATTCGCAACCTTCTCGACCAAGTTCTTGAAAGAAGGCTCGTACCTGGACCTGCTGACCAGCACCACCACCCACAACATCTGGCCAATGACCAAAGTCGGTATTCGTGAATACCCGCTGGTCGAGTACCTTGCCGGCCAATTGATGCTGTCGGATGACGACCGCTACAACGCCCTGAAAGAGTACTTCCCGAACGCCAAGAAAGAAGACTGGCGCCTGTGGCAAGCCGGTCAGCGCGTGCAGATCATCAAGCGTGACGAAGAGCAGGGCGGCGTCCTGAAACTCGGTACCGAAGTGGTCAGCTCCGCCGACAACACCATTGCCGGCCTGTTGGGTGCATCGCCAGGCGCATCGACTGCAGCGCCGATCATGCTGACCGTGCTGCAGAAAGTGTTCAAGGACAAGGTTGCGACCCCTGAGTGGCAGACAAAACTGCACCAGATCGTGCCAAGCTACGGCACCAAGCTGAACGACAGTCCTGAAGCTGTTGCCAAGGAATGGGCCTACACCGCCGGTATCCTGCAACTGACCCCACCGCCTGCGATTCCGCAACTGACTGCTCCAAAAGCCACCGAGGCTGCCAAGCCTGCGGCCGCGCCGAGCAAGCCAGCGTCTGACCTGGCGCTGTAAGCAACGCCTGATATCAGGTAACGCTTAAAAAGCCCGCTGAACCGGTAACGGTCAGCGGGCTTTTTGTGCGCGGCTGTTTAACTGTGGGTGTGCTCCCGGCTGACCGGAGGCAGTTCAACCGTGCGCTCGGCCGCGGCCAGGGCCGCCCTCAACCCGGCCTGGTCCAGCGGCACGCAATACGCCGGTTTGGCGCGCTCGAACCGCCAGCTGTCATCCAGGTTGCCGGCGTCCACGGCATCGAAGCCCAGCTCGTCGAGTAAGCCGATCACCTGGGCTTTCGCGCCAGCATCATCGGCGGCCACCGGCAATGCGCGGCGGTCAGGGGCACCGTGGGGGCGGGCGTGCTCGGTCAGGTCGGTCGCGAAGATCGCATTGAACACCTTGACCACCTTCGAATGGGAAAAATGCTCGGCGAGCAGCCGGCTGGTGGTGGTTTCAAAACGGTCGAGCGCGGGGAAATGCCCGTCACGCTCGGGGTAGTAGTTGTTGGGATCCAGTATTGTCTTGCCCTCCAGCCACTGCGCGGGAATGCTGCGGTAATGCTCAAACGGAATCGCCACCAGCACCACGTCCCCGAACTGCGCGGCATCTTGCGCACTGCCCACTTTGACGCCGCGAATACCGCTGAGCACGCTGCTCATGGTCTGCGGGCCACGGGAGTTGCTCAGCATCACCTCATGGCCGGCAGCTAAAGCCAGCTGGGCCACGGCACGCCCGATAAAACCCGCGCCAATCACGCCAATCTTCATGGTCTTGCTCCTTTTGAACAGGGGGAGCCGTTATGATGATTGGCAACTGTTTGGCGATAAATAATTGTTATGGCGTGGGTGTTGTTACTGGGAGTGGGGAATGATGGACCGTCTATCCAGCATGAATGCCTTTGTGGTCGCCGCCGAGTTGGGCTCATACGCCCGCGCTGCCGAGCGCTTGAACATGTCGGCGCAGATGGTGGCCAAACACGTTGCCGCGTTGGAGCAGCGCCTGGGCGCGCGCTTGCTCAATCGCACCACGCGTCGACAAAGCCTCACCGAGTTGGGCAGCGCGTATTACGAGCGGTGCAAACATATCCTGACAGAGGCCGAGGCGGCTGATTCCCTGGCGCAGATCATGAATGACACGCCGCGTGGCAAGCTGAAAATCACCGCGCCGGTCACTTTCGGCTCCTACAGCCTGATGCCGCTGATTACCGCTTTTTTGCGCGATAACCCGCAGGTGCAAATCGACCTGCACCTCACGGATCGTTTCGTCGATTTGGTGGAGGAGGGCTATGAGGCGGCGTTTCGCATCGGCCCGCTGGCCACCACCGGTTTGACCGCCCGGCCACTGGCGCCTTACCGCCTGGTGGCCTGCGCGGCGCCGACGTACTTGGCGGCCCGCGGCATGCCGCTGGCGCCGGCCGACCTGGAGCACCACGAATGCCTGGGCTACGCCTTCTGGTCACGCCCCGCGGATCGCGAATGGGTGTTTTACCAAGGCTCGACACCGCACACAGTGAAGGTCGCCAGCCGGTTGCAGATCAATGAAAGCCGGGCATTGATGACAGCCGCGCTGGACGGTTTTGGCATCGTCCTGGGCCCGGAAGACTTTCTGCGCGCGGCATTGGCCAGGGGCGAGTTGGTGCAGGTGCTACCGGACTTCGAGGCTCCCAGCCGGCCAATGCATCTGGTCTACACCGCCCACCGCCAGCGTACCGCCAAGTTGCGAGGGTTTGTCGAGGCGGTGCTGGAGCGTTTCGGCCCGGCATGAGGGCGAAGAGGTGCAAACGCCGGGGTGTTGCGGGTACGCCTGAAGCGACCGGCCGTCGCGTGCGCTTTTTGAGGCGAGTGGGTTCAGCAACCTGACAGACACCACCTGTTAAAAAAGAACCCAGGCCATGCAGGAGCGCGGCTGGAACCAGGGGGCATTTTTTACTGATACAGGTGTTGGGTGTTAGCGCCCGAGGGGTTTGTATGTTGTTACGTTATGCAGCATTGGCGGCCATGGTTGTCGCCGCATCCGGGTGTGTGCAAGAGCGTGTCGTGCATGAGCGGCGCCCGGTGCAACGTGAGTATGTCGAGGTGGTCGCGCCACAGCCGCCGCCGGTTCAAGTGATTGAAGTCGAGCCTGCGCCACGCTACGGCTATATATGGTCGCGCGGTTACTGGCGTTGGGACGGTGGGCGCTACGTCGCGGTGCATGGCCATTGGGAGCCGGTGCGCGAAGGCTATCGCTACGTGCATCCGCACTGGGTGCAACGCAATGACGGTTTCCACTGGCAGGTGGGTGGCTGGGTTCGCTGAAGCCCTGCCTAGGTCGGCTTCTTCGTACCCAGGAGCCGAACCTCCCGCAACAGTGCCGCCCCCAGTTGGTCGGTGCCCAGTTCCCGATAGCCCACGGCCTTGACCTCACCGTTTTCCTCGGCCTGGATGAGGATCACCGGGGTTTCCTTGCCAGTCGTTTCATCCACATGCATGGCGTACTGGGGAATATCCACTTTGATCGGGGTGCCCGCCGCCTGGCCTTTGACATTGATCAGGAAGGCGGCACACCCGCTGTCGACATCCGCCCTCGTGGCGGAGCGGCCGCTGACAAAGCACGTGGGCGGCAAGTCGGGCCAGGCGATGGTGTCAGCCAGGACGAGGGTCGGCGTCATGACCACCAGGGCTGCGAGAAGAAGCGTGCGCACGTGAGGCGTTCTCTGGATCAAGGGAAGATGCGGTTTTACCAAAGCCTGCTCGCTGCCGCAACGCTGCGATCGCGGGTGGGCAGCAGGGTCTCCAGTACCCGCCCCCACTCCACGATTGCCTGGGCCGCTTTCTGGATGTGGGTGAGTCCGAACAGGTCAAACCCTGGACCGAACTTCACTCACACCCTTCCATCGGGTTCGCAGCGATACAAACCATGGCCGACCGGAGTGCCGGTTTATTGCACCACGCGGTAGCACGGCACATAGGCCGCGCCGCCTGGCAGCTTCATGCGGTGCTGGGCGACGAAGGCCTGTAGCAGCTCGTCCAGCGGTTGCATGATGGCCGGGTCGCCGTGGATCTCGTACGGGCCGTTCTGTTCGATCAGGCGAATGCCCTTGTCCTTGACGTTACCCGCCACGATCCCTGAGAACGCACGGCGCAGGTTGGCCGCCAGCTCATGGGGCGGCAGCGCGTGGCTCAGTTGCAGGCTGGCCATGTTTTCGTGGGTCGGGTCGAACGGGCGCTGGAATCCTTCGTCGATCTTCAACAGCCAATTGAAGTGAAACGCGTCGTTGCGCTCGCGCCGGAACTGCTTCACCGCCTTGAGCCCGGCGGTCATCTGGCGAGCCACTTCGGCCGGGTCATCGATGATGATCTGGTAGTGCGCCTGCGCTGCTTCGCCCAGGGTTGCGCCGACGAAGGCGTGCAGTTGCTGCAGGTACGGCGCGGCGTGTTTCGGCCCGGTGAGGATGACCGGAAATGGCAGGCCGCGGTTGTCCGGGTGCATCAAAATACCCAGCAGGTACAGGAACTCTTCGGCCGTGCCGGCACCGCCTGGGAAGATGATGATGCCGTGGCCGACGCGCACGAAGGCTTCCAGGCGCTTCTCGATATCCGGCAGGATCACCAGCTCGTTGACGATCGGGTTCGGCGCTTCGGCGGCGATGATGCCGGGCTCGGTCAGGCCCAGGTAGCGCCCGCCGGTGATGCGTTGCTTGGCGTGGGAAATGGTCGCGCCCTTCATCGGCCCTTTCATTACGCCGGGACCGCAGCCGGTGCACACATCGAGGCTGCGCAGGCCCAGTTCGTGGCCGACCTTCTTGGTGTATTTGTATTCTTCGGTGTTGATCGAGTGCCCGCCCCAGCACACCACGATCTTCGGCTCGACACCGGGGCGCAGCGTGCGCGCATTGCGCAGCAGGTGGAACACGTAGTCGGTGATGCCCTGTGAGTTGCTCAGGTCGATGCGCTGGCTGTCCAGTTCGTTCTCGGTGTAGACGATGTCACGCAAGGCGCTGAACAGCATCTCGCGGGTGCTGGCGATCATTTCGCCATCGACGAACGCATCGGCCGGCGCGTTCAACAGTTCCAGGCGTACGCCACGATCCTGCTGATGAATGCGCACTTCAAAGTCTTTATAGGCGTCGAGGATGGTCTTGGCGTTGTCGATATGCGCGCCCGTATTGAGGATGGCCAGGGCGCATTGACGGAACAGGGTATAGATGCTGCCGGAGCCGGCTTCGCTCAGTTGCTGGACTTCACGTTGGGAGAGTGTTTCGAGGCTGCCCTTGGGGCTGACGGAGGCGTTGATGACTTGACGTTGGGGCATTCTGGTTCCTTGAAAGCGCAGCCACCGCGCCCTTCAGCGGGGCGATGGCTTGAGAATGGTGGGCGCCGAATTCGGTCGCACGAGACGGTTATTCTGGCCGCCTCGCGGGCAGGGCGCAAACACCGTCCAGCACCATCATGCCGCAGAACTTACTGAATCAGCTTCCAGTTTTTATAGAAAACCCGACGCAGGGTGAATACCAGGCCGGCAAAACCCGCGATCACGGCGTTGAGGACCGAGGGCAGCAAGGTCGGCCGCACGATATCAATGAACAGGCAGTAACGTTTTGCGTCGTTCTTGTTGAAGGACGCATGCATCAACGTGTCATCGAAAATAAACAGCGGGTCGTCGTGCCAGTAATGCTTGTGCTTGCCGACCTGGATATACACGCCGTCATGGTGAGGCGCCGGCGCCATGTTGTAGAGCACCCGGAACATCATGCGCAGGGGCCCGAAGTGAAAGGACGTCGAGCGGTTTTCGTTGAACACCGAAACCCCGATGGTCTTCACGAACGGCAGCTTTTTACGCAGTTCCGGGATGTCCAGGGTGGTTTCGATCGGGCGGCCATACCACTGGAAAAACAGCATGCCGCGTTTCTTCTCGGCCATGCGCTCGTCCAGGTAGCCGATGATTTCATCCTTGTGGGCCATGGCATCGTTGATCACCTGTTGCAGGTCTTCACGCCAGGCGGGTGGCAGGTCGCGCATGGTGTAGACATGGCGATTGCGGCTGCTCAGCAGGTCGAACAGGGTGTTGAACGGCGCCAGCAGCCAGGTATTGCGGCCGCTGCCGATGAAGTATTTCTTGAAGGTATCGCGGTCATACAAGCCGTTACGCAGGAAGTCATAGACACCGCAGACCAGTACCAGGCCGAGGAAGACCGCCGTGGTCAGGGGGAACAGGAAAATAAACAGCAGCACGCCGAACACCCAGGCGATCGACACTGCTTTCTTGCGTAACGCGGACTTGCTCATGAAACTCAGCTCCAGCTGGACGCCATTCGACAGGTACGGTTCCGTGGCTGCGAGTGGTGGGGTTTTGAAACATATTGAAACAACCCCGCCATGATAAGGCGTTATCAGTCGGTTGGGCGTTTTAAATATTGCAAAATTGTGAAGGGATTGAACAAATTTTCACGAATAGCGTTTGCTGCGAAAACGGCGCAGGACGCGTGGCGATACCCCGAACGTTAGCAGGGATGCGCAGAAAAGCGCGGCGCCGATTGGATTTTGTAAACAGAAGATTTGCGACTATCGTGACGCTTCGGTTTTTTGGACGTCATAGACCGGTACGATTGAAGTTGAATGGCCACCATTGGCCTTCGGCACCTTGGAAGAGGCAGAAATTTTATGATCATCAAACCGCGGGTTCGTGGCTTCATCTGTGTGACCGCTCACCCTGTTGGCTGTGAAGCGAACGTCAAGGAACAGATCGACTACGTGACTCAACACGGCGTCATCGAAGGCGGCCCGAAAAAGGTGCTGGTCCTCGGTGCTTCCACCGGTTATGGCCTGGCCGCGCGCATCAGTGCCGCGTTTGGCTGCGGCGCCGACACCCTGGGCGTGTTTTTTGAGAAAGAAGGCGAAGAGGGCAAATTGAGTTCCGCCGGCTGGTACAACAGCGCCGCGTTCGAGAAGTTTGCCGTCGAAAAAGGCCTGTACGCCAAGAGCATCAACGGTGATGCGTTCTCCGACGAGATCAAGCGCCTGACCATCGACACCATCAAGAAAGACCTGGGCAAGATCGACCTGGTGGTCTACAGCCTGGCCGCGCCACGCCGTACCGACCCGCAGGGCGTGGTGCACAACTCCACCCTCAAGCCGATCGGCAAAGCCGTGACCCTGCGTGGGATCAACACCGACAAGGGCGTCGTGGTCGACACCACCCTGGAACCGGCGACCCAGGAAGAAATCGACGGCACCGTGAAAGTCATGGGTGGCGAAGACTGGCAGCTGTGGATCGACGCCCTGCGTGACGCCGATGTACTGGCCGAAGGCGCCAAGACCACCGCGTTCACCTACCTGGGTGAGAAGCTGACCCAGGACATCTACTGGAACGGTTCCATCGGCGAAGCCAAGAAGGACCTGGACAAGAAAGTCCTGACCCTGCGCGACAACCTGGCTGCGCTGAAGGGCGACGCTCGCGTGTCGGTACTCAAGGCGGTGGTGACCCAGGCCAGCTCGGCGATCCCGATCATGCCGCTGTACCTGTCGTTGCTGTTCAAGGTGATGAAAGAGCAGGGCACCCACGAAGGTTGCATCGAGCAGGTCTACGGCCTGTTCAAGGACAGCTTGTACGGCAGCCAGCCGAAGCTCGACGCCGACGGCCGCCTGCGCGCCGACCTGGCCGAACTGGAGCCGAAGGTCCAGGACGCCGTGGCAGCACTGTGGAACCAGGTGACCGACGACAACGTCAACGAGATCAGCGATTTTGCCGGCTACAAGGCTGAGTTCCTGCGCTTGTTCGGCTTTGAGATCGATGGCGTGGACTACGAGGCTGACGTGAATCCGACCGTTAAGATCAACGGCCTGGTCCAAGCCTAAACACGCTCGAAAAAAATGTGGGAGCGGGCTTGCCCGCGATCGCGGTTTGTCAGTGCTGGATGTTTCGGCTGACACCCTGCAATCGTGGGCAAGCCCGCTCCCACATTCGTTGTGTGTTAAGCCTTTGCCGCTGCCGCCATCGATCTGCCAGACTCCATCGGCTATCAACTCACGCTAACGGAGGATCTGATGACGATTCGTGCAGTCGTTTTTGATTTTGGCGGTGTCCTGTTCGATTGGAACCCGCACCACCTGTACCGCAAGCTGATTGCCGACGATCACGAACGGCAGTGGTTCCTCGACACCATCTGTACCCAGGCCTGGAACACCGAGCAGGACGCGGGTCGTACCCTGGCCGAGGCTACGCGCAGCCTGGTCGCGCAATACCCCCAGCACGAAACCTTGATCACGGCCTATTACGACCGCTGGCATGAAATGCTGCGCGGCCCGTTACCGGAGGGCGTGGCCATTCTCGAGGCGTTGCATCACGCCGACATGCCGCTGTTCGGGCTCACCAACTGGTCGGCCGAGACGTTCCCCTATGCGCGGGCCAACTACCCGTTCCTGCAGTGTTTTCGCGACATCGTGGTCTCCGGCGAGTTGAAGCTGATCAAGCCGGATGCCGCGATCTATCACGCCAGCCTCGCCCAGGTGCGTGCCCACCTGCCGGATATCCAGCCGAGCGAAGTGGTGTTCATCGACGACGTCGCCGGCAATATCGAGGCGGCTGTCGCCTTGGGTTGGCAGGGCATTCATCATGTGTCCGCCGAACGCACGGCCGCCCGCTTGCGGGAATTGGGCGTGGGCTTCTAGCGCGCCCACTGTTCCATGACGAAATCCACAAAGGCGCGCAACTTGGGCAGGCGATAGCGGTCCTGGGGGTACAGCAGGTGCATGGGGCGGCTGGGCAGTTGGTAGGTGGTCAATAGGGCCACCAGCTTGCCGGTTTGCAGGTCGGGCTGCACCAGGGCATCCGGCAGCATAACGATGCCCATGCCTTGCACTGCGGCCTGGCGCAGGGCTTGCGAGCTGTTGATGGTCAACGAGCCCGATACTGGAATCTCCACCTCGCCCTCATCCCCGGTCATGCGCCACAGTTTGTCGGCGTTGCGCCAATCGTCGGTCGACGGGTAGGCGAATGCCAGGCAGTCATGCTGTTGCAGATGCTCGGGCACCTGTGGCGTGCCGTGTCGCGCCAGGTAATCCGGCGAGGCGCACAGGGTCATGGTGTAATCCTGCATGGGCCGTGCGATCAAGCTTGAGGGTTCCAGTTCACCCAGGCGGATCGCCACGTCGAAACCGCTGTCGACCAGGTCCATGCGCTGGTTGCTGAGCACCACGTACAGCTTGATCTGCGGGTAGCGCCGGGAGAACTCGCTCAAGGCCGGTGCCAGGCGTTCGGTGCCGAAGGCGGGGGGCGCCGTGATGCGCAGAGTGCCGCGGGGGACGTCGCTGTGGGCCTGTTCGGCCAATTGCTCGGAGTCGGCCACCAACCCCAGCACTTCCAGGCAACGCTGGTAATACTGCCCACCGAACTCCGTCAGGCTTTGCTTGCGCGTGGTGCGCTTGAGCAGGCTGACTCCCAGCCGTTGCTCGAGCGCGCGCAGGTGGTTGCCGACCATGGTGGTCGATATTCCGCAGGCGTGGGCGGCGGCGGTCATGCTGCCGCTCTCGACCACTTTCACATACACCGACATCGCCTGGAATAAATCCATTATCAAGCCCTGGTTCAAAGTCATTGCAGGAAAGTGCAGTTTATCCAGCTCAGGTGGCTAACGATACTGGGATCGTCCCCAAGATGCCCTGGAGCTTGCCACCATGACCGCCGCCTGCCTGATGACCACCTACCAACCCCTGGCCCTGAGCTTTACCCGTGGCTTGGGCACGCGCCTGTGGGACCAGCAGGGGCGTGAATACCTGGACGCGGTGGCGGGCGTGGCGGTGACCAACGTTGGGCACTCCCACCCAAAACTGGTAGCAGCCATCAGCGAACAGGCCGGCTTGCTGTTGCACACCTCCAACCTCTACAGCATCGACTGGCAACAACGACTGGCCCTGCGCCTGACCCGGCTGTCCGGCCTGGACCGCGCCTTCTTCAACAATTCCGGTGCCGAAGCCAACGAGACGGCACTGAAGCTGGCGCGCCTGCATGGCTGGAAAAAGGGCATCGAGCAGCCGTTGGTGGTGGTGATGGAAAACGCCTTCCACGGCCGCACCCTCGGCACCATGGCTGCCAGTGACGGACCGTCGGTACGCCTGGGCTTCCAGCGTTTGCCGGGGGATTTTCTCAAGGCGGGTTTTGGCGACCTGGCAGCCCTGGAGGTGCTGACTCAGCAGTTCGGCCCGCGGATTGCCGCTGTCCTGTTGGAGCCTATCCAGGGCGAAAGCGGCGTGATGGTCGCGCCGCCGGGTTATCTGAAAGCCTTGCGCGATCACTGCTCGCGCCATGGCTGGCTGATGATGCTCGATGAAATCCAGACCGGCATCGGACGTACCGGCGCTTGGTTTGCCTTCCAGCATGAAGGCATTGTTCCGGACGTGATGACCTTGGCCAAAGGCCTCGGCAACGGCGTGCCCATCGGTGCGTGCCTGGCTCGGGCTCACGTGGCCGAGCTGTTCACGCCGGGCAGTCACGGCAGTACCTTTGGCGGCAATCCGCTGGCGTGTCGCGTCGGCTGCACCGTGCTCGACATTATCGAAGAGCAGGGGCTGTTGCAGAACGCCGCGCAACAGGGGGAGCGCCTGCTGGCGCGGTTACGGGTGGAATTGAATGAGCACCCGCAAGTGCTGGCGATTCGCGGGCAAGGCTTGATGATCGGGATCGAGTTGGCCAGCCCTTATCGCGACCTGGCCCAGCGTGCCGCCCAGGAGCATGGGCTGCTGATCAATGTGACGCGGGGCAAGGTCATTCGGCTGCTGCCGCCGCTGACCCTGGAGGCCAAGGAGGTTGAGATGATCGTGCGCGCCATCACGCGTTTACTGGATTGAAATGGGATCTGATGCCCGTCAGTTAAGCGCACACCGCCAGCGGGCTTGCTCGCGAAAAACGTCAACGATAGCGCGTGCTTCCTGAATGGACGCGGCGCCTATGAGTTTTTCGCGAGCAAGCTCGCTCCTACAAAAAACCTTGACGGACTGGCCCCCCCACACAACGGATCCCGGTGATCTTCAACGGTCACTCCCATTCAACCACTCCTGGTTCATCGTCTCGGTGTCGCCCAAGTACTCCAGCAACCAACGCATGGCGGGGGACACCTTGTTCTGCGCCCACGCCACGCACGACGGGCTGGCGGGGAAGGGGCGGCTCAATTGCAGGGCCACCAGTTCACCGCGTTCGATCCAGGGCAGCACTTGATGCGCTGGCGCCATGCCAACGCACAGGCCATCGCGCAGGCAGTCGATCGCCGAGGCCCAGTTAGGCACCACCAGGCGGCGCTGGTTGTCCAGGGTCCAGGTGTCGCGCTTGGGCAGGTTGCGTGACGTATCGGTCATGCACAGCGAGGCGAAGGGGCGCAGTTGGTCGTCATTGAGCAAGCCTTCGATGCCGGCGAGCGGATGCTGGCTGCTGACCACGCACAGCCAGTTCAACAGCCCCATGTCGCGAAAGGTGAAGTGACTGGCCACCGGCACCGCGCTGGTGGCGCCGATCACAATGTCGGTACGTTCATCGGCCAGGGCGTCCCACACGCCGTTGTACACCTCGTATTCCAGCAGCAATTCCACCTCGGGAAACTGTCGATAGAAATCCAGCACCAATTGCCGGCAACGCTGGGGTTTGACGATGGAATCCACCGCGACCTTCAACTGGCCGCTCCAGCCATTGGCCACCTGCTGGCACAAGCGCCGTGTACCGAGCATTTTTTTCATCACGCCCCGCGCTTCATCTATAAATAGACGGCCAGCGGGGGTGAGTTCGACATCGCGATGGCGCCGCACAAACAACGGCACGGCCAGCCACTCTTCCAGTTGGCGCACCGTATAGCTGATGGCCGATGGCACGCGGTGCAGTTCCTGGGCCGCAGCGCTGAAGCTGCCGTGACGCGCGACCGCATCAACCACATCCAGGGAGTATTCGGACCACATACACACTGCCTTCAAAAATATTGATAGATGTGTCCAATTATTATCGCTTCACAGGGATGTTACCAGCTTCATAATGGGCAGTAGTCAGCAAATAGTTTGATGGCAGGATCTATAAGGCTTCAATGAAAAACTCTTTTGGTTTCACCTGGTATCTGGCGGGGCTGAGCATGCTCGGTTACCTCGCCATGGACATGTACTTGCCGGCGTTTGGCGCCATGGGCGAGCAATTGCAGATCGGCGCCGGCGCGGTGGGCGCCAGCCTGAGTATTTTCCTCGCCGGCTTTGCGGTGGGGCAGTTGCTGTGGGGGCCGTTGTCTGACCGACTCGGGCGCAAACCGATCCTGGTCACCGGCCTGAGCCTGTTCGTGCTGGGCTGCGCGGGGATGTTCTGGGTCGAGACGGCGCCGCAGCTGCTGGCCTTGCGTTTTATCCAGGCGATTGGCGTGTGTTCCGCCGCGGTCAGTTGGCAGGCCTTGGTGATTGACCGTTACCCAGCTGACAAAGCCCACCGTGTATTCGCCAGTATCATGCCGCTGATGTCATTGTCGCCGGCCCTGGCCCCGCTGTTGGGCGCGATGGTGTTGAATCACTTTGGCTGGCAGGCGATTTTCGCGGTGTTATTGGGTGTCTCGCTGCTGTTGCTGCTGCCTACGTTATTCCTACGTGCCTTGCCCAAATGCCCTGCCGCAGAGGGCGAGCCTGCGCGCCTGGGCTACGGGCAGTTGCTCGGCTCTCGGGTATTCACCGGCAACGTCATGATCTTTGCGGCGTGCTCCGCCAGTTTTTTCGCCTGGCTGACCGCGTCGCCCTTCATCCTCGGTGACATGGGCTACAGCCCCAATGACATCGGCTTGAGCTATGTGCTGCCGACCCTCGCCTTTCTGGTCGGTGGCTACAGTTGCCGCAGCGCCTTGCAGCGTTTCCAGGGCAAGACACTGCTGCCGTGGTTGTTGGTGGCCTATTGCATCAGCATGGTGGCGTTGTACCTGGTCGCCACCTTGACCGTGCCGACCCTGACCACCTTGCTGATCCCGTTCTGCCTGATGGCCCTGGTCAATGGCGCCAGCTATCCGATCGTGGTGGCGAATGCGCTGATGCCCTTTGCAGAAAATTCCGGCAAGGCCGCAGCGCTGCAAAACACCCTGCAATTGGGGCTGTGCTTTCTCAGCAGCCTGGTGGTGTCGTCGATGCTCGAGCAGCCGCTGTTGATCACGGCACTGGTGATGCTGGCGACTGCGCCGTTGGCGGTGCTGGGTTACTGGCTGGCGCGGCCGAAAGCAGGCCGCTCGGAACTGGCAACGGATCTGAACCTGGAGTGACACTGCGTTTCAGTCTGTGGGAGGGAGCAAGCCCCCTCCTGCATTTGACTCCCCCTAGAAGGTCACTTCCATATTCACCGTCGGCGTCGATGTGCGGCTGCCCCGGCCGCCATCCACACCGAATTTGTTATGCCAGTACTCGTAGCCCACCCCCAGATACAGGTTCGGTTTAACACTTTTACCCGGCCGCACCGCCACCATCAGCGCGGTGCGCAGCAAGGTTTCGGCTGCGGTATCGCGGCCGTGGAAGTCCTCGCCCTTGTCTCCGACGTGGTTGATGAACCCCTGGAACCTGGCCCCATGGTTGCCGATCTCGAACGGGCGCATCCAGGTCAGGTTGAGCAGGTAAGTGTCGTCAAACGTGTGGTTTGACTCTTTCGCGCCGGGAATGCCGGTGTGGTTCCGTTCCTTGTAGTACATCAGGCTCAGGTCCAGCACGCCGACGGTGTTGAACTTCAAGGTCGGGCCGAGCACCAGTGCGCGTTTCCTGGCTGAGGCGAAGTTGTTGTTGCGGTTGGCATCGAAGCCCAGGGTGAAGGCGTAATCCTTGATCAACCCGGTACCCAGCGGCGTATCGAAGACGCGAGAGGCGTACAACTGGTGCCGATACACCGCGTACACCTCACTGCCGCCGTGGTCGGTGCCCTTGCGCGGGTCGCGGCTGTCGGACAGGAACACATCCAGGTTCAGGAAGTGACTGCCGTACTGGTAGCCGCTGGCGTGGGTAAAGCTGTAGATGCGTTTACTGAATGCATCGGGGTTGTTCGGATTGGTGAACTGCTGGCCGTAGCGAAATCCTACGCTGTTGTTCATCCATTCCATCGCGACGGCCTCCCCACCGCCGAGGAGCGTCAATGCCACGGTTGCGCCCTGTAGTGCCTTTTTCATGGTTTTAGTGTCCTTTGGCGTTCTGGCTCATGTCGGCCGGATTGTTTTTGTAACGCCGATGGAGGGTATCTTGTTCGATTGATTGTATACAACTCTATGGACATCCAGTCCTTACATTGCATACAGTGGCCGCACAACAAAAACAGAGAACCCCTCACCATGACTATCCCGAAGGCGTCACCGCAGCGGCCGGAAGATGAGAATCTTGGCGTCGCCGCCAACCTGGCTTACGGCCTGCAGCATGTGCTCACCATGTACGGCGGCATCGTTGCCGTACCGTTGATCGTCGGCCAGGCGGCTGGGTTGTCGCCGGCGGATATCGGCCTGTTGATCGCCGCGTCGTTGTTTGCCGGTGGCCTGGCCACCTTGCTGCAAACCCTTGGCCTGCCGTTTTTTGGCTGCCAGTTGCCGCTGGTACAGGGCGTGTCGTTTGCCGGTGTGGCAACCATGGTGGCGATTGTCGGCAGTGATGGCGCTGGCGGGGTGCCAGCGATTCTGGGGGCGGTGATGGCGGCGTCGTTGATCGGGCTATTGATTACCCCGGTGTTCTCGCGGATCACCCAGTTTTTCCCACCGCTGGTGACCGGTATCGTGATCACCACCATCGGCCTGACCCTGATGCCCGTCGCGGCGCGGTGGGCCATGGGCGGCAACAGCCGCGCAGCCGACTTCGGCAGCATGCCGAACATCGGCCTGGCGGCGCTGACCCTGGTGTTGGTGTTGCTGCTGAGCAAGATCGGCAGTGCGACTATCTCGCGGTTGTCGATCCTGCTGGCGATGGTGATCGGCACGCTCATTGCGGTATTGCTGGGCATGGCCGACTTCTCCGGTGTCACCCAGGGGCCGATGTTCGGTTTCCCCGCTCCATTCCATTTCGGCATGCCGACCTTTCATGTGGCGGCGATCATTTCCATGTGTATCGTGGTGATGGTGACCCTGGTGGAAACCTCGGCAGATATCCTGGCGGTGGGTGAGATCATCGACACCAAGGTCGACTCCAAACGTCTCGGTAATGGCCTGCGTGCCGATATGCTGTCGAGCATGTTCGCGCCGATCTTCGGTTCGTTCACCCAAAGTGCATTCGCCCAGAACGTCGGCCTGGTGGCGGTGACGGGGGTGAAGAGTCGGTTTGTGGTGGCGACCGGTGGGCTGTTCCTGGTGATTCTCGGCCTGCTGCCCTTCATGGGGCGTGTCATTGCGGCCGTACCGACCTCGGTACTGGGCGGTGCCGGGATCGTGCTGTTCGGCACCGTGGCGGCCAGTGGTATTCGCACGCTGTCCAAGGTGGATTACCGCAACAACATGAACCTGATCATCGTTGCCACGTCCATCGGTTTCGGCATGATCCCCATCGCTGCGCCGAGTTTCTACGATCATTTTCCCAGCTGGTTCGCGACCATTTTCCACTCGGGCATCAGCTCGTCGGCGATCATGGCGATCCTGCTGAACCTGGCGTTCAACCACATCACCGCCGGTAACTCAGACCAGCAATCAGTGTTCGTGGCAGGGACGGAGCGCAGTTTGTGCTTCCAGGATGTGGCGGCCTTGCGCGAGGGGGATTACTTCAGCGGCGGCAAGTTGTTTGATGCACAGGGTCAGGAGATTCCACTGGTGGCGCAGGTGTCGAACAAAGCCGCGAGGCCGGAGACCAGCGACGTCTAGACGGTAGGAGGGGGGCGAGCTGCAGTGGCCAGTGGGCTAGTTGAGGCAAGTTGGCTGATTGTGGCGAGCGGGCATGTTGTGGCCAGCGGACTTGCTGTGGCGAGCGGGCTTGCCCTAATGCCGTTCAGTTAAGAGTACATCGCCTTCTGTAGGAGCGAGCTTGCTCGCGAAAAACGTCAACGATAACGCGTGTTTCCTGAATCAACGCGGCGCCTGTGAGTTTTTCGCGAGCAAGCTCGCTCCTACAAAAAAGCCTTAACTGAACGGCATTAGGGCAAGCCCGCTCGCCACAGGGATATTCCAATTTGCTGAGCGATGGCCCTGCACATTTTTACCTCAGCCAGCCTTGAGGGCTGTGTGCGGCGTCGAGCACGCCTCATCCAGGAACTTCACCACCGTGCCCATGCACGCCTGGCGCTCTTCCACATGGGGCATGTGGCTGGAGTCTTCAAACAGTGCCCAGCGCACATCCGCGATTTCGTCCAGGAACGGCTTGACCACCAGCGGCGTCGCCTCGTCATGCCGGCCGGAAATCACCAGGGTCGGCACCTTGATCGCCGACAGGCGGCCGATCACGTTCCAGTCCTTCAGGCTGCCAATCACGTGGAACTCGGTAGGGCCGCTCATGGCGTGGTACACCGTCGGGTCGGCATCGACCGCGGCGAAGGTGCGGGCTACCTCTTCAGGCCAGGGGTTGACCCGGCACACGTGCTGGTCATAGAAAATCCGCGAGGCGGCGAGGTATTCCGGGTCTTGGTAGGTGCCGGCGGCTTCATGCTTGAGCAGGGTTTCATGCACGCCTTCGGGCAGTAGTTTGCGCAGGCGGTTGGCTTCGCTGACCCAGGTGCGCATGCAGGTGGGCGAGTTGGCCGGGATGAAGGCGCGCAGGCCCTTGGGTTGCAGGATCGCATGCTCACTGCCGAGCATGCCGCCCCAGGATTGCCCGAGGATCGCGTAGTCATCGCTGATTTGCAGGTGGTCCAGCAGGTTGTTCAGCTCATCGAGGAACAGGCTGACGGTCCAGAAGGAGGGGTCTTTGTCGGGCAAGTGGGTGGAGCGCCCATTGCCCAGTTGATCGTAGTGGATCACGGCATGACCGCTGGCGGCGACGTCCTTGAAGGCGTCGACGTAGTCATGGGTGCAGCCGGGGCCCCCATGGATGATCACCAACGGTGTGCGGCCGGTGGTCAGGTCGCCAGTGATGCGGTACCAGGTCTGGTAAGCGCCAAAGGCCGCATACCCTTCGCGGATTTTTTCGATGAATTCCATTTCGTACCCTGCTCTGAAAAAAAGGATCAGGGACACGATAATCGGCACGCGATGTTTAGGTAACTAGCAAAACAGCTAGGTTTTGCCGAAGGTTCAGTCTTCCAGCAAGCGATAGTGGGTTGCGCGAACCACTGCCTGGACCCGGTTCTTTGCCCCTAATTTGTGCATCGCCGACGCCAGGTGCAGGGTGACCACTGCCAGGGAACGGCTCAATTGGGTGGCGATTTCGGCGGCGGTCAGGCCATCGGCGGCCCATTTCAGGCACTCGCGCTCACGTTTGGTCAGGCGAATATGTGGGTAGGCACGTAGCTCCTTGCTGAATAATGGGTAGGCCGCTTCCTGCAAGGCATGGGTAATCAGGGCGAAATCCGACAGAGTCTGCTGCGCATCCCGCAGCACCACGCTCGCCTTGCCGGTGCGCAGGCCGGTCAGCGAGGCAAAGCCGCCGCGGGGCAGGTGGATCGGCACGCTGACGCCGCAGGTCAACTGGCGGTCATGCAGGTAAGAAGACACGGGTGCGTGGCAGGGGTCGATGATCTGCTGCAGGGCGGTCTGGGCTTTGGCGTCATAGGACCAGACAAACGGCGAAACCGTGCTCAAGGCCAAGTGCTGCACGGGGTCGATCTGGTAGAACCCTTCGCTGCACCACAAGGCATGCCAGTCGGGCGGGGTGTTGCGCAATTCCAGCACCGAGGGGGTGATGAGCTCGCCATTGAGGTCGATGGGCACCGGGGTGTAGTCATACACCAGCGCATCGAAGCCCAACTGCTGGGCGAGGTCGAACGTATTGTCCATCTGTTCATCCAGGCTCCTGCCCGGCATCAGACGGTTATTGAACGCAGTTAGCTTGGCCAGCATCCGTTCTGCTCCCGAATTCATTTGAATCTCGACTTGCGGCAAGTAGAATGCCACGCCCCGGCGAAGGACTGCCAGGCCAAACCTATAAGAAATACTAGGTTATGGACACACGGCATCCTCGGTAGTGTTGGCCTGATTAACGGCCGCTACCCGCCAGGCCGATACAACACAAGGAATGTATGCATGTGGCGTGAAATTGCCCCCGACCAGCAGTACAACGTGCAAGTCGACGGCCATAACCTCGTGGCCTACAGCTTTGGTGACGGCGATGAGGTGCTGCTGTGCCTCAACGGCGGTCCTGGCCTGCCGTGTGACTACTTGCGTGACGCCCATGGCTGGCTCAAAGACCATAACCTGCGAGTGGTTGCATTCGATCAGCTTGGCACTGGCGCTTCAGCCAGACCGACCGATGTTTCCCTGTGGGAAATCCGCCGTTATGTCGAAGAAGTCGAAACCGTGCGCCAGGCCCTGGGCCTGGGCCGTGTGCATTTGCTCGGCCATTCCTGGGGCGGCTGGCTGGCGATCGAATACGCTATCCATTACCCCGCCGCCCTGAAAAGCCTGATCCTGGAAAACACCGTCGGCGACATCCCGCACCTGTCCCAGGAACTGGAACGCCTGCGCGGCGCCCTGGGCAGCGAAACCGTGGCGATGATGCAACGCTATGAAGCCATGGGCACCCTGGACCACCCGCAGTACCAGGCGGCGATCACCTTGCTCAACTACCGTCACGTGTGTCGTCTGGACGAGTGGCCGGCACCGGTCAAGCGCTCCCTGGATGACTGGAACATGGGGCCCTACGAAACCATGCAGGGGCCGAATGAATTTCTCTATATTGGCAACCTCAAGGACTGGAACCGCATCTCCGAGATGGCCGATTTCAAGATGCCGATGCTGATCACCACCGGTCAGCACGATGAACTGACCCCGGCCTGCGCCATGCGCATGAAGCTGGCGGCTCGCCACGCCGAGCTGCATGTGTTCCCCAACAGCAGCCATATGCCCTTTTATGAAGAGCCTCACGCGTACTTCCCGGTGCTGCTGGACTTTCTTGCTCGCCATCGAGGCTGACGAATGAACCTGGCGCGCTACCGTTTTGTACTGTCCCGGCCCCTGCAATTGTTGCCGGTGCTGTTTGGCATCAGCCTGATCACCTTTGTGCTGGTACGCTCGATTCCCGGCGACCCCGCCCGCGCGCTGCTGGGCTCGCGCAGCACCCCGGACGCCTTGCTGAAAATCCGCGCGCAGTTCGGCCTCGACCAGCCGTTGTGGCTGCAATATTTCTACTTTCTCAAAAACCTGCTCAAGGGCGACCTCGGCCAATCGCTGCTGTACAAGGTCGATGCCCTGAAGCTGATCGTCACCCGCATCGAGCCGACGTTGGTGCTGGTCCTTGGCAGCGTGGTGCTGGCGTTGTTGATCGCGATACCGCTGGCGACCTTGGCGGCGCGGCATAAAGGTGGCTGGGCCGACAACCTGATCCGCGTATTCACCACGGTCGGCCTGGGCATGCCGGCATTCTGGCTGGGCTTGATGCTGATCCTGTTGCTCAGCGTGCAATGGGGCTTGTTCCCGGTGTCGGGCTACGGCCGCACCTGGCTGGACAAGGCGCACCATATGGTCCTGCCATGCCTGACCATCGCCCTGGCGTTGTCCGCGGTGCTGGTGCGCAACCTGCGGGCGAGCATGTTGATGGAGTTGCAGGCCGACCATGTCACCGCCGCCCGCGCCCGTGGGTTGTCGGAGGCTGCGGTGTTTCGCCGGCATGTGTTGCCCAATTCCCTGGTGCCGGCGGTCAACCTGCTGGCGGTGAACATCGGTTGGTTGATCAGCGGCACGGTGGTGATCGAAAGCCTGTTCGCCATTCCCGGCATCGGCCAGTTGCTGGTCCGTGGCATCTTTACCCGCGACTACATGGTGGTGCAGGGGGTGGCCATGGTGCTGGCCTGTGCGACGGTGGTGGTCAACTTTGTGGCGGATGTCGTGACCGTCGCCCTCGACCCACGGGTGAAAATGCAATGAACAGCCGCTCGTTGATTGTGCCCTGGCGCTTGCGCTTGCGGTTTGGCTTTCGCAATGGCCGGCTGACCGCCGCGTGGGGCCTGGCTATTCTGTTGGCGTGGTTTGCCTTGGCGCTGTTCGCGCCGTGGATCGCGCCCTATGACCCGATTGCGCAGAACACGGATCTGAGCCTGCTGGGGCCAAGCCTTGCCCATCCGTTTGGCACGGACAATTATGGTCGTGACATCCTTTCGCGGGTGATCTGGGGCGCGCGCATTGACCTGCAATTGGCCATTGTCGGGGTGATTTTCCCGTTCATGATCGGCACCTTTGTCGGTGCGGTTTCCGGCTACATCGGCGGGCGTTTCGACAATTTCTGCATGCGCGTGATCGACGTGGTCCTGGCGTTCCCGTTCCTGGTATTGATGTTGGCGATCATGGCCATCCTCGGCCCGGGCTTGAAGAGTTTTTATATCGCCATGGCGCTGGTGGGCTGGGTGTCGTATGCGCGGCTGATCCGCTCGCAGATCCTGGTGCTCAAGGAAAGCGACTTTGCCCTGGCGGCCAAGAGCCTGGGCTTTGGCCACGGGCGCATCCTGTTTCGGCATTTGCTGCCCAACGCCCTGTTTGGCTCGATTGTGTTTTCCATGTCTGACGCCGTGCTGGTGCTGCTCAATGGGGCGGCGGTGAGCTACCTCGGCCTGGGCGTACAACCGCCGACCGCCGAATGGGGCACCATGGTGGCCGAAGGGCAGGCCTTTATCACCACGGCCTGGTGGCTCTGCACCTTCCCGGGCCTGGCCATCGTGACCCTGGCCATGGGCTTCAGCCTGTTGGCCGACGGTGTGGCGCAAGTGCTGGGGGATCGAACATGAGCCTGCTTCAGGTACAGGACTTGAGTGTGATCGCCCATAACGCCGGGCGTGATGTCACCCTGGTCGATCGTGTGTCCTTTGACCTGGCCGAAGGTGAAATCCTCGGCCTGGTGGGTGAAAGCGGCTCGGGCAAGACGATGGCCTGTCGCGGGCTGATGCGCTTGTTGCCGTCGCCCAACCTGCGGGTGCAAGGCGGGGCCGTGCGCCTGGCCGGTCGCGATTTGTTGCAGCTGGATGACGCCGGCATGCGCGCAGTGCGTGGCGGGCAACTGGGCATGATCTTCCAGAACCCCAGCAGCCACCTCGACCCGCTGATGCGCATTGGCGAGCAGATCGCCGAGGGGATTCGCCTGCATCAAGGTGCGTCGAAGAAAGACGCGCGCCTGCAAGCCATCGACGTGCTGCGCCAGGTGGGGATTCCCGATCCCCAGGCGCGGGTCGACAACTATCCCCATGAGTTTTCCGGCGGCATGCGCCAGCGCGCGATGATCGCCGTGGCCCTGGGCTGCAACCCGCAGGTGTTGATCGCCGATGAGCCGACCACGGCCCTCGATGTGACCGTGCAGGCGCAAATCCTGCGCCTGTTGCTGGACCTGCGTGACCAGCGTGGCCTGTCGATCATCATGATCACCCACGACCTCGGCGTGGTGGCGCAGACCTGCGACTCCATCGCCGTGATGTACGCCGGTCGCCTGTGCGAGCACGGCAGCAAATACGACCTGCTGGCCCACCCCCGGCATCCTTACACCGCTGGGCTGATCGACTGCCAGCCTGCCCACAGCAGCGGGCATGCGTTGCTGCGCACCATCCCAGGCCAGCCGCCGCTGCTGGATGCGTTGCCCGCCGGGTGTCGCTTCAACCCACGCTGCCCGCAGGTCGGCGACCTATGCACCCAGCAGCTGCCTGAAGGCTCGCGTGTGGCCTGTCACTATCCTTTGGGAGATCGGCTATGAGCCTGTTGCAGATCAAAGACTTGGAGGTGCGCTTTGCCGCGTCTGGCACTGGCGTGTTGGGTTTGAACAAGCAGTGGGTGAGGGCGGTGAACGGGGTATCGCTGAACCTGGCGGCGGGCGAGACCCTCGGCCTGGTGGGCGAATCCGGCAGCGGCAAGAGCACTCTGGGCCGTGCGATTCTGCACCTCAACCCGATCAGCGCCGGCCAAGTGTTGTTCGACGGTATTGATATGGCCCACGGCAGCGCCATCGATATCGCCCGGCTGCGCCATGAAACCGCGATGATTTTCCAGGACCCGTATGCCGCGCTGAACCCGCGCCACACCATTGGCGAAACCATTGCCGAGGTGCTGCGGGTGCAACGCAAGGTCCCCGCGCAACAGATTCCGGCTCGCGTCAACGAACTGCTCGACCTGGTCGGCCTGCGTCCCGAACTCGCCGAGCGCAAACCCGGCGCGCTCAGCGGCGGCCAGTGCCAGCGCGTGGGCATCGCCCGGGCGCTGGCGGTGGAGCCGCGCTTGATCATCGCTGATGAGTGTGTGGCGGCGCTGGATGTGTCGATCCAGGGCCAGATCATCAACCTGTTGCTGGAGCTGCAACAGCGCATGAACCTGGCGATCCTGTTCATCGCCCATGACCTGGCCATCGTGCGCCGCCTGTGCGACCGCGTGGCGGTGATGTACCTGGGCAAGATCGTCGAGGAGGGCCCGGTGGAGGCGGTGTTCACTTCGCCGCGCCATCCGTATACGGCGGCGCTGATCCAGGCGATCCCGGAGATCGATCCGCATCGGCCATTGCCTACGGAACCCTTGCCGGGTGAGCCACCCAGCCCATTGAATGTGCCCACCGGCTGTGCGTTTCACCCGCGTTGCCGGTATGCCAAGGCCCTGTGTTCCATGGTGTTGCCGCCGACCCATTTCCTGCACGAGCATCGGTACAGTTGCGTGCTTGAAGAACCGTTGACCCTTTCTGCCGTCCATAAACAAGGAGTTATGACATGCAATCCCGCCACTTGAAGTTGCTCGCTGCTGCGACGTTAACCGCCTGGTCCCTCACTGCCGGGCTGGCCCAGGCCGCCGGCGTACTGACCATCGGTTGCCGTGAAGACAGCACCACGTTTGACCCGATCAAAAGTGCGCAGAACCGCGACACCTGGGTATTCGCCAACGTCTACGACACCCTGGTGCGTGTCGATAACCTGGGGACCAAGATGGAACCGGGGCTGGCCGAAAGCTGGGATATCTCCAAGGACGGCCTGACCTACACCTTCAAACTGCGCGAGGCGAAGTTCTCCGACGGCTCGCCGATCACCGCTGAGGATGCGGCGTTCAGCCTGTTGCGTATCCGCGACAACAAGGCTTCGCTGTGGAGCGACCCGTTCAGCCTGATCAATACGGCCAAGGCCACCGACCCCAAAACCCTGGTCGTGACGCTGAAAACCCCTGCGGTCGCCTTCCTCTCGCAACTCGCGTCGCCGACGGTATCGATCCTGTCGGAAAAAGCCATGACCAAGATGGGCGAAGACGCCTACGCGGAAAACCCGGTGACCTCCGGTGCGTTTACCGTGGACGAATGGCGCAAGGGCGATCGGGTGATCCTGAAAAAGAACCCGAACTTCTGGCAGGCCAAGAACGTGAGCCTGGATGGCGTGGAGTGGGTGTCGGTCACTGACGACAACACGCGCATGCGCATGGTGCAGAACAACGAGCTGGACACGGCGATCTTTGTACCGTTCTCCCGGGTGGAAGAGCTGAAAAAAGACAAGAACGTGGTGATCCACTCCGACCCGTCGACTCGTGAAGACCACCTGCTGATCAACCACGAGCACGGCCTGTTGGCCAAGCCGGAAGTGCGTCAGGCGCTGGACATGGCCATCGATAAACAATCGCTGGTGAAGACCGCCACTTACGGTCAAGGCACCGTGGCCTATTCCTACATTCCAAAAGGCTCGCTGTACCACTACGCCAACAACCTGCAGCGCCCGTATGACCCCGCCGCCGCCAAGAAGCTGCTGGCCGATGCCGGCGCCAAGGACTTGAAGCTCAACTATGTGGTCAACGCCGGTAACGAGGCCGACGAGCAGATTGCGGTGATCATCAAGGATCAACTGGCCAAGGTCGGCGTCACCGCCAACCTACAGAAAGTCGACCCGACTCAAAGCTGGCAGATGCTGGTGGACGGTACTTACGATATTTCAGTGATGTACTGGACCAACGACATCCTCGACCCGGACCAGAAGACCACCTTCGTACTGGGCCACGACACCAACCAGAACTACATGACCCGCTACAAGAACGACCAGGTCAAGGCGCTGGTGGCCGCGGCCCGCATCGAGGCCGACCCGGCCAAGCGTGAGCAGATGTATATCGACCTGCAGAAACTGGCGAAACAGGATGTGAACTGGATCGACCTGTACTACAGCCCGTACATCAACATCTCGCGCAAGAATGTGAGCAACTTCCTGCAAAACCCACTGGGACGCTTCACCCTTGAGGAAGTGGTGAAAAACTAAGGCCCAGGGAACACCGCAATAGAAATGTGGGAGGGGGCTTGCCCCCGATGGCAGGGTGTCAGTCACTGTATCTGTGGCTGACCCACCGCCATCGGGAGCAAGCCCCCTCCCACATTTGGTTTTACTGCGCGTCGAACGCCTGCCCATTGATCCCGGTACTGTCCGGCCCCATCAGGTACAGGTACACCGGCATGATTGCTTCTGGTGCCGGGTTATCCGCCGGGTTTTCCCCTGGGTACGCCTGGGCCCGCATGCTGGTGCGCGTGGCGCCTGGGTTGATGCTGTTTGCCCGTACGGGCGCAACTGTGTCGAGCTCGTCGGCCAGGGTTTGCATCAGGCCTTCAGTGGCGAATTTCGACACGCCGTAAGCCCCCCAATACGCACGGCCCTTACGCCCGACGCTGCTGGAGGTGAACACCACCGACGCATCCTGGGACAGCTTGAGCAGGGGCAGCAGCGTGCTGGTCAACATGAACATGGCATTCACGTTGATGTGCATCACCCGCATGAAGTTCTCGCCGGACAACTGCTCGATCGGCGTGCGTGGGCCGATGATCGAGGCGTTGTGCAGCAGGCCGTCGAGGTGGCCGAATTCTTTTTCGATCATCGCGGCCAGCTCATCGTATTGATGGGGCAGGGCGGTCTCCAGGTTGAACGGGATGACCACCGGTTGTGGGTGGCCGGCGGCTTCGATCTCGTCATACACCTGGGCCAGGTTGGCTTCGGTCTTGCCTAGCAACAGCACGGTGGCGCCATGGGCCGCGTAGGTTTTCGCTGCCGCCGCGCCAATCCCGCGACCCGCACCGGTCACCAGGATGACCCGGCCTTTGAGCAGTTCTGGACGTGCAGAGTAATCAAACATAAAAAGCCTCGACAGAATTCAGTAGGTTGCAAACACCCACATTGGATCTTCCTTAGTCAGTAGAGCGAGTGAGCCATCAGCAACTGCACAGCGCGTTATCCAGCACCTTGCGCAGTTCCAGCGGGTGATCCACTACCACGTCCGCGCCCCAGTGACGTGGGTTGTCGTCCGGGTGGATATAGCCATAGGTCACCGCTGCAGTGCGGGTGCCGGCATCGCGGCCGGATTCGATGTCGCGCAGGTCATCGCCCACGAACAGCACGCTGGCCGGGTCCAGGTCGAGCATCTTGCACGCCAGGATCAGCGGCTCGGGGTGCGGCTTGCTGTTCGTCACGTGGTCCGGGCAGATCAGCAACGCCGACCGCTCGGCCAGGCCCAGTTGCTGCATGATCGGTTCGGCAAAGCGCACCGGCTTGTTGGTGACCACGCCCCAGATCAGCTTGGACTTCTCGATGTCTTCCAGCAGCTCGGCCATGCCGTCGAACAACGCGCTGTGAATCGCGCAGCCCTTGAGGTAGCGCTCCAGGAATTCCTGGCGCAGCTCTTCAAAGCCTGGGGATTCCGGGTCCATGGCGAAGGTCACGGCGACCATTGCCCGTGCACCGCCGGAAATTTCATCGCGGATGTGCTGGTCGTTGACCGGCGCGAGGCCGCGGTCAGCGCGCATGGCCTGGCAGATGGCGATAAAGTCTGGTGCGGTGTCCAGCAAGGTACCGTCCATATCGAAGAGAACCGCTCGCAACTTCACAGGCTCACTCCTCGCGCAGGGTCTGGATCATGTAGTTGACGTCGACGTCGCTGGCCAGCTTGTAGTGCTTGGTCAGCGGGTTGTAGGTCAGGCCGATGATGTCCTTGACGGTCAGCCCGGCCTGGCGGCTCCAGGCACCCAGCTCGGACGGGCGGATAAATTTCTTGAAGTCATGGGTGCCGCGCGGCAGCAGCTTCATGATGTATTCAGCGCCGATGATCGCGAACAGGTAAGCCTTGGGATTGCGGTTGATGGTGGAGAAGAACACCTGGCCGCCCGGCTTGACCATGCGGAAGCAGGCGCGGATCACCGAGGACGGGTCCGGCACGTGTTCCAGCATCTCAAGGCAAGTGACCACGTCGAACTGCTCGGGCAACTCGTCGGCCAGGGCTTCGGCAGTGATCTGGCGGTATTCCACGCTCACCCCGGACTCCAGCTGGTGCAACTGGGCCACGGCCAGCGGCGCTTCGCCCATGTCGATACCCATCACGGTCGCGCCGCGCTGGGCCATAGCTTCACTGAGGATGCCGCCACCGCAACCGACATCCAGCACCTTCTTGCCGGCCAGGTTGACGCGCTCGTCAATCCAGTTGACCCGCAGGGGGTTGATGTCGTGCAGGGGCTTGAACTCGCTTTCGCGGTCCCACCAGCGGTGCGCCAAGGCTTCGAATTTGGCGATTTCGGCGTGGTCAACGTTGCTCATGGTGCATCCTCTAAAACGGATAAATCGGTTTGTCGGTGCTGAACGCACGGGTTCAGCACCGGCGTTATGCTTAGTGCCCGCTGATGCGTTTACCCCAGGCAATGGCCGTGGCGGTCAACTGTTGTTCATCCATGCGGGTCAATTGCCGGTCGTCGAGCAACTGCTTGCCGGCGACCCAAAGGTGTTTCACGCAATCGCGTCCGGTGGCATATATAAGTTGTGAGACCGGATCGTAGATCGGTTGTTGCGCCAACCCTGAAAGATCGAAGGCCACGATATCCGCTGCCTTGCCGACTTCCAGCGAACCTATCTCGCTCTCCAGGCCCATGGCCCGGGCGCCGTTGAGGGTCGCCATGCGCAGGGCGCGATGGGCGTCCAGCGCGGTGGCCGAGCCGGCAACGGCCTTGGCCAGCATTGCAGCCGTGCGGGTTTCGCTCAACAGATCCAGGTCATTGTTGCTGGCGGCGCCATCGGTGCCGATGGCCACGTTGACGCCAGCCTGCCACAGACGCTCCACCGGGCAGAAGCCGCTGGCCAGTTTCAGGTTCGATTCCGGGCAATGGATCACGCTGGTGTTGCTTTCTACCAGCAAAGCCAGGTCATCCTCGCTGATTTGGGTCATGTGAACGGCCTGGAGGCGCGGGCCCAGCAGGCCGAGGCGGCCCAGGCGTGCCAGCGGGCGTTCGCCGGTCTGCTCCACCGCTTGTTGCACCTCATGCGCGGTTTCGTGCACATGCATATGGATTGCGGCGTCCAGCTCCTCGGCGATCACCCGGATCTTTTCCAGGTTGGCATCGCTCACGGTGTAGGGGGCGTGGGGGCCGAAGGTGATCCTGATGCGTGGGTGATGCTTGAGGTCGCCGAACAGCTCGATGCCCTGGCGCAGGGCTTCATCGGCGGTGCTGGCGCCGGGAATCGGGAAGTCGAGGATCGGAACCGCGATCTGTGCTCGCATGCCGCTGTTGTGCACGCACTCGCTGGCGACCTTGGGGTAGAAGTACATGTCCGAGAAACACGTAATGCCGCCCTTGAGCTGTTCGGCGATGGCCAGGTCGGTGCCGTCGCGCACGAAGGCTTCGTCGACCCACTTGGCTTCGGCGGGCCAGATGTGTTTTTCCAGCCAGGTCATCAGTGGCAAGTCGTCGGCCAGGCCGCGAAACAGGCTCATCGCCGCATGCCCGTGGGCGTTGACCAGGCCCGGGCTGAGCAGCATGCCCGGCAGCTCGCGGACTTCACGGGCCGAAAGCTTCAAGGCCGTCGCCCGTGGCCCGATAAAGGCAATGCGCCCATCGCGGATGCCCAGGGCATGCTCCTTGAGCACCACGCCGGCAGGTTCGACAGGTACCAGCCAGGTCGGCAGTAGCAATAAGTCGAGCGGGGCGGCAGTGGGGGTCATCGAAGGCTTCTTCCTGGGCAGCTATAAAAGAAGCGCGAAGTATACCCGAGCGTCCTGGCTGGCGGATCGCTATAATCGGCGGCTTTTGTTCATGAGAGCGGGGTGAGGGATGCGCGATCGACTGTTGGCCGCGGAGAAAGTGAAGGCCATCGATTGGCGTGATGGCGCACTGCACCTGCTCGATCAGCGTGTGTTGCCCTCGCGGGAAAGCTGGGTGAGCTGCTCCACGGTGGAGGAGGTGGCTGCGGCCATTCGCGCCATGGTGGTGCGCGGCGCCTCGGCCATCGGCATCAGCGCCGCCTATGGCCTGGTGCTCGCCGCCCGCGAACGCATCGCAGAAGGCGGCGACTGGCAGGCCGCGTGGGAAGAAGACTACGCACTACTGGCCGCGACTCGCCCGACCGCCTCGAACCTGTTCTGGGCCCTCAAGCGCATGCGCGACCGCCTGGACCGCGTCAAAAAGCACGCCGACCCGCTGGCGATGTTGGAAGCCGAGGCTATTGCAATCCATGAAAGCGATCGTGAAGCCAACCTTGTCATGGCCCAACTGGGCGTCGAACGGATTCGCAAGCACCAAGGCAATGCCCAGGCGATCCTGACCCACGGCAACGCGGGCGCGTTGGCGACGGGAGGCTTCGGCACGGCCCTCGGCGTGATTCGCGCGGCCTTCCTGGAGGGGTTGGTCGAACAGGTCTACGCCAACGAAACCCGGCCCTGGTTGCAAGGCTCGCGCCTGACCGCCTGGGAGTTGGCGGGCGATGGTGTTCCGGTGATGGTCAATGCGGATTCGGCGGGCGCGCATATTCTCAAGACCAAGGGCGTCACCTGGGTCGTTGTCGGCGCCGACTGTATCGCGGCCAATGGCGATGTGATCGGCAAGATCGGTACCTATCAACTGGCGGTGTGCGCCATGCACCACGGCGTACGGTTTATGGTGGTGGCGCCGAGCTCGACCCTCGACCTGATGATGGCGACCGGCGATGACGTGGCGCTGGAAGAGCGTGATGCCGATGAATTGCTGGAAGTCGCGGGCCAGCGCTTCGCTGCCGATGTGAGTGCCTATAACCCGGTGTTTGACGTGACCCCGGCCGACCTGATCGATGTGATCGTGACCGAAAAAGGCATCGTCGAGCGTCCTGACACGGTCAAGCTGGCCAAGTTGATGTGTCGTAAACGCCTGCATTGATGGCTGCGGTGTTTGTGAAATGGCTATCGGGGCAAGCCCCCTCTCACACTTGAATGGTGAACACAGTCAAAATGTGGGAGGGGGCTTGCCCCCGATTGGCCCTGAAAGTCAATAAAACCCTCCGATCCGCCCTCAAAAAAAAGCACCACCCCATCTCTGAGCCCCTCTCGTCCTCTTCAAGCCTGTCATCCGTCAAATTACTAGTCTCCATGCGCATCAGGGGGATAGGTGCGTGGCGGCGATTGTGATAACATCCGGCGGTTTCCAGGGTCGCCCCGAGGGGGGATCCTTAACGCGCAGATCCGTGTCATAACTCGTTGATTTGTCGTAAGTCGTTGTCAGGCACCATGCCGGCAGCGACGAGCTTCGTTCGTCCCATATGGATGCGACGAGGTTTCACCCGAAAAAGGAATCAGGCTTCTCATGGGCGAACTGGCCAAAGAAATCCTCCCGGTCAATATCGAAGACGAGCTGAAACAGTCCTACCTCGACTACGCGATGAGCGTAATTGTCGGTCGGGCACTGCCTGATGCGCGCGATGGCTTGAAGCCCGTGCACCGGCGTGTGCTGTTCGCGATGAGCGAGCTGGGTAACGACTGGAACAAGCCGTACAAGAAATCTGCCCGTGTTGTCGGTGACGTGATCGGTAAGTATCACCCTCACGGCGACACCGCGGTGTACGACACCATCGTTCGGATGGCCCAGCCGTTTTCCCTGCGCTACCTGCTGGTAGACGGCCAGGGCAACTTCGGTTCGGTCGACGGCGACAACGCCGCGGCCATGCGATACACCGAAGTGCGCATGACCAAGCTGGCGCACGAGCTGCTGGCCGACCTGCATAAAGAAACCGTGGACTGGGTGCCGAACTACGACGGCACCGAAATGATCCCGGCGGTCATGCCGACCCGTATTCCCAACCTGCTGGTCAACGGCTCCAGCGGTATCGCCGTGGGCATGGCCACCAACATCCCGCCGCACAACCTCGGTGAAGTCATCGACGGTTGCCTGGCCCTCATCGACAACCCTGAGCTGACCGTCGATGAGCTGATGCAATACATTCCCGGTCCGGACTTCCCGACCGCCGCGATCATCAACGGTCGCGCCGGCATCATCGAAGCCTACCGCACCGGTCGCGGCCGCATTTACATGCGTGCCCGCTCGATCATCGAAGACATCGACAAGGTCGGTGGCCGCCAGCAGATCGTTATCACTGAGCTGCCTTACCAGCTGAACAAGGCGCGCCTGATCGAGAAGATCGCCGAGCTGGTCAAAGAGAAAAAACTCGAAGGCATCACCGAGCTGCGCGACGAGTCCGACAAAGACGGTATGCGCGTGGTGATCGAGCTGCGTCGCGGCGAAGTGCCCGAGGTGATCCTCAACAACCTCTATGCCCAGACCCAGCTGCAAAGCGTGTTTGGTATCAACGTGGTTGCACTGATCGACGGCCGCCCACGCATCCTGAACCTCAAGGACCTGCTGGAAGCCTTCGTGCGTCACCGCCGCGAAGTGGTCACCCGCCGTACCGTGTTCGAACTGCGCAAGGCTCGCGAACGCGGCCACATCCTGGAAGGCCAGGCGGTTGCGCTGTCGAACATCGACCCGGTGATCGCCCTGATCAAGGCTTCGCCGACGCCGTCGGAAGCTAAAGAAGCGCTGATCAAGATGCCGTGGGAATCCAGCGCCGTAGTGGCCATGGTTGAACGCGCGGGTGCCGACTCTTGCCGTCCAGAGACCCTGGACCCGCAATACGGCCTGCGTGACGGCAAGTACTTCCTGTCGCCGGAACAGGCCCAGGCCATCCTTGAGCTGCGCTTGCACCGCCTGACTGGCCTGGAGCACGAGAAGCTGCTGGCCGAGTACCAGGAGATCCTCAACCAGATCGGCGAGCTGATCCGTATCCTCAACAGCGCCGTGCGCCTGATGGAAGTGATCCGCGAAGAACTGGAAGTGATCCGTGCCGAATACGGCGATGTGCGCCGCACCGAAATCCTCGATGCGCGCCTCGACCTGACCCTGGGTGACATGATCCCGGAAGAAGAGCGCGTCGTGACCATCTCCCACGGTGGCTACGCCAAGACCCAGCCATTGGCTGCGTACCAGGCCCAGCGTCGTGGCGGTAAAGGTAAATCGGCTACCGGCGTGAAGGATGAGGACTACATCGCTCACCTGCTGGTCGCCAACAGCCACACCACGCTGCTGCTGTTCTCCAGCAAGGGCAAGGTGTACTGGCTGAAAACCTACGAAATCCCGGAAGCCTCCCGTGCCGCCCGTGGTCGTCCGTTGGTCAACCTGCTGCCGCTGGACAGTGATGAATACATCACCACCATGTTGCCGGTCGAGGAATACACCGAAGGTCATTTCATCTTCATGGCCACCGCCAAAGGCACCGTGAAGAAGACCCCGCTGGAATCCTTCAGCCGTCAACGCAGCGTGGGCCTGATCGCCCTGGAGCTGGACGAAGGCGACGTATTGATCAGCGCGGCCATCACCGATGGCGAGCGTGAAGTCATGCTGTTCTCCGACGGTGGCAAGGTGACGCGCTTCAAGGAATCCGACGTTCGCGCCATGGGCCGTACCGCCCGCGGTGTGCGTGGTATGCGCCTGCCGGAAGGGCAGAAGCTGATTTCGATGTTGATCCCGGAAGAAGGCAGCCAGATCCTCACTGCTTCCGAGCGTGGTTATGGCAAGCGTACGGCCATCAGCGAGTTCCCGGAGTACAAGCGTGGCGGTCAGGGCGTGATCGCCATGGTCAGCAACGATCGCAACGGCCGTCTGGTCGGCGCGGTCCAGGTGCTCGATGGCGAGGAAATCATGCTGATTTCCGACCAGGGCACCCTGGTGCGTACCCGCGTAGCTGAAGTCTCGAGCCTGGGCCGTAACACCCAGGGCGTGACGCTGATCAAGCTGGCCAAGGACGAAAAACTGGTCGGCCTGGAGCGTGTCCAGGAGCCGTCGGAAGTCGAAGGTGAAGAGCTGGAAGGTGAAGAGTTCGAAGGCGAGGTGATCGCAAGCCGCGATGACAACGTCGACGAGCCAACCCTCGACGCTGCCGCAGACGAAGAAGAACCGCAGGAATAAGCGGACATACAGGGGGCGGATGAAGATTCGCCCCCTTGTTGTTTGTCCCCTTTGAAATAACAACGCCGCCCCCTGTAGGAGCGAGCCTGCTCGCGAAAATCGTCAACGATAACGCGGGCTGCCTGATACGCCCTTGCGCTCTCGGGTTTTTCGCGAGCAAGCTCACGCCTACAGTGTTTGATTTCAGTCCCACCAGATCAGAGAGATTGGATGTGAGCAAGAGAGCCTATAACTTCTGTGCCGGTCCCGCGGCGCTTCCTGAAGCAGTCCTGCAGCGTGCGCAGGGTGAACTCCTCGACTGGCATGGAAAAGGCCTCTCCGTGATGGAAATGAGCCATCGCAGTGATGAGTTCGTGTCCATTGCCACCAAGGCCGAGCAGGACCTGCGCGACTTGCTGGACATCCCTTCCGACTACAAAGTGCTGTTCCTGCAAGGCGGCGCGAGCCAGCAGTTCGCCCAGTTGCCGCTGAACCTGCTGCCGGAAGACGGCACTGCCGACTATATCGACACCGGTATCTGGTCGCAGAAAGCCATTGAAGAGGCTTCGCGCTACGGCCATGTCAACGTTGCCGGCACCGCCAAGCCCTACGACTACTTCGCGATTCCAGGTCAGAACGAATGGAAGTTGTCGAAGGACGCGGCCTACGTGCACTACGTGCAAAACGAAACCATCGGTGGCCTGGAGTTTGACTGGGTGCCTGAAGTGGGGGATGTCCCGCTGGTGTGCGACATGTCTTCGGACATTCTTTCGCGCCCTATCGATGTGTCCAAGTACGGCATGATCTACGCCGGCGCGCAGAAGAACATCGGCCCGAGCGGCATCCTGGTCAACATCATCCGTGAAGACCTGCTGGGTCGTGCCCGCTCGGTGTGCCCGACCATGCTCAACTACAAGGTCGCGGCTGATAACGGCTCGATGTACAACACCCCGCCGGCGTTCGCCTGGTACCTGTCGGGCCTGGTGTTCGAGTGGCTGAAAGAGCAGGGCGGCGTGGCTGCCATGGGCAAGCTCAACGAAGAGAAGAAGCGCGTCCTGTACAACTTCATCGACGCCAGCGGCCTGTACAGCAACCCGATCAACCTGACCGACCGCTCGTGGATGAACGTGCCGTTCCGCCTGGCCGATGACCGCCTGGACAAGCCGTTCCTGGCCGGTGCCGACGCGCGTGGCCTGCTGAACCTCAAGGGCCATCGCTCAGTGGGCGGCATGCGCGCCTCCATCTACAACGCTGTCGACATCAACGCGATCAACGCGCTGGTGGCCTACATGGCAGAGTTCGAAAAGGAACACGGCTAATGTCTGAGCAAGAACTCAAGGCCCTGCGCGTGCGCATTGACAGCCTGGACGAGAAAGTCCTGGAGCTGATCAGTGAGCGCGCGCGGTGCGCCCAGGAAGTGGCACGGGTGAAGATGGCGTCCCTGGCTGAAGGCGAAGTGCCGGTGTTCTACCGGCCTGAGCGCGAGGCCCAGGTACTCAAGCGCGTGATGGAGCGTAACAAGGGGCCGCTGGGCAACGAAGAGATGGCGCGGTTGTTCCGCGAAATCATGTCGTCGTGCCTGGCCCTGGAGCAGCCGCTGAAGGTGGCGTACCTCGGTCCCGAGGGCACGTTCACCCAGGCTGCTGCCATGAAGCACTTCGGTCACGCGGTGATCAGCAAGCCGATGGCCGCCATCGACGAAGTGTTCCGCGAAGTGGCCGCCGGCGCGGTGAACTTTGGCGTGGTGCCGGTGGAAAACTCCACCGAAGGCGCGGTCAACCACACGCTGGACAGCTTCCTCGAGCACGACATGGTGATCTGCGGCGAAGTCGAGCTGCGCATCCACCACCACCTGCTGGTGGGCGAAAACACCAAGACCGACAGCATCAGCCGTATCTATTCCCATGCCCAGTCCCTGGCCCAGTGCCGCAAGTGGCTGGACGCCCATTACCCGAATGTCGAGCGCGTGGCGGTGTCCAGCAACGCCGAAGCGGCCAAGCGGGTCAAGGGCGAGTGGAATTCGGCGGCGATTGCCGGTGATATGGCCGCTGGCCTGTACGGCTTGACGCGCCTGGCCGAGAAGATTGAAGACCGTCCGGACAACTCCACGCGCTTTCTGATGATCGGCAGCCAGGAAGTACCGCCGACCGGCGACGACAAGACGTCGATCATCGTCTCCATGAGCAACAAGCCCGGCGCGCTGCATGAGCTGCTGGTGCCGTTCCACGACAACGGGATTGACCTGACGCGCATCGAGACCCGTCCTTCGCGCAGCGGTAAATGGACGTATGTGTTCTTTATCGACTTCATCGGCCACCACCGTGATCCGCTGGTCAAAGGCGTGCTGGAGAAGATCAGTCAGGAAGCCGTGGCACTCAAGGTGCTGGGCTCTTACCCGAAAGCGGTTTTGTGAGGCTTTAACATGAGTGGCAACTTCCTCGCCCTGGCGCAGCCGGGCGTGCAACAACTGTCGCCTTACGTTCCGGGCAAGCCTGTGGACGAGTTGGCGCGTGAGTTGAACCTGGACCCGGCGAAGATCGTCAAGCTGGCGAGTAACGAGAACCCACTGGGTCCGAGCCCCAAGGTATTGGCGGCGATTCGTGAAGAACTGGCCGAACTGACCCGTTATCCGGATGGCAACGGGTTTGCCCTCAAGTCCTTGCTGGCGCAAAAGTGCCGGGTCGAGCTGAACCAGGTCACCCTGGGCAATGGTTCCAACGACATCCTTGAGCTGGTGGGGCGTGCCTATCTGGCACCTGGCTTGAACGCGGTGTTCAGCGAACACGCATTTGCGGTCTACCCGATCGTCACTCAGGCCGTCGGTGCCGAGGCGCGCGTGATTCCTGCCAAGGATTGGGGGCACGACCTGCCGGCGATGCTGGCGGCTATCGACGCCCAGACTCGCGTGGTTTTTATCGCCAACCCGAACAACCCGACCGGTACCTGGTTCGACGCGCAGGCGTTGAATGACTTCCTGCAAGACGTGCCTGAGCACGTGCTGGTTGTTCTGGACGAAGCCTATATCGAGTACGCCGAGGGCAGTGACCTGCCGGATGGCCTGGGCTTCCTGGCGGCCTACCCGAACCTGCTGGTGTCGCGCACCTTCTCCAAGGCTTACGGCCTGGCGTCTCTTCGGGTCGGCTACGGCCTGTCGACGGCGGTCGTCGCTGATGTGCTGAACCGCGTGCGCCAACCTTTCAACGTCAACAGCCTCGCCCTGGCGGCGGCCTGTGCGGCGGTACAGGATACCGAGTACCTGGAAGAAGGGCGCCGCACCAACGAAAGCGGCATGCTGCAATTGCAGGAAGGCTTCCGTGAGTTGGGCCTGGGCTGGATTCCGTCCAAGGGCAACTTCATCTGCGTCGACCTCGGCCAAGTGGCCGCGCCAATCTTCCAGGGCCTGTTGCGCGAAGGCGTGATCGTTCGCCCGGTGGCCAACTACGGCATGCCGAATCACCTGCGTATCACCATTGGCTTGCCGGCTGAAAACAGTCGCTTCCTGGAGGCGCTGGCCAAGGTTCTGGCTCGTGGTTGATGTCACTGCATTGCAACCTGTTGTGCCTATGATCGGTCGCCTGGTGGTGGTCGGCCTGGGTTTGATCGGTGGTTCCTTCGCCAAGGGCCTGCGTGAAAGTGGATTGTGTGGCGAAGTGGTGGGTGTGGACCTCGACCCGCAATCGCGCAAGCTGGCGGTAGAACTGGGCGTCGTGGATCGCTGCGAGGCGGACCTGGCGCTCGCGTGCCAGGGCGCGGACGTGATCCAGCTCGCCGTGCCGATCCTGGCCATGGAAAAACTGCTGGCGCTGTTGGCCGGTATGGACCTGGGCCAGGCGATCCTGACGGACGTCGGCAGTGCCAAGGGCAATGTGGTGCGTGCAGCGCAACAGGCCTTTGGCGGCATGCCGTCGCGTTTTGTACCGGGCCATCCGATTGCCGGTTCCGAGCAGAGCGGGGTGGAAGCCTCCAATGCGCAGCTGTTCCGCCGCCATAAAGTGATCTTGACGCCGCTGGAGCAAACCGACCCGGCCGCGCTGGCCGTGGTGGATCGTCTCTGGCGTGAGTTGGGGGCGGATGTGGAGCATATGCAGGTCGAGCGCCACGACGAAGTGCTGGCGGCGACCAGTCACCTGCCTCATTTGCTGGCGTTTGGCTTGGTGGATTCGCTGGCCAAGCGCAACGAGAACCTGGAAATTTTCCGCTACGCCGCGGGTGGCTTCCGCGATTTTACGCGGATTGCCGGCAGCGACCCGGTGATGTGGCACGACATCTTTCTCGCCAATCGCGAAGCGGTGTTGCGCACCTTGGACACCTTTCGCAGTGACCTCGACGCCTTGCGCGACGCGGTGGATGCCGGGGATGGCCATCAATTATTGGGCGTGTTCACCCGTGCGCGGGTGGCACGTGAACATTTCAGCAAGATCCTGGCGCGCCGGGCCTATATGGAAGCCGCAGTGAACGCCGATGACCTGACTTTCATCGCCAACCCGGGTGGCCGCTTGAGCGGGCGCATCCGGGTGCCGGGTGACAAGTCGATCTCCCATCGTTCGATCATGCTCGGTTCGTTGGCCGAGGGCGTGACGGAAGTCGAGGGGTTCCTTGAGGGCGAGGATGCCTTGGCGACTTTGCAGGCGTTTCGCGACATGGGCGTGGTGATTGAAGGGCCGCACCATGGGCGCGTGACTATCCATGGTGTGGGGCTGCATGGCTTGAAGCCGGCGCCAGGGCCGATCTATCTCGGCAATTCCGGCACTTCGATGCGACTACTGTCCGGCTTGCTGGCGGCGCAGCGCTTCGACAGCGTCCTGACCGGCGATGCTTCGCTGTCCAAGCGTCCGATGAACCGCGTGGCCAAGCCGTTGCGGGACATGGGCGCAGTGATCGAGACCGGACCGGAAGGGCGTCCGCCGTTGACCATTCGCGGCGGGCAGACGCTGAAAGGCCTGGCCTATGCGATGCCGATGGCGAGTGCGCAGGTCAAATCCTGCCTGTTGCTCGCCGGGCTGTATGCCGAAGGTAAGACGTCGGTGACCGAGCCAGCGCCGACCCGTGACCATACCGAAAGGATGCTGCGCGGCTTTGGTTATCCGGTGGTGGTGGAGGGCGCGACGGCGTCGGTGGAATCAGGCCATGGGCTGACCGCTGCCCACATCGAGGTACCGGGGGATATTTCGTCTTCGGCGTTTTTCCTGGTGGCGGCGTCGATTGCCGAGGGTTCCGAGTTGTTGCTGGAGCATGTGGGCATCAATCCGACGCGCACCGGTGTGATCGATATCCTGCGGCTGATGGGCGCAGATATCAGCCTTGAAAATCAACGGGAAGTGGGCGGTGAGCCGGTGGCCGACCTACGGGTTCGTGCTGCTGTACTCAAGGGTATCGAGATTCCCGAGACGCTGGTGCCCTTGGCGATCGACGAGTTTCCCGTGCTGTTTGTCGCCGCGGCTTGCGCCATTGGGCGAACCGTCTTGCGCGGTGCCGAGGAGCTGCGGGTCAAGGAGTCTGACCGTATCCAGGTCATGGCCGATGGTCTGCTGGCGCTGGGCGTGAAGTGTGAACCCACCCCTGATGGGATTATCATTGAGGGTGGCCCGATGGGGGGTTGTGAAGTCCATGCCCACGGCGATCATCGGATTGCCATGGCGTTCAGCGTGGCGTCCCTGCGGGCGACGGCGCCGATTCGTATCCGTGACTGCGCCAATGTAGCTACATCTTTTCCGAACTTTCTTACACTGTGTGCCCAAGTCGGCATCCGTGTTGCCCAAGAGGCTCAATTGTGAATATCAAAGCACCGGTGATTACCATCGACGGGCCAAGCGGCTCGGGCAAAGGCACGATCGCCGGCATCCTGGCCAAGCGCCTCGGCTGGTGCCTGCTGGACTCCGGCGCGCTGTACCGCCTGCTGGCATTTGCCGCACGCAACCATGGCGTCGACCTGACCAACGAAGAATCCCTGAAACTGCTGGCGGCGCATCTCGATGTGCAGTTCGTCGGCGCGACGGAAGGTCATCCGCAGCGCATCATCCTGGAAGGCGATGATGTGACCGACGACCTGCGTAATGAACAAGTCGGTTCCTGGGCTTCCCAGGTCGCCGCGCTGCCGGCCGTACGCGATGCACTGCTGCAGCGCCAGCGGGCATTCCAGGAGCCACCGGGCCTGGTGGCAGACGGTCGCGACATGGGGACCGTGGTGTTTCCTGAGGCACCGCTGAAGATTTTCCTGACCGCCAGTGCCGAGGAACGTGCTCGCCGCCGCTACTTGCAGTTGAAGGGCAAAGTCGATGGTGTTAGTCTGTCGAGTCTGCTAGATGAGATCCGTGCACGCGATGAGCGTGATACCCAGCGCGCAGTAGCCCCGCTCAAACCGGCGGCTGATGCCATACAGCTGGATTCCACGGAGTTGTCCATCGAGCAGGTGCTGGAACGCATCTTGAGTGAAATCGCCATTCGCGATATCGCCGGGTGATCAAGAAGGCCGCAGGGGACCAGTCATAGTCCTGCGGTGGCTTCTTTTAACTGAAACTGACCCACACCGTCTGGGGTGTGGAGATGGGCGTATTCTTCGCCCTTATCAACAGGAATTAAAATGAGCGAAAGCTTTGCGGAACTCTTTGAAGAAAGCCTAAAAACCCTGAACCTTCAGGCAGGCTCCATCATCACCGGTGTTATCGTTGATATCGATTACCAAGCTCGCTGGGTAACCGTTCACGCTGGTCTGAAGTCTGAAGCTCTGATCCCGCTGGAACAGTTCTACAACGATGCTGGTGATCTGACAATCAATGTCGGTGACGAAGTTCACGTTGCTCTGGACTCGGTTGAAGACGGTTTCGGTGAAACCAAGCTGTCCCGTGAAAAAGCCAAGCGCGCTGAATGCTGGATTGTTCTCGAAGCAGCCTTCGCAGCTGAAGAAGTGGTCAAGGGCGTTATCAACGGTAAGGTTAAAGGCGGCTTCACAGTCGACGTTAACGGCATCCGTGCGTTCCTGCCAGGTTCTTTGGTCGACGTTCGTCCAGTGCGCGACACCACGCACCTGGAAGGCAAAGAACTCGAATTCAAAGTCATCAAGCTCGACCAGAAGCGCAACAACGTTGTCGTTTCCCGTCGCAGCGTGCTGGAAGCAGAGAACTCCGCCGAGCGTGAAGCTCTGCTGGAATCCCTGCAGGAAGGCCAACAAGTCAAAGGTATCGTCAAAAACCTCACCGACTACGGCGCATTCGTCGACCTCGGCGGCGTGGATGGCCTGCTGCACATTACCGACATGGCTTGGAAGCGTATCAAGCATCCTTCCGAAATCGTCAACGTTGGCGACGAGATCGATGTCAAGGTTCTGAAATACGATCGCGAGCGCAACCGTGTTTCCCTGGGCCTGAAGCAACTGGGTGAAGACCCATGGGTTGCTATCAAAGCCCGTTACCCAGAAAGCACTCGCGTCACCGCGCGTGTAACCAACCTGACCGACTACGGCTGCTTCGCAGAGCTGGAAGAAGGCGTGGAAGGCCTGGTACACGTTTCCGAAATGGACTGGACCAACAAGAACATCCACCCTTCGAAAGTCGTACAAGTCGGCGACGAAGTGGAAGTTATGGTTCTGGACATCGACGAAGAGCGTCGTCGTATCTCCCTGGGCATCAAGCAGTGCAAATCTAACCCATGGGAAGATTTCTCTGGCCAGTTCAACAAGGGCGATAAAATCTCCGGCACCATCAAGTCGATCACCGATTTCGGTATCTTCATTGGTCTGGACGGCGGCATCGACGGCCTGGTTCACCTGTCCGACATCTCCTGGAACGAAGTGGGCGAAGAAGCTGTTCGTCGCTTCAAGAAGGGCGACGAGCTGGACACCGTTATCCTGTCGGTTGACCCAGAGCGCGAGCGCATCTCCCTGGGTATCAAGCAGCTGGAAAGCGATCCGTTCTCCGAGTACGTTCAAGAGAACGACAAAGGCGCAATCGTTAAAGGCATCGTGAAAGAAGTTGACGCTAAAGGCGCCATCATCACTCTCGCCAACGATATCGAAGCGACTCTGAAAGCCTCCGAAATCAGCCGTGACCGCGTTGAAGACGCGCGCAACGTTCTGAAAGAAGGCCAGGAAGTAGAAGCCAAGATCATCAGCGTTGATCGTAAGAGCCGCGTGATCCAGCTCTCCATCAAGTCGAAAGACGAAGTGGAAGAGAAAGAAGCTATCCAGAGCCTGAAAGCTGCTCCGGAAGCTGAAAAAGGCGAGACCACTATGGCCTCCCTGCTGCGCGAAGCAATGGCTAAGCAGAACTAAGTTCTGTAACGCTGTAAAAAGGGGCGACTTCGGTCGCCCCTTTTTTTGCCTGAAATTTGTTGAATCAACCGTCTAGAACCAAGGCGTGTTGGCGGCGGTCTGAAGTGACTATAGTCTTCAGAAAGCGATCCTCGTGTTGCTGACTCAATAAGGATTTGGATGAACAGGCTTATCGTCATATGTGCAGTGGTAATGCTCGCAGGCTGCTCCGCCACCAGCGCCAAGACCCACGCCAAGCGCGGTGCCAGCGGTATCGAGGTCGACTGCTCGGGCCTTGGCAACAACTGGGATAAGTGCGAGAAGCGCGCCGCCCGTGAGTGCAAGATGCAGGGCTACAAGGTGATCACCCGGTCCAGTGACGCCAAGGATGAGGGGGGTGACTATCTGTTCGGCTGGAACCCGGCAGGGGCGGTGACTCGGACGATGTTGGTGATCTGCAATTGAGGGCGCAATGGGAGTTTTGCTGCTGTTTATCCATCCTGGAGATAAGTTGATACATGGGCTGTTCAAATTCATCAAGTCATGCTAAAACCTTCGAAGCGCTTTTCCTAGCTGCTTGAAAAAGAAGGGAAAAATATGACGAAGTCGGAGTTGATCGAACGAATTGTCACCCATCAAGGGCTGCTCTCATCCAAGGATGTAGAGCTGGCTATCAAGACTATGCTTGAACAGATGTCGCAGTGCCTGGCTACCGGCGATCGGATTGAGATCCGTGGGTTTGGGAGTTTTTCGCTGCATTATCGTGCGCCTCGTGTAGGTCGTAACCCGAAAACCGGCCAGTCCGTCAGCCTGGATGGGAAGTTTGTGCCTCATTTCAAGCCGGGGAAGGAATTGCGGGATCGGGTGAATGAGGACGAAGAAGAAAACGTCTGAGTGTCTTATTAGGAGAATATATGCGTGGGATTAAGCATGGCGTAGTGTTGCTGACAGTGCTGATGGTTGCGCTGGTGGTTATAACGTTTGTGCTCGAAAACCAGCAGGGCGCGTCTCTCTCGTTCCTTGGACTGGCGACCGGTCAAATGCCGGTATCTGTGTTAGTTATCGTGGCGTTGATTGTCGGCATGCTGATAGGGCCGTTGTTAGGCGTATTGGTGCGCAATCGGCGTCATAAGTCGATCTCGGCAGGGCGCGTTTAGGGGGGGGCTCTCCCGTTCCACAAAAAATCACATTCATGCTGAGACAACCGCCCGTCAGAAAACTGCCTTAAAACAGTCCATCAATTTCAGCGCCGCCTTGTAATGATGCGGCTGCCCTCGAGTAAAAAAACACGGATTCATTGGCTTTTAGCTCACTAATTCGGAAATTTCTTTCTGTTTTTACTCTGTTTGGGTGTGTCGTATCGCGGATGCTCCTACCCCTGTAGGAAAATCCTGAGGCTTATGTCAAGACTTGTAATATGTCAGAGAAATGGCAAAATGAAATCTGTTCTCGATAACGGGCATTTTGTGCGATCAAAATTTGGCAGAGACGCTGGGTTTTGACGGTCATCTAATTAGAATAAAAAAGACACAATTTTGTCTGCATAACGAGCCCGCAGTTTCTTTTTTGAAGGCAGGTTTGTGTTGTGAGTAGTAACTTTCGTGTGCCTCCCGTTCCTCCATTAGATGAAACTGATCTCCCATCACTTGTGAAGATTATCTGGCATCAAAAGCGGCTGATTGCATTGGCAATCGGAGTGAGTGGGCTAATAGCAGTTGCTTATGCTTTTTTAGCGACGCCACAATATCAGGTAAGTAGCGTGCTGCGACCGGCAGCAATCAATGAGCTGGACACATTGAATCGCTCGGAAATTTATCACCTTCCTCCAAATGAAGCTCTCAAAAAGCTTGGCGCGACTCTTGAGTCATATGATGCGCGACTGGGATTTTTTCGTGCTAATCAAAAACTATTCAAGGAGTTTGAACGGCCCGGAAGAACTCTGGAGCAGAGTTTTGAGGAGTTTAACCGCAACTCAATTAATTTGATTTTTCCCGATCCCAAAAAATCAGACTCCCTTAGTGCTTACATAAAGTTGGAGATGAATTATCCGCAGGGTATCGATGGGGTTGCAATTCTAAATGGCTTTGTTGAATACGCTATTGCCTTTGAGCGAAATGAAATTTCCGCCGATGTAGACGTTATAATCAAAAATCGGTTGAATGAGCTTCAGGGTAAGCTTGATACTGCTCGGACTGCTTACGATGTTCAAAAAGAAGCCAAAATAGCCTCTTTGAGTGAGGGGGATACTCTTCGACGAGCTCAATTGCACGATGAGCTCAAAGCGCTTCGTGAGCAGCTGAAAACTCAGCGATCTGACCGAATGGCTCAGCTCAATGAGGCGGTCGGAATTGCTCGGAGCCTAGGAATTAGAAAGCCCACGACGCCGTCCTCCCTGGGGGACTCGTATCGATCTGGTTCTTCCAGTGTAATGCGTACTGAAATCAATAATCAGCAGATACCCCTTTATTTTATGGGGGTTGAAGCGCTGGAGGCTGAGCACACGGCCCTTCAGCAGCGTAAGTCCGACGACTTCACAGATGGTCGCATTGCGCAAATAGCCAAAGAGCTTCAGTTGCTTGAATCCAATCGTGAGATTGAGGTGCTTAATAGTCGAGGGAATGAGGATCTGTTCCTAGCGGGTGTCGAGCCGTTGCGAGCAGAAATGTCCCGCTTGCGCAATTTGAACATTGATATAAGTCATATCAAATTAGTTGCTATCGATCAAAGTGCATTGGAGCCTTTGGCGCCAATTGCTCCGAAGCGAGCGCTGATTGTATTGCTTAGCCTTGTCTTGGGGGCAATTCTGGGTGTGTTCGCCGTATTGATACGTCATTCCGTTATGATGTCCCGCGCCCGGTCGCGATCTGAGACTGTCCATGTTGTGGTGGGGGGGGCTGCACTTGGAGATGCTTCTGCCAATACAGCTACAGCACGCATTCGTAATGGTTAATGCTTGGAGCTTGGTGCCTCCGCGTCTATGAGGTGTATTTCTACTGTGGTGCTACGGAGTTGCGGGCTAGGTCTGCAGAGTTAATTCCTCTACAAGCCTATCCCGTATCAGTGCGCGTGTTATTCCTTTTCGAAAATCAAGCAGCAGTCGTCATACTTCTTCAGTGCTTGCCCATATGCATAAAACCGTCCTTCTGGCATGGTTCCTGATGGGAAGGAAAAGGTGCCGAATTGGCCAAGGCGCATGGGCCAGATGTCTTTCTCACTTGAGAATAGGGTTTTTACATCTCCGGAAGCATCTATCGCGTATATGTGTGCGGAGCTCGAGAGAATTCCAGGTCCTGGGGTTCGCTCAAAAACATCGCGCAAGAAGTTACCAGTCGGCGCCCCGGGCTCGACGGTGCTGGAAAAGTAACAGCGTTGCTTCCCGTAACCTGCATAAATGGACGAGCCTTCAATTTCGCTGATTGTGTTTACCGAGGCTGTGCCTTCGTGCAAATGAAATTGACACAAAGAGTTTGGCGAAAGCTGTGAGTCTGTTGCATAAAAATAAGAGTTGTTTAGCTTGCATAGCCAGGTCGCGCGGTATGCCTGGGATCCGATAAGGATGGGGGTCAGCTTCTGTGAGTTGGTAGAGTAAAGCCATATTCCGGCCGCTTGTTCGAAGTCGCCTGCCAGGATGATCACTCCTCCCAGCTCGGGGGCTGGAACTATATTGTGAATATGGTTGATGGATCCTGATGGGAAGGTGAACAATATCTTCCAATCGCCGGGTTGGTTAACCGGGCATGACCACGCATTAACAGGGGTCATGTTCATATTCTCGAAATACTCGCCGAACATGACAGTGTCTTGATCTTTTGTTTCTCCCCTTATATAGGAGAGTGCGAGAATCTTCCGGTCATTTGGTATTATAAAGTCTGGTTTAAAGGCGCCAGTCTGAATGTTTACGCGAAAAATCGTACTTCCCCGAACGGCTAAGCCCCATTCTTCGTCCAATAATAAAAATGATGAAACGCCTAAGCGTAAAACACGCTCGGCGGATCGAAGTCTTGGGAGTGTTTCAATTTTGTGCTGAGGGGGAAGGCTGCACAGGGGGTGAATATTGGTAAGGTCCAGGTCAGCTCTATAGAGCACGCGACCACGGGCCACTATCATAGAATCTTGCCCGCATGCCAGTGGTCTGTAGGATTTAATGACTCTAGATAGTTTATACATTATTAGTGCTCGGATAGTGGAAGTGGACGGTGCTGTATCTGTTTTGATTCAAATATTGATATGATTTTATTGGAATTGTCTATCATGACTTTAATGCTTGTATTTGTTGGGAGTTAATGATGCAGCTCAATTCACTTGTTTGTATAATCAGAAGGTTTGAGTGGTGTCTAGTTGGTTCGCCTTCTCTACTTAAGCCAGAAAGGAATGTAGTAGGGGTAACCGGAATGCTTTTTCGAATTCAGGAAGTCAATCAGTTGGGCACTCTCAATCACGCTTAAATTTATGTTCTCACTTAAAGATGTTTTTATGACGCCCGCCTTATGTAAGTCTTTGGAAAAGCCTCTTTCTGCATAAAAAAGTGCCCATTCGGGACGGCGCTCGCTTACTTCAACCATTTCATCGAAGCCGTCATCAATAATCCTGAATTGACGTTTTCGGTACCAGTTTGCTATCGGCCACTGCTCAGGAAAGAGGTCCTCGGCGACGTGAATCATAGTCAAGCTATGAACGACATCGACGCCTATCATCAGAATTTTTGCATTGTGTTCATAGCAGTAGGCCCAAGTGGAGCCTTCTCCACAGGGAGAGTTATTCTTGGAGGTGAGCTCGCGAGCAACCATGTTTTCCGCGTGCGCACCGTAGGCCACGATAGAGTTAAGTGGGTGTCGGCTCCTCACTGATCCTGGGGTCGAGATAAGTGCCTGGGGAAGTGCTCCTGTCCAGATTCTGGCTTTTTTCACATTGTAGATAAATGGCTTGCTAAAGAGTGAGCTATCAAAACGCTTTTCCGCGGGCGGTGCTTCTCTAAAAATTGGAATGGCGGGCATAACCAGAGTTCCTGTCTCCCCAATAATTGATAAAAGCCGCGTAATTACCTCCTTTGGAGTGAGTCCGAATTTTTTTAGCTCGCCGAAGCTTGAATGTACTATTAATATGTCACCGGAGCCAATTCCAAGCCGGGAAACGTCTTCAAAAAAAGCGTTCGCGTTGTTTGTATTGCTTTTGGTGGGGGGGGCGAGCGGGTGTCGAGACTTTTTAGAAAAATAGTTGGCAATTCGATTGATGGCAGTGTTGCGCCAGTATAAATTTCGCAGCAATACTTCCAAAAATGGAAGCGTGGAAAGTAGTCTATTTAGCATCAGCGTCCCTTAGATAAGTTAAGCAACCAGACGTTATCATTATTGTATAAGTAATATACGAAGAGCATATTTTGTAAGTCTATACCATAGCTCATAGTGGGCTCAACTACTATTGTCCCATCCCTGAATGACTGCCTGAAGTTTCGCTGTCTCAGGGGGGGGGGGCTTACTTCGCTAATTGCCAGCTATCCCTTTGTGTGCGGCGTGCCGCAGCTCCGGCGTACTCTAAGCGTTGCAGTAGGAGGCAGCTTCATGAATTTTGGCTCTGGTGTGTCGGCAGCGGCGTTGTTTAGTAATTGTGCAATGGTTCTTTCGTTATGTGGTCGGCGTTTTGCCGGCCCTTCGCTGGACGCTGCATGGCGGGGGGGGGGGGCTAATCCATTTCTCTGGCTATGGCTGGGGTGAGCGCGTAATATCGAGTATCGTTTTTTGAGATAGGATATTCACGTACTTCCTTTTTTTGTTACTCCTCGTGACAGAGATCTGCGTCAATCTGGTTTGTTCATGGGGGGAGGCTTGACCTCATGGGCGATCTCGGTTTTTGCCATTTTGAATTTGGCAGATAAGCCCTGCGAGGGCAGAACTTCGAGTGATGCGGGCTGTCCACCACCTCTATTCGCAATAGTATGGGCACGCGAGGTGTAATGCTGAAATGTGAGATGAGCGGCCCGCTAGCCAAATGCAAGGGGGGTGAAGGGGGGGGGCACAGGAGGCGGAAAAATGATAAGCGATAATCTGGCGTTCGTTGTATCGGATGGTTGTATTTTCGTTTGTCAGAGTCGCGTCAGTCGTCGACGTGATTGTTGATGCCAATGTGCTGAATTCGTTTTTGTGTATTGGAAGTATCGGGAAGGATTTACGATGAGGTTTGTAACTTGGCTAGATTGAAGGCGGGTATTCATTTCGCTTCCTCAATTTTTGTAAAAACCATCGCAGGGCTTATCATAATTAAGGTGCTTGCGTGGAAGTTGGGACCTGACGGTTTTGGACTACTAGGCCAACTGATGACGTTGGTTGCGATCACTGGGATGTTTGCAGGGGGCGGAATTGCCAGTGGTTTGATCAAGGTGTTGGCAGTATCCCCCTCCGGCACCAAGGAGGGGCAGGCGTGGATCGCGACAGCTTTCACGCTGACAACAATAGTTTCCGGATTGGTTGCCTCCTTGTTAGTGCTATTTTCCGGCGCGTTGTCTGCTCGGTTAATGCAAGGTGAGTTCACCGCTGTATTTATCTTTCTTGGATTTTCCCAGATTGTTGTTGGTTATGGCAGTCTGGTCCAGGCAGATGCGAGCAGTCGTGGCGAAAGTGGGATTTATGCGGCGATAAATATCCTCGGTACCATTATAGGTGCCATTGTGCTCGTACTTGGAGTTTGCGTTTTTGGCTTCGGAGGCGCTGCGTACGGGGTTATGCTTATGCCTGCGTTGACCGGATTAGTCGCTCTGGGTTTTCTGTTTCAACGGCGTCGGGAGTTGTTGCGATATGCCCGATTATTACTTGATGAAAGCAAAGCTCGTCATTTTATGTCGTTTTCCTTATTGACGTTAGTGGGGGCGTTGTCGGTGCCAATCGCGCAGATTATAATCCGCGATATGTTGGCGCAACGAGTCGGTTGGGAGCAGGTAGGTTTATGGCAGGGAATGATAAAGCTTTCGGATGTTTATATGCAGTTCATAGGGGTCGTGCTCATAAACTATGTTCTTCCCCGCTATGCTGCTGCCAGTAGTTTTGATCGTGTATTAATGGAATTTAAAGCAACGGTAATCTGGCTGTTGTTGGCATTGGTTGCTGGATTTTTATGTCTATACAGTCTGCGAAACATTGTTATTCAATTGATTTTTTCAAAAGATTTTTTGCCGATGACGGAATATTTTATTCCGCAAATGATTGGTGATGTGTTTAGAACAATTGCTGCAGCAATTTCATTTATCTTTATGGCAAGGGGCTGCGTGCGGATCTCTATCTTGTATGAGATTGCTCAAGGAGTGGGGATAATCGTGATGTTTATGCTATTATTTGACGGAGCTGGAAAGATGGCTCCGGTATATGCGCATATGATCACCTATATTGTGCTGTCGGTAATCATGGCTGTAGGTTTGAAATTGTGGATGAGGAGACAGCCATGAAAATTCTAATGCTATGTACAAAATTTTCTTTAAGCGAAAATGATCCTTGGCTCACCAATGAGTTAGCTGACTCCTTGCAGACGGCTGGTAACGAGGTGACGGTGGTATGTCTTGACTGGTTTGGAAAGCCGAATGCAAAAAATCAGCGTTTTACAACGTCAACTGATGTTGAGGTCGAGTCATTAGTGCCGGTACAGATTCGCTCACCATTTCAACTGGTATCTCGTTTAGTTAAATGGACTCTTTCATCCTTCTCCGCGTACTGGTCGGTGCGCCGTTTAATGAAGCAAAAGCGTTTTGAACTAGTCATTGGTTTTTCGCCTTCAGCAGTGATGGCGCTCCCTATCTTGAAAATGACAGGCCGTAGCAATGTTAAGTCGGTACTATTTCAGTGGGATTTTTTTCCACACCATCACCGACAAGCAGGGCTTATTCCTTCTAATTCAATCTTCTTTCTTGCCACTAAGCTAGAAGAGCTTCTGATTCGCCGGTTTAATATCGTTGCATGCATGTCGCCGGCTAATGAAAATTATCTGCGTGCCCATTATCCGCTTCGCACCTCTCAGCGCGTTTGCACGTTGCCCGTCTGGGGTAAAGCTTTTCCTTTACCCAAGATAGATCGCGAACTAATACGTGGTGTTTACGGGCTTCCGAAGTTTCGGCCAATAGTTGTCTTTGGGGGGCAGCTTATCCAGGGCCGTGGGGTTGAAGATCTATTGGAAATGGCAAAGTTGGCCCATGAAAAAAACTCTCAGATAACGTTTTTGATTGTCGGTGGCGGGCCTCTAGAAGCCCTAGTCAAAGAATATATCGATCAGGGACGTGAAAACTTAGTCTGGATTGCATGGGTCCCTCGGCAAGAGTATCTTGGGATTATTCAGTCGTGTGAAGTCGCACTGGTGTGTACGTTAAGAGACGTCGATGTACCTAGTTTTCCCTCCAAGACGATTGATTATTTGCGGGCAGGGCTTCCAATTGTCGCTTCAGTAGAGAAAACCACTGATTATGGTGATTGCCTTGTTTCACTGGGTGTGGGAGTTGACGTTGAGGCGGGGAGTCCTGCCTTGTTGCTGAGTGCGATTGAAACGCTACTTGATGATGAAAGTAAGATGCGCTCTATGAAGGAAAGAGGGCCTGTTGCCTTTGATGAGAACTTCGAAGTTAAACATGTTGCATCACGGCTTATTCAAATAGTTAAGCAGTCCTAGAAGATGGTGTTAAAACCTCATGTCTATAATGTTTTCGAAGGTTAAATTTATCCCTCTTGTTTTGGGGGTGATGTATCTGGTAATTACTGTTGTCCTGTTTTTCTGGGGGCCGTTCGATTGGCCTGTCGATAACGAAGGCGTTTTGTTATTTTTTGTGTCTGTCTGTTTGCTAGCTATCGCCTTAGGTTTTACTGTTGGTGTTATTAATTCAGGTCGCGGACGGCCATTGGACTCTTGGCGATTTTTTTTTCGGATCGGATGTGTTTCCAGTATTATTTTGCTGTTTCCAGCAACATGGATATATACCGGTAAGTGGCCTTGGGAGGTCTTTAGCGTTCTCGGTGACCAGGGGCTGGCGTATAGGGAGATGCTCGCGGTCGTTGAGGCTGATGCGTCGGGCATCCGCGGTTACATGGCTATTTTGCGCGCTCTATTTGCGCCTTTCGTATATTGCGTTGTTCCCTTTGCTGTATTGAATTTTAGAAACTTGCGGCGATTGGACGTTTTGCTATTTTTCGGTCATTTGTGTGCGGTGCTGATTTTTTCTTTCATGCGGGGGACTGACCGAGAAACCGTTGAGCTCTTGGTATTTTTTATCGCCACATTGCTGATAGCGACCTGCCGCCTAGCGGTGAAATATGGTCGATTTCCATTCAAGGCGTCTAGAGTACTGTTTTCCTCTGTTTTGCTGATTATGATACTTTGTGCTACCGCAGTACTTTTTGTCGAGCGCAAAGGCTCTCGCATGGGAGGGCAGGGCGGATTCTGCGTCGCGGATGGAGTAGTCTGCTCCGTGCGCAGTTCCCATGAGAGTGATCTGAGTGCTACTGCCAATTTTGCATTGGAGATGGTTACCGGTTATGTTTCTCAAGGGTATTACGGACTTTCGCTTGCACTCAAGGAGGACTTTACATCGACCTTTGGTTTGGGGCACTCAGCGTTCCTTATGAGTGCCTATGGAAAGGTGATAGATGACTCAATGTACCAGCGAAGCTATCTATACAAAGTGAGCGCAGCGGGATGGAGCGACAAATCGCAATGGTCGACAATCTATCCCTGGATAGCGAGTGATGTCAGTTTTCCGGTTGTACCACTAGTAATAGCGCTTCTGGGGTTCTTGTGGGGCTGCGGCTGGAAAAGTGCAGTTTTACTCCGTAGCGACGCCGGGGCCCTGATGTTCCTGTTTTTGTCCTCGGCGGTATTGTATATACCCGCCAATAATCAGCTGACACAGACGCTCGATTCCTATTTTGCATTTTTGTTTTGGCTTGTAGTGTGGTTGATGCAAGGTGCGAGAAAGGGGCGGTTAGTAATTGCTTATCAATAAAGTATTAGGAGATTTTCATGTTTGAAGGGCGTAAGCTTTTAATCAGCGGAGGCACTGGGTCTTTCGGGAATGCAGTGCTCAAGCGCTTTCTTGATACAGATATTGCTGAAATTCGTATATTCAGCCGTGATGAAAAGAAACAAGATGATATGCGTAAGCGCTACGCTAACTCTAAACTGAAGTTCTATATCGGTGATGTTCGCGATTATCAAAGTATTCTCAACGCCACACGGGGTGTCGACTATATTTTTCATGCTGCTGCGCTTAAGCAAGTGCCATCTTGTGAGTTTCACCCGATGGAAGCAGTGAAGACCAACGTGATGGGTACTGAGAATGTCCTAGAGGCCGCGATCCAAAACGGCGTGAAGCGCGTTGTTTGCTTGAGTACCGACAAAGCGGTCTATCCAATCAACGCAATGGGTATTTCCAAAGCGATGATGGAAAAAGTGATGGTGGCAAAGTCGAGAAACGTAGATGAGTTGAAGACGGTCATCTGCGGTACTCGGTACGGTAACGTAATGGCTTCTCGAGGTTCAGTAATTCCGCTTTTCGTAGATCAAATTCGTGAGGGCAAGCCACTGTCCATCACTGATCCGAATATGACTCGCTTCATGATGACCCTGAGTGATGCGGTAGACTTGGTTTTGTATGCCTTTGAGCATGGTAACAATGGCGATCTGTTTGTTCAGAAAGCGCCTGCGGCGACTGTTGAAACCCTTGCTCGTACGCTAACCGCCATGATGGGCAAGCCTGAGCATCCAATACAGGTCATTGGTACCCGTCATGGTGAAAAGCTTTATGAGGCGCTGCTCAGTCGTGAGGAGATGGCCTGCGCTGAAGACATGGGTGAGTACTATCGTATTCCGCCTGATCTGCGAGACCTGAACTACAGCAAGTTTGTGGAGCAAGGAGAGGAAAAAATCTCTAGAACGGAGGATTACAATTCCCATAATACAGAGCGCCTGGACGGAGCGGGGATGAAACGCCTGTTGCTAAAGTTGTCGTTTATGCAAGCTATCCAGCGTGGTGAACACGCAACGCCGGAGGAATAATTAGTGAAAGTGTTAATCACTGGTGCCAGCGGCTTTATCGGCAAAAACCTGATCTCGCACCTTGGCGAGCGTAATGATGTTGAAGTGTGTCAGTTCAACCGTTGCGATGATATCTCCAAGTTGAGCAGCCTCGTGGAGGGTGTGGACTTTATATTCCATCTTGCGGGAGTGAATCGCCCAAAGAACCCCGAGGAATTCAAGATCGGGAACGCTGAGCTTACAATCGCACTATGTAATGCTATTGAAGCAAGTGGCAAGCCAATACCAGTGCTCTACACTTCATCCAGTCAAGCTGAGCTGAATAATGAGTACGGCGGGAGTAAGCGTGCGGCCGAAAATACGCTGCTTGAATTTTCTCGGAGTAATGGGTCGAAGGTTTATCTGTTCAGGTTGCCGAATGTTTTCGGTAAGTGGGCGCGCCCAAATTACAATTCGGCGGTAGCAACGTTCTGCCATAACATCACGCTTGGACTCCCAATTCAGATTAATGATCCGGGCGCTGTTATTAACCTAGTCTATGTCGATGATGTGGTTGAGTACTTTATTTCAGCAATGGATGGGCGATTGTCAGCTGAAGTGTTCGTTGATGTTGCGCCACTTTACAGCATCACTGTTGGCGACTTGGCGAATCAGTTGCAGGCGTTCAAAGATAGCCGTGAAAACCTCATCAGTGAGCCAGTGGGGGTAGGGCTGGTGCGTGCCTTATACTCTACCTACGTCAGTTATCTGCGCCCTGACAACTTTGCCTATCAAGTGCCGCGGCATGCTGATCCGCGAGGGGTTTTCGTGGAAATGCTGAAAACTGGTGATAGCGGTCAGTTTTCGTACTTTACCGCGTTTCCTGGGATTACCCGAGGTGGCCACTATCACCACTCGAAAACCGAAAAGTTTCTGGTGATTAAGGGGAAGGCGCTCTTTCGTTTTCGCGACATCGTTTCGGGTGAGTTTTACGAGTTGAGCACAAACGGTGAGATACCACAGATTGTCGAGACGGTACCAGGTTGGACCCACGATATTACCAATGTGGGTCAGGATGAAATGATCGTGATGCTTTGGGCAAACGAGATTTTTGACCGCGAGAAGCCTGATACATATGCGCGGCCAGTGGGCACCACTGCATAAGGCGTCCACGACGTTGATGCTTTATCTACTCGAGAGCGTGTGTTTTCGCGTTCTCGGGTTTTTTGTTCTGGCGTGTCTCTCGTCAGGCTTAGAAAATTTCATAAGAGCTCCGTAATGAAAAAACTTAAAATTGTTACAGTGGTAGGCACCCGTCCTGAGATTATTCGCCTGTCACGTGTTATGGCTAAGCTGGATCAGTATTGTGATCACGTGCTGGTCCATACCGGGCAAAATTATGATTATGAGTTGAATGAGATTTTCTTTCAGGATCTCGGTATCCGAAAGCCTGACCATTTTCTTAATGCCGCAGGTGCTACAGGTGCGCAGACCATTGGTAATGTAATCATTTCCGTGGATCGTGTTCTAGAGGAGGTCCAGCCTGAGGCACTTCTGGTATTGGGTGATACCAACAGTTGCATGGCGGTAATTCCTGCGAAGCGACGCAAGATCCCGACGTTCCATATGGAGGCCGGAAACCGTTGCTTCGATATGCGTGTACCGGAGGAAATCAACCGACGTATCGTCGACCATACGGCCGATATCAATCTGACCTACAGCACGATTGCACGTGACTATCTGCTGCGGGAAGGTCTGGCTCCTGATATGGTCATCAAAACGGGTAGTCCGATGTATGAAGTTCTCAATTATTACCGGGAAGGTATAGAGAGCTCAGATGTACTGACGCGCCTGGGCCTTGAGGCTGGAAAGTTCTTTGTGGTGAGTGCTCACCGAGAAGAAAATATTGATTCTGAAACAAACGTCTTGAAATTGGTAGGCATACTTAACGGTGTAGCTGAAGTTTACAATTATCCGGTGATTGTCTCCACGCATCCACGCACGCAGAAGCGGTTTGATGCATTGGGCGTGACGTTTCACGGCAACGTTCGATTGTTGAAGCCCATGGGGTTTAAAGATTACAACAAGCTGCAACTTGAATCGAAAGCGGTACTCTCGGACAGTGGTACGATTAACGAAGAGTCATCGATTCTGAATTTCCCTGCGCTGAATATTCGCGAAGCTCACGAGCGTCCGGAGGGTATGGAAGAAGCCGCGGTCATGATGGTGGGACTTGAGGTTGAGCGGGTTATGCAAGCATTGCAGGTGCTGGAATGTCAGGATCGCGATGAGGTGCGTACGCTTCGACTCGTCAGTGATTACAGCATGCCGAATGTCGCAGAAAAAGTCGTCCGGATTATTCACAGCTACCGCGATTATGTTGTACGGGTGGTCTGGAAGAACTACGACTGATAAAGGTATCGTGAGATTTCGAGTTAGCGTATTCAGCTCACGGGCAGCGCACGTGTAGTGTGTTGGCCGTCCATCTGGACATGATGGCTAACTGACGATAGCTTATAACCCTTTATTTCACAGTCAGGCTGGGCGCGCTAGGCATACAGTTCTTGGGAAATCACGGGCGACGTTGTAGCCTTCATCAACAGTTTTATTCGGAAATGATTACGGATGGCAGTTCGCATTTTGCTTTTGACTCAGTGGTTTGAACCTGAGCCCACTTTTAAGGGACTCGTATTCGCCCGAGCCTTGGTAGAGCAGGGCTTTGAGGTTGAGGTGGTAACCGGTTTTCCGAATTATCCCGGCGGAAAAATTTATCCAGGCTACAAGATAAAACTTTACCAGAAAGAAGTAATTGATGGCGTGAGAGTAACTCGACTTCCTCTTTATCCAAACCACAGCCAAAGCGGAGTGGGTCGAGTACTCAATTATTTGAGTTTTGGTGCGGCAAGTCTTTTCTATGGCTTGTTTGGTGCCAAGCGTCCCGATGTTATTTACGCCTACCACCCACCCTTGACGGTGGGTATTGTGGCCTGCCTTATTCGTTTTTTTCGACGTGTGCCGGTTATCTACGATATTCAGGATATGTGGCCAGATACATTGCGTGCAACGGGCATGTTCTCAAACCCGAAAGCACTTCAGATCGTGTCTCGTGTGTGTCAATGGGTATATAAACATGTGGACCAGATGGTTGTCCTGTCTCCTGGGTTTAAGCGTCTTCTGGTGGAGCGTGGAGTGCCGGATACAAAGATAGATATTATCTATAACTGGTGTGCGGAAGATACCTTGGATGATGGTTTGAGTATTCTTCCTCCGAATTTCCCCGATAAACCGAAATTCAGGATTCTTTTTGCAGGCACGATGGGTAAGGCCCAGGCATTGGATACCGTCTTGGATGCTGCCAGGATTTTATCCGCGGCCAACACAGAGATTGTATTTGTTTTCCTTGGGGGGGGGATTGAGGTCGCGCGTTTGAAGCAGCGCGCCGCGGATGATGGTTTAGACAATGTTGTATTTTTGCCTGTGGTTCCTATGAGCGAAGCAGGACGTTATCTTAGGGCTGCCGATGCGTTACTGGTTCACCTCAAAAGAGACCCGCTATTTACCATCACGATCCCTTCAAAAACCCAAGCCTATCTGGCAGCCGGCAAGCCCATTCTGATGGCTGTTGATGGTGATGCAGCTGAGCTGGTTCAACGTAGTGGGAGCGGCTACATTGCCGAGTCACAGAATTCTCAAGCGCTCGCTGACGCCGCGTTGGCGCTGAGTCTGGCAAGTCCGATAGAACTCGACATTATGGCCAAAAACGGTCAAGATTTTTACCATTCGCATATGTCCCTCAAGAAAGGAATCGAGGGCTTTACGCGTATTTTCAATCGGTTTTCTAAATAGTCAAAAATTGTCGGTGCTGAACGTACCCGGCTTCAAGTGGGTTATAAGGCTTCTAGAATGCTTAAGCGTATTTTTGATATCACGGCTTCTTTTTTGGGGCTTTTGTTATTATCCCCAGTCATTGTGGTTGTCGCCTGGAAAATCAGTCGCAAGCTTGGTTCCCCGGTATTTTTTCGTCAAGTACGGCCTGGCCGCAATGGCAAGCCATTTGAGATGGTTAAGTTCCGGACCATGAAAGATGCTTTGGATTCAAGTGGCAACCCACTGCCCGACGCGGATCGAATGACGCCTTTTGGCAGCTTCTTGCGATCTTGCAGCCTGGATGAACTCCCGGAGCTTTGGAACGTATTGAAGGGCGACATGAGCTTAGTAGGGCCGCGCCCCTTGTTGATGGAGTATCTTCCCCTATATTCGGCCGAACAGTACCGTCGGCACAATATCCGGCCCGGTGTCACAGGGTGGGCTCAAGTAAATGGGCGCAATTCGTTGAGTTGGGAAGAGAAGTTCAAATTGGATGTGTGGTACGTGGACAACAAAACGTTGATTCTGGATGTCAAGATATTATTAATGACTGTTCTAAAGGTTTTAAAACGTGACGGTATTAGCGCTGACGGTGAGGTGACGATGTCAAAGTTTACCGGTACCGGACAGTGATAGTAAGGTGGTTTTACTTAGCTATGTAGTTGCGCTGTAGATAGGCGATTGCTGATTTTATTGATCCAGTATTGGGATCGTAAGATAAGAAACGGTGGGGAAACCAAGTGGCTCCAGATAAGAGTTTGATTATTGTTGGATTTAGTGGTTTCGGTAAAGAAGTCTTCTGGTTGGCTTCGCGGCTCGGTGTCACCGTTCGTGGTTTTTTGGACGATAATACCGCCGTTCAGGGTCACCAATTTGCGTCAGTACCTGTGTTGGGAATGGTCGACGATTGGCAGCAGTATTCGGATTGCCAGTTTGTCATTGCTATCGGTAATCCCCGTGTTCGGAGCAAGGTCAGGGATAAAATGTGCTCTAGCGGCTCCCCTGAGTTTGCAACTCTGATCGATCCTGGTGCTATCATGATGAGTGAGCATGTGACAATTGGGGTCGGAAGTATTATTTGTGCTGGTACTATCGCCACAGTTGAAATTGTCATCGGTGAGCATGTTATCGTCAACTTGAACTGTACGATCGGGCATGAGGTTGTTTTTGAGGATTTCGTTACTGTCGCGCCGATGGTGGCGATATCTGGAAACGTACGAATCTGTAGCAAGGCCGAACTGGGGACAGGGGCTTCTATCCGTCAAGGGTTGACCATTAGCAGCGGAGCGATGGTTGGAATGGGGAGCGTACTCACCAAAAATGTCCCAGAAAATGTTGTTTTTTTCGGGAGCCCCGCAAAAGTAATCAAGACTATTGCGCAGTGACGAGGCTGGGTTAATGGAGGAGCAAAAAATGAACGTACGGGTTGCGGTCGTAGGGACAGGCGTAATGGGAAAGGGAATTGTTCAAATCCTGGCCCAGTCAGCCTTCGTGGCCGCTGTCGTATGGAAAGGAAGCGTAGCTCAACGCACGGCGAATAGCCTTGGCGATCTGGAGGTTCAATTTGGTCGCATGGTGAACAAGAAGCGGCTGTCTGCGGAAGATGCGGCTGCGTTTCTTAGGAAGATCTCTATTGCTGACAGTTACTCCGATCTAGCTGACGCAGATTGCATGATAGAAGCCGTTTCGGAAAGCATGGCGGAGAAGTCGAAAGTTTTTAGCGAGTTTTCTAACATATGCGACTCCAAAACCATCCTTGCTTCCAATACCTCCTCTCTTTCAATTACAGAGTTGGGAAACTTGACCAAGTATCCCTGTAATGTGATAGGTCTTCACTTTTTTAATCCAGCGCCCGTGATGAAGTTGGCTGAAGTCATTGCTGGGCTAGGAACATCTGCCCAAACAGTCGAGTGGGCGTTGAATTTTGCCCGCCAACTAGGGAAGGATCCGGTTCTTGTTAATGAGGCGCCTGGATTCATTGTAAATCGGATGTTGATCCCGATGATCAATGAGGCGATTGGTATCCTAGCGGAGGACGTAGCTTCAGCAGAGGAGATTGACAAGGCAATGCGTCTTGGAGCCAACCACCCTATTGGTCCGTTAGCCTTGGCCGACCTGATCGGCAATGACGTCTGCCTTTCCATTATGGAAACGTTGCATGATGAAACTGGCGATCCCAAATACCGTGCCCATCCGCTTCTGCGTAAGATGGTTCGTGGCAACCGCCTGGGGCGAAAGTCCAGCCATGGTTTCTTTAAATATTAAGTATGGGTGTAAGGATGCTCAATTCACCATTTTCTCCCTGGCCGTCTTTCACTACTGAAGAAGCCGATGCCGTTCGGGATGTGATCTTGTCCAATAAGGTCAACTATTGGACGGGTGTGGAAGGTCGCGAATTTGAAAAAGAGTTTGCTGCGTGGACAGGTACTGAATATGCGATTGCCCTGGCAAACGGGACCGTGGCGCTCGATCTATCCCTTAAAGCGCTTGGAATCGGGGCCGGTGACGAAGTAATTGTTACGCCTCGGACGTTTCTGGCCTCTGTCTCCAGTATTGTCAATGCAGGGGCAACTCCGATATTTGCTGATGTGGACCCCGACTCTCAGAATTTCACTGCACAAACCATTGAGGCTGTTCTGTCTCCTCGCACGCGAGCCATCATCTGCGTTCATCTAGCCGGGTGGCCCTGTGATATGGACTCTATTATGGATTTGGCGGATCGCCTTGACCTCAAGGTCATCGAAGATTGTGCTCAAGCTCATGGGGCGAAGTATAAGGGGCGGCCAGTCGGTTCCATTGGGCATATAGGGGCATGGTCCTTTTGTCAGGACAAGATCATGACCACCGGCGGCGAGGGTGGCATGGTAACGACTAACGATCGTGACCTATGGTCGAAGATGTGGTCGTTTAAGGACCACGGAAAGAGTTGGGATGCGGTTTATGAGCGCATGCATCCGGCGGGATTCCGTTGGGTTCACGAAAGCTTTGGTACAAACTGGCGTATGCTGGAAGTGCAGGCAGTTATCGGGCGCATTCAGTTACGCAAAATGCAACAATGGCAACAGGCGCGTATCGGTTACGCGCGACGCATCTGGGATTGTGCTGCCGCATTTCCGGTACTTCGTGTGCCAAAGATCCCTGTGGATATTACTCACGGGGCTTATAAATGTTACGTATTTGTCAGGCCAGAACTCCTCAGAGAGGGTTGGAGTCGAGACCGCATTCTTTCTGAAATCAGTGCACTCGGGGTTGCGTGTTTTTCGGGTTCTTGTTCAGAGGTTTACCTTGAGAAGGCTTTTGACAATACTGGATGGCGTCCGTCAGAGCGGTTGGCGGTAGCAAAGGAACTGGGTGAAACTAGTTTGATGTTCCTTGTTCACCCTACGTTGACGGATTCAGAAATAGACAAGACGTGTATCATCATCCGGCAGGTCATGCGGATGGCGAGTACGGACCAAGTCTAGACGTAGTAGTACTGGTGGGCAGGCCGTGTGTCGCCAGCGATTGACGACGATAACAGCAGATTTGATAAGTAGTCTATTTTAAGCGGGCAAGTTGTACAGGAGCTTTACGTGGTGGGTGAGGGCGTTATGGATAAGTTACGAGTGTTTTTACTTGGATTGCCTCGACGTCATAAGCGAGCAATTCAGGTCCTGGCAGACGTTATACTTGTTTGGCTGGCGCTATGGATGGCGTTTGTAGTGCGTTTAGGGGTTGATGATATGATCAACCCCTTCACTCATTATCTTTGGTTATTTATCAGCGCCCCACTTGTCGCTATTCCTCTTTTTGTACGTTTTGGTATGTATCGTGCGGTCATGCGTTACTTTGGTAACGATGCGTTAGTTGCTATTGTCAAGGCTGTGAGCTTGTCATCGCTGATTTTGGGGGTGTTGGTCTACTGGTACAGCAACCACCAGAGCATTATTCCTCGCTCGATAATATTCAATTACTGGTGGTTGAGCCTGATTACGATTGGCGGGCTTCGGTTAAGCATGCGTCAGTATTTTTTGGGTGACTGGTTTGCCGCGTCTCAATACGTTCCGTTCACCAGTCGTGATGATGGATTACCGAAAGTTGCGATTTATGGTGCGGGGGCGGCGGGTAATCAGTTAGTTGCAGCGCTCCGCATGGGCAGAGTAATGCGACCGGTAGCGTTCATCGATGACGACAGTAGTATCGCCGACCGCATCATATCGGGCCTGCAAGTTTATAAGCCCAAACATATACAACGAATGATAGAAACAACAGGAGCACAAGAGATCCTGCTGGCAGTGCCTTCATCTTCACGTGGCCGACGCCGTGAAATACTGGGATTTCTAGAGTCACATTCCGTGCACGTTCGTAGTGTCCCCGGTTTTATGGATTTGGCTAGCGGACGAGTCAAGGTGGACGATATCCAGGAGGTTGATATCGCGGACTTGCTGGGGCGTGATGCGGTACCGGCTCAAGAGGAATTACTTGAGCGTTGTATAAAAGGAAAAAATGTACTGGTAACTGGAGCTGGTGGCTCCATTGGTTCTGAACTATGCCGCCAGATATTGACGTTACGGCCCAAGACACTTTTATTGTTCGAACATAGCGAATTCAATTTATACAGCGTCCTGTCTGAGTTGGAGCAACGCATCGAACGTGAATCACTTGCACTCAAAGTAATTCCGATCCTGGGTACAGTTCGCGATCAGGAAAAACTACTGGAAATCATGAAGTCCTGGGGTATTGACACGGTTTATCATGCGGCGGCCTATAAGCATGTGCCCATGGTTGAACATAATATTTCAGAAGGGATCCTTAATAACGTTATTGGGACGCTTAGCACTGCGCAGGCTGCTCTGCAGGCAGGTGTTCCCAATTTTGTGTTGATTTCTACGGATAAGGCTGTGCGTCCTACGAATGTAATGGGGAGCACTAAGCGCCTCTCGGAAATGACATTGCAGGCGCTTAGTAATGAGTTGGCCCCTATATTATTTAATGACCAATCTAATATTTCGAGGGTCAATAAAACCCGATTTACGATGGTTCGCTTTGGCAATGTACTAGGATCTTCCGGTTCGGTAATTCCACTGTTTCACAAGCAAATAAAGTCCGGTGGCCCGTTAACGGTGACTCATCCAAGCATAACGCGTTACTTCATGACCATTCCTGAGGCTGCTCAGTTAGTCATTCAGGCCGGTTCAATGGGCCGTGGCGGAGACGTTTTTGTATTGGATATGGGGGAGCCAGTTAAAATTGCCGAGTTGGCGGAAAAGATGATTCACCTTTCAGGCTTGAGTGTTCGCTCTGTGAAAAACCCGCATGGCGATATTGCAGTGGAATTTACCGGGTTGAGGCCGGGTGAGAAGCTCTACGAGGAGCTCTTGATTGGCGATAACGTAATCGCGACTCAGCACTCGATGATCATGAGTGCCAATGAAGATTACCTACCTTGGGACGTGCTGAAAATTAAGCTTTCGGAGTTATTGAAGGCCATTGACTCGGGTGACTACTCCCTTATCAGGCAACTGCTTCGTGAAATGGTAAGCGGTTATACGCCTGAGGGGGAGATCGTTGATTGGTTCTATCAACAGAAGCGCTTGAAGCCATAAATCAGAGGTGCTGATGTGGGAGCTTTTGGCTTCATAATCAGCGACCATTGCTTGCTGGTGGGAAGAGTTGCTTCGTTGTGTAGCCTTTAATTTTTAGGCTACATCAAAATCGCAGGCTTGTACCAAGGCCGATCCAGCTAGCCTTGGGGGTTACTTCACATTCTTCTTGCCGAAAACGCGCCATGCGATGAATTTTTTGAGCATGTGCATTTGCGCCATGAAGTACTTTGGATCTTTCCAGATATTAATCAAAATAGCTTTCAAGAAGCTGAACGCCAATATTGCGACGAAATAGAGATCGTGTATCCGGCCAAAAATATTCTTAGGAGGTAAATGACGTTTTACGGCTTCGCTGACTTGGCATTCGATTACAATGTGGACTCGGGTGTGCGGGCTCTCATTTTTTACTTCGTGCAAAAATGACGTGTCGAGTGCCCACAGCTCACCTGGGGACATGACGACTCGTTCTTTGGATACGTTAAAAAAGACGTTGTCATTTGTAATGATCGGAACATGGAAACGAAGTCTTGCATTACTGGAGGCACCAGTCAGGTCGCGATGAGGATGCAGCACCGCGCCAGGGGACAAGTAGTAAAAGACGCAAATTCCGTTTTTTTCAGCGCCGAGAAAGTCGTAAATTTTCGCGGCGAATGGGGTGTGTGCTGGGTCCAAGTCTACTTTGTGCCATTGAATGTCTTTGTATTTACCACCTTCGTGAACACTGGATTTTTTCTGCTCCAAGGAAAGAGCCAGTTCAGCGATGCTTTTTACTTCATTATCATCAAAAAAATTTTTTTCTATCAAAAAAGCGCCAGTGTTCATTTCTTTTCCTTGTCTAATGCCTGTCTGGCCAGGGGTTGGCAACGTACTGATGACCATAAGGGGTTGGCTAGCTACACCTACGTAGATTATATCGAACTGAGCGGTGTCTCCAAGGGGTATGTGGGGAGGGGGCGCTGCTCTGGTGGTGTTTGCGACGGTAAAGCAGCGGTAATTATGAATAATTCGGTGTTCTGCTCATTTTTTAACCAGTAAAGCTTGTGTTTGAGCCATTTGGCTGGCGCACTTTACAGACGGTCCTACTTCCAACGACAGAAACGTATCCGAGATGCTGGTATTTGTGCCTTAAGAAATTATTCACAATAAACTTTTTGCGATATAGTCGTCGACCTTTTGGTCAACCAGAATGGCATAATATGCTGTTTAACTCTCCGAGTATCATCTTTGTATTCCTTACTATTACGTTAATAGGATTCTATTTTCTAACTAGTAGAAAATGGATTGAGTCTGCACTTGCATCTAAGCGATCCATCACCCGCACATTCAAAACCTTAAGTTGAAATTCGTTGCTGTGCTCCCGATACTTTTCTGAAGCCAGCCCCTCATGATATGCGACTCGACGCTAAAGTCGAAAAATATACCTCTAGCCCGTACCTTTTGTCTTCCTCAACAAGCCACGCAACCGAGTGAAGATATTGTATTGGAACGCAACGGCTTCTGTCTTTGACTTAAGCGCCTCGAATCCCAACGTTTTAAAACATCGCCCGATGCCAACGACGAGGTGATGGTCCTGACTGTTCAGGCACTCAACTGGTTACTCGACGGTTTTGACCTTTGGCATAATCGTGCTCATCAGATTTTGACCCCACGCTACGTAGCCTGCCCCGGTATAATCCGGACCATGATTTCCCTACCCAATGACTTTCCTGATGATCCTGTTTTGCTCAAGCAATTGCTGTTTGAGGCGCTCAGTCGGCAGGAAGAAATTGCCCAGGCTATCAAACCCACATCGTAGACCTGAAAGAATATATTAATCTGGCGAACAACTGGAGCCGGCTGGAGCTCTATTTCGAAGCGGGTTTTTTACCCATCGACAACAATGCGGCCGAAAGAGCGATCAAGCCGTTTGTAATAGGGCGCAAGGCGTGGCTGTTCAGCGATACTCCCAATGGCCAGCGCCCGGGTTTACAGCCTGTCGAGACCGCTAAGCTCAACGGCCAGGAGCCCTATACGTGGCTGCGCCACGTACTGGAGCGGTTGCCACCTGCTTCGTCGGTATAGGGCTACGAAGCTCTGTTGCCGTGGAGCTGCTCGCCGACAATGCCACAGTAAATCCATGAACCACTTTTAGCTAGGTGGGGTTCATAGAGCACATACGATATTTCTAGTGAGCGATGGTGAAGTTTGTCTACAACTCAGACGATGCTTGGAGCTGCGACATCGCTTGAGAGGTCTCCCCCTCGCGACCTGTTCCCATTTTTGGCCGTTTAGCAATGCAGCCAGGTTCGTTGGTAAACAATGTTTTATCTCAGAGGCTTTTAGACGGACTAAAGTCAGTATCAACACAGTACGTGAGAAAAAAAACAATGACTTATTGGTGGTTGGGTGTCGCTATTGCTCTTTTGTCGTATCTGTTGACCGCGTTGCTGCGGCGGTATGCTCTTGCTAACAGTATCATTGATATTCCCACTGCCCGTAGTTCCCACTCCGTACCCACGCCAACGGGGGGAGGGGTAGCTGTTGTCGTGTCCTTCCTTTTAGCGTTGCCTTTGCTGGGATGGGGTCAGGCGGTTTCATTTCAGGCCTTGATTGCGGTTGGAGGAGCGGGTGCGTTGATCGCGATAATTGGCTTCAGTGATGACCTCAGACATGTGGCCGTTCGGTGGCGTCTATTGGGTCACTTTGCGGCCTCGGGGTGGGCGCTATACTGGCTGGGTGGCCTGCCTGAGCTAGTGCTCTTTGGAGTAACGGTAAACTTAGGTTGGGCTGGGTGGGGGGTTGCTGTTTTCTATCTGGTCTGGATGCTGAATTTATACAATTTCATGGATGGAATTGATGGAATTGCCGGCGTTGAAGCCATTTGCGCCTGCTTGAGTATGTGCCTGCTATACGCGTTGAGTGGTAAGCCAGGCTTGGTTCTACTGCCGCTATTTTTGGCAATGGCAGTAACGGGCTTTCTATGCTGGAACTTCCTACCTGCTCGTATATTTATGGGAGACGCTGGCAGTGGATTCATCGGAATCATCCTGGGTATTTTTTCAATCCAGGCGGCTTGGGCGTCCTCTCAGTTGCTATGGGCGTGGTTGATTCTGTTGGGTGTATTCATCGTGGATGCGACCTTTACATTGATCCGCCGCCTCGTGCGTGGAGACAAGGTATACGAGGCTCATCGCAGCCACGCGTATCAATTTGCCTCCCGGAGCTACGGCAGCCATTTACCAGTAACGCTTGCTGTTGTAGGTCTAAACTTGCTCTGGTTATTGCCGGTTGCAATGTGCGTGGTCATGCTAGGGTTGGACGGTGCTGTGGGTGTGGTGATTGCTTATGTGCCGTTGGTTGCGCTGGCGCTCAAGTTTCACGCGGGCGAACTGGAAAAGGCTGATATTAAGTAATGCAGTATCTGACCGCGCAATCATAAAATTCGGGAGCGTTTATGGTTGTTTTTCGCAGCACCCTTGGTGGGGAGCTACAGGCGTGCAAGAAGTCCTGCTGGAGATTCCCCTATTTAACTGACGTCTCCGTCCGGAACTCTCACCCTTTTGGAAGGTTTCCCGCTGCATGTGTATACTGTTCCCGGATTGCTAGACCTAGCCAGCAGGCGGGTGGCAGTCAACTATAGGTTCAACATCTCCCGCGTCAACAAATCCCGCTTTATCATGGTTCGCTTCGGCAATGTATTGGGCTCCTCCGGCTCGGTCATTCCGCTATTCCACAGGCAGATCAAATCCGGCGGGCCATTGACGGTCACCCACCCCAAAATCATCCGCTATTTCATGACCATCCCCGAAGCCGCTCAATTGGTCATTCAAGCCGGTTCCATGGGGCAGGGCGGCGACGTCTTCGTGCTCGACATGGGCGAACCGGTAAAAATCGTTGAACTCGCCGAGAAAATGATCCACCTCTCCGGCCTTAGCGTTCGCTCCGACAAAAATCCCCATGGCGACATCGCTATTGAATTCACGGGCCTACGACCCGGCGAAAAGCTTTACGAAGAGTTACTCATTGGTGACAACGTAGTCGCCACCCAGCACCCAATGATCATGAGCGCTAACGAAGACCATCTTCCTTGGGACGCGCTCAAGGGCAAGCTGACCGAGTTACTGGCTGCGGTGGACGAGGACGACTACACCCGCGTCCGCCAACTCCTGCGCGACACCGTCAGCGGCTACTCCCCCGACGGCGAAATCGTCGACTGGGTCTACCAACAACGCCGCCTCGAGCCGTGATTTAACACTCTGTTACTCAAGCATTTTTGACGAATCTCCAACATCACCTAAGTTAGAAAAGCAGCTTCGGAAAGCTGCTTTTCTCTTACCAATGTCATGGAGCGTCACCAATGCAAAACACCTACCTCTCCTCCCTAATCTTCGCCTTCCTCACCACGCTCTCCGTCACCACCACCGCAGCCCCGTCGATCAAACCCGAACCCCCAACCCCCATGGCGGCGCAGATGGTGCAGGTCGAGCAAGCCGCCAAGGTCAACCTGAATGCCGCCGACGCCGAAACCCTGCGTCGTGATCTCTTCGGCATCGGTGCGGCCAAGGCCAAGGCGATCATTGCCTACCGCGAAAGCAACGGGCCGTTCGCGGCGGTGGATGAGTTACTGGAGGTAAAGGGCATCGGCAAGGCGCTGTTGGAGAAGAACCGCGAGAGGCTCTCGATCAACTAAGGGGAGGAGGCCGGTCACTGACCGGCCTTTTCGTTTTCTGGAATCTGCGCCTTCAGGCTCTCACGTGCCACTTCCATGATGCGCGCGGACAGTTCCGTATTCTCGACACTCCTGGCCAGTACCAGTGCACCCACCAGGGTTGACATCATCACCAGGCTTTGCGCATCGCCACGTCCATCACCTAACGCCGTTTCAATCTGCTTGAGCCTTGCGCCAAGCACGTCGTCGGTGGTTGTACTCGGTTGGCCCCTCAGGCCCAGTTCCGAAGACATGGTGGGCAGCGGGCATCCCTGATCCGGTGAGGTCAGGTGCCATTCCGACAGGTAACTATCAATAAATGCCTGCAGCGGCCGTTCCTGGCTGAACAGCATTTCGCAATGGGCATCCAACTCCGCCGCGGCCGCCTGCAGAGCTTTCTCCACCAGTTCATCCTTGGATTTGAAGTGCGCATAGAACCCACCGTGGGTCAGGTTCAGCGCTTTCATCAGCGGCTGCAGGCCGGTGGCGCTTATACCGTCGCGGCGAAAGCGTGCGGAGGCTTCCTTGATGATGCGTTGGTGGGTCTGGGCTTTACGGTCGGGTGAGTAACGCATGAGGTTGCCTCGTGAGACGTGGCGGCACTTTAACGAAAGTTGTTTCTTTTTACACATCTACTCGGCGCTATAGGCTTTGGCATGAAACGTGATTACGTCTTCCGCATGGATTGTTCAACAATCGTGAGGTGATGATGACGCTCAGTTTGTCTTTAGCTGACCAGATTGCCCTGGAGCTGCGGGCCGACATTATCGGTGGCCGGCTTTTGCCAGGGATGGCGTTGGTCGAGGCGGATCTGGTCAGGGCCTACAACGCGTCGCGCAATACGATTCGCGAGGCGTTGCATCGTTTGGGGCAGGAGGGCTTGACCCGCTATGTGCGTAACAAAGGGGTGATGGTCCGCCGGTTGGAGCGCGAGGAAGTGTGTGATCTGTTTGTCGTCCGCCGCACCTTGGAGTTGCAGGCTATTGCCCAGAGCGGCGCGCTGACGGGGGATCAATCCGAGCGCATGCAGAACGCGATCGAGGCCACGACCCTGGCTCGCGAGCGCGAGGATTGGCGGGCGGTGGCGACCCACAGCCTGTTGTTCCATCAACAGATTGTCGGGCTGATGCGCAGCCCTTTGTTCGATGAGTTTTTCGCCCAGGTGATCGCTCAATTGCGCCTGGTGTTTTGCGCGGCGCCCGATGAGCAGCGCTTCCAGTCGCCCTGGCTGGAGCGCGATCGTGAGATCTACGCGTTACTGGTCCAAGGCGATAAACCCGCGGCAGGTGATTCGATGCGCGTGTACCTGGAGGATTCGGAACGCCTGTCGTTGGCCCTGTTTACCCATCCCTGATCGAGGATCTGAATCATGTACAAAGACTATCCGGCCGCTTATCAGGTCAGCAAAGGTTCGGCGTTGCAGGTCGACGTGGCATTTTACGAGCGCATTCGTGAACGAAAAGACCAGCGTACGTTGATCGAGCAGTTCGAGGTACCGATTCGCACGGGGAGGGCGTGGAAGGTGCCGGCCGGGCATGTGTTTCGTGTCACCACGCCGGTGGGGCCGCAGGTGGGTGACTTCAACGTGTGGAACGCCAACGACCCGCGCGAACGTCTGTGGGCGGCGCGTACGCGTCAATTGCAGGGCGCGCATGTCAGCACCCATGACCGGCTATGGTCGAACCTGCCATTTCTGCGGCCCCTGGTGACCATCACCGATGACAGCCTGGCGAGTTATGGCATCGACGAGCATGGCGGTCGCCTGCACGATTTGCTCGGCACGCGCTGTGATCCCTATGTGAACCGCATGCTCACGGGCGAGGATTTCCACCACCATTGCCACTCGAACCTGACGCGGGCGGTTTTGCCCCATGGCCTGACGGAATTCGACGTGCATGACGTACTGAATATTTTCCAGTGCACGGGCCTCAATCACGACGATATGTACTTCATGAAAGCCTGCCCAGCACAGAAGGGCGATTACCTGGAGTTTTTTGCCGAGATTGATTTGCTGTGTGCGCTGTCGACCTGCCCGGGTGGCGATCTATCGTTGCCGATGTGGGGGCCGGATGCACAGGACCCGCTGACGGTGTGTCGGCCGCTGGGGGTTGAGATCTATCGGTTGGAGGATGAGTTGTTGAACGGCTGGAGCCAGCCGGAGCGTGCTGCCTATAAGGGGCAGCACGGGTTGCATATTGCCAAGGCGGCTTGGGAGTAACCCAAGGTTCAGCGATCCTGCGCATCCTTGGCATCGGCCTGGGCATTGCGCTCGGCCACGCGTTTGCGTTGTTCGTCGGTAAGTTCCACCTTGTTGGCGCTGTCACGCAGCATCATCAACCCACCGACGATCGACCCGATCGCAACCACCAAAATCAACCATGCGTACCACGGCATAACGCTCTCCTTGAGGCAGATTGCCGTGGGAGAGTTTTCCCACGGTAATAACTGCTTTGAGTAACAGGCTTTCTGAGTAGTTCAGTGTAGGCCTGTTCCGCCTCATTAACCTTAGAGCCCGGTCAACATTGCGTCCGCTGGCGCATCCGCACGATCCTGCGCGGTCAACTGGAAGTAGATGAAACCCGCCACCATGAAACCCAGGAAGATCAAGCCGATCAGCGCGTTGAACCAGGCCATGGCCACCAGGCATACCAGCGCCAGCATCAGCGCAATGCCCGGCACGATCGGGTAACCCGGTGCGCGGAAGGTGCGCTCCAGCAGCGGCTCGGTTTTGCGCAGTTTGAACAGGCTGAGCATGCTCATGATGTACATCACGATGGCGCCGAACACCGCCATGGTGATCATCGCCGCGGTCAGTGTCATGCCGCCGAGGTTGATCAGGCCGTCGCTGTAGATCGCCGCGATGCCGACCACGCCGCCGGCGATGATTGCCCGGTGCGGTGTCTGAAAGCGTGACAGTTTGGCCAGGAAAGACGGCAGGTAACCGGCACGGGCCAGGGCGAAGAACTGGCGCGAGTAGCCCAGGATGATGCCGTGGAAACTGGCCACCAGCCCGAACAGGCCGATCCATACCAGCATGTGCAGCCAGCCGGAGCTTTCACCCACCACGGTTTTCATCGCCTGTGGCAGCGGGTCGTTGATATTCGACAGGGTGCGCCAGTCACCCACGCCGCCGGCGAAGAACATCACGCCCATGGCCAGGATCACCAGGGTCAGGATGCCGCTGATGTAGGCCTTTGGAATGGTGCGCTTGGGATCTTTTGCCTCTTCAGCCGCCATGGCCGCACCTTCAATGGCGAGGAAAAACCAGATGGCGAAGGGGATCGCGGCAAACATCCCGGCAATCGCCGGGGCGCCGAAGGTGTCGGAACCGGCCCAGCCATTCAGTGCGAAGTTGCTGAAGCTGAAGGCCGGGGCGACCACGCCCATGAACACCAGAAGCTCGGCGACAGCGAGCACGCACACCACCAATTCGAAGGTGGCGGCGAGTTTCACGCCGAGGATGTTCAGGCCCATAAAGACGATGTAGGCGCCGACGGCCGCGTGTTTGGGGTCCAGTGCCGGAAACTGCACGTTCAGGTAGGCGCCGATGGCCAATGCGATCGCAGGCGGTGCGAAGACGAACTCGATCAAGGTCGCGAGCCCCGCGATCAAGCCACCTTTCTCTCCGAAGGCGCGACGGCTGTAGGCAAACGGCCCACCGGCATGAGGAATCGCCGTCGTCAGCTCGGTGAAACTGAAGATAAAGCAGGTGTACATCGCCGCGACCATCAATGAGGTCACCAGGAAGCCCAGGGTCCCGGCAACGCCCCAGCCATAACTCCAGCCGAAGTATTCACCGGATATCACCAACCCGACGGCGATGCCCCATAAGTGCAGGGTGCCCAGGGTGGGTTTGAGTTGTGTGTTCATCGTGATGCGCTCCATGAACGGTTTGGAATGTGATTCAAGGTGTTGCAGCGGACATGCCATGCCTCCCAACCGTGTCGTAAAGCGGCGCAACTGTCGTCTGGGGGATGGTTTGGCGTTTGAAATTTTCCGGTATTGCACCAGATAAGTGCGGGGGTGGCTGGGAGGGCCTCATCGGGGGCAAGCCCCCTCCCACACTTGGCCTGCGTACACCGGTCAAAATGTGGGAGGGGGCTTGCCCCCGATGAGGCCCTCCAATCCAGCACAACCCCCCCCTGTAAACCCCGCATAAACCCACTCTTTACGCCGTCTTTACGCCCCGACCACCCCGTCGCTCTCGTTCCTTTACACCACTCCTGCCGACAATTGCCCCACACGCGGCACTCGCCGCTAAACGGAGAGACTTCCATGAGCGTTCTGGACGGGGTGTCACTGCTATTGGCCGTGGCGCTGTTCATTTATCTGCTGGTTGCGCTGTTACGCGCGGATCGGAACTAGGAGCGGGCTATGCACAGTTATGACTATTGGCTGATCATCGCCTTCTTCGCCGTGGTCCTGGTGCCGGCGCCGTTTCTGGGTCGGTTCTACTACAAGGTGATGGAAGGCCAGCGCACTTGGCTCACCCCCGTGTTCGGCCCGGTCGAGCGTGCGTGTTATCGCATTGCCGGGGTAGATGAGCAGCAGGAACAAAGCTGGCAGAAATACATGCTGGCCTTGCTCGCGTTCAACCTCGCGGGCTTTTTGCTGTTGTTCGCGATCCTGCTGTTCCAGGACTATCTCCCACTGAACCCGCAGAAATTGCCGGGTCAGGAATGGACCCTGGCCTTCAACACCGCGGTCAGTTTCATGACCAACACCAACTGGCAGTCCTACAGCGGTGAAGCCTCTCTGAGCTACCTCAGCCAGATGGCCGGGTTGACCGTGCAGAACTTTGTCAGTGCCGCCACCGGCCTCGCCGTCCTGGTCGCGCTGTGCCGTGGGATCGGTCGCAAATCCACCCAAACCCTGGGTAACTTCTGGGTCGATATGACCCGCGCCACCCTCTATGGTCTGTTGCCGTTGTGCCTGGTGCTGGCGCTGTTCCTGGTGTGGCAGGGCGTGCCGCAAACCTTCGCCCATTACGTGGATGCCGTGACCCTGCAAGGCGTGGATCAAGTGATCCCCCTGGGCCCGGCGGCGAGCCAGATTGCGATCAAGCAATTGGGCACCAACGGTGGCGGTTTCTTCGGCGTCAACTCGGCACACCCGTTTGAAGACCCGACCGCCTGGGCCAACCTGTTCGAGCTGGCCTCGATCATCCTGATCCCGGTGGCGCTGGTGTTCACCTTCGGCCACTACGTCAAAGACCTGCGTCAGAGCCGTGCGATCCTCGGCTGCATGCTCGCGCTGTTCCTGATCGGCGGCGCGACGTCGCTGTGGGCCGAGTACCAGCCCAACCCGGCGCTGAACAACCCGGCCGTGGAACAGACCGCACCGCTGGAAGGCAAGGAAGCGCGCTTCGGCACCACCGGTACCGTGCTGTGGTCGGTGACCACCACCGCGGCGTCCAACGGTTCGGTCAACGGCATGCAGGACAGCCTCAACCCGCTGAGCGGGATGGTGGCACTGGTCAACATGATGGTCGGCGAAGTGATCTTCGGCGGCGTCGGCGCCGGCATGTACGGGATGCTGCTCAACGTGTTGATTGCCGTATTCCTCGCCGGCCTGATGATCGGTCGTACCCCGGAATACCTGGGCAAGAAACTCCAGGCCAAGGAAGTGCAGTTGCTGGTCGTGACCCTGCTGGTGATGCCGGTGGGCGTGTTGGTACTGGGTGCCATCGCCGCGAGCCTGCCCGGCCCTGCCAGCGCTATCAGCAACCCTGGCCCTCACGGCTTCAGCCAGTTGCTTTACGCCTACACCTCAGCCAGTGCCAACAACGGTTCGGCGTTCGGCGGTTTCAGTGCCAACACCCCGTTCCATAACTTGATGTTGGGCCTGGGCATGTTGATCGGTCGTTTCGGCTACATCCTCCCGGTACTGGCCCTGGCCGGCAGCCTGGCGATGAAGAAAACCGCACCGATTGGCCAGAACAGCTTCCCCACCCACGGCCCGCTGTTCGTGACCCTGTTGACCGTGACCATTTTGCTGGTGGGCGGCCTGACCTTCCTGCCAACGCTGGCGCTGGGCCCCATTGCTGAACACTTGAGCATGGGTTTCTGAGGGATATGAAAATGAATATGCCTGCAAAAAACGCGACCCCGGTCAAACACCAGGAACCCGCCAAAACCGCTATTTCCGCCCTGTGGCGCCCGGCGCTGGTCCAGGCGTTCGTCAAGCTCGACCCACGCCAGTTGCAACGCTCGCCGGTGATGCTGGTGGTCGAGCTGACCGCGATCCTCACCACCGTGCTGTGCTTTGTGCCGGACACGGTGGTGCCGACCTTCGTCGCCGTGCAGATCGCCGTGTGGCTGTGGTTCACCGTGCTGTTCGCCAACTTCGCCGAAGCCTTGGCCGAAGGGCGTGGCAAGGCCCGCGCCGACAGCCTCAAGGCCGGCAGCGAGGGCTTGAGCGCGCGCCGCAAGGAAGCTGATGGCAGTTTCAAGGTCGTGCCCGCCACCAGCCTGCGCAAAGGTGATGTGGTGCGCGTCGCCGCCGGGGAAATGATCCCCGGTGACGGCGAGGTCATCGAAGGTATCGCGGCGGTCAACGAAGCGGCGATCACCGGTGAATCCGCCCCCGTGATCCGCGAGTCCGGCGGCGACCGTTCCGCCGTCACCGGCAACACACGCCTGGTCTCGGACTGGCTGCTGATCCGCATCACCGCCAACCCTGGCGAGTCGACCCTGGACCGCATGATTGCCCTGGTGGAAGGGGCCAAGCGCCAGAAAACCCCCAATGAAGTCGCGCTGGATATCCTGCTGATCGGCCTGACTCTGATCTTCCTGCTGGTGGTAGTGACGCTGCAACCGTTCGCTCACTTCGCCAATGGCAGCCTGCCCTTGGTGTTCCTGGTTGCCCTGCTGGTAACGTTGATTCCGACCACCATCGGGGGCTTGTTGTCGGCCATCGGTATCGCTGGCATGGACCGCCTGGTGCGCCTCAATGTCATCGCCAAGTCCGGCCGCGCCGTGGAAGCGGCGGGGGACGTGCATGTGTTGCTGCTGGACAAGACCGGCACCATCACCTTTGGTAACCGTCGCTGCTCGGCCGTGGTCGCGGCACCGGGTGTGAGCGGACGGGAGTTGGCCGAAGGCGCACTGCTGGCCTCGCTGGCGGATGACACGGCGGAAGGCAAGTCCATCGTCGAATACCTGCGGGCCTTGCACCCTCAGGCCGAGCCGTCCCTGGATGAATTGACCGCCGTCCCGTTCACCGCTGAAACCCGCTTGTCTGGCGTCGACTACCAGGGGCGCGTGTTCCGTAAAGGCGCCGTGGATTCGCTGCTGGCGTTTATCGGTCAACCACGCAGCGACCTGCAACCCGCCCTATCGCGGGAGATCGACAAGATCGCCCAGAGCGGTGGCACACCGTTGCTGGTGTGCGCCGATGGCAAGTTGCTGGGGGCGATCCATCTCAAAGACGTGGTCAAGCCTGGCATTCGCGAACGTTTCGCCGAACTGCGCAAGCTGGGGATTCGCACCGTGATGGTGACCGGCGACAACCCGCTGACCGCTGCTGCGATTGCGGCCGAAGCCGGCGTGGATGACGTACTCGCCGAAGCCACTCCAGAGAAAAAACTCGCACGCATTCGCCATGAGCAAAATGACGGTCGCTTGGTTGCCATGTGCGGCGACGGTGCTAACGACGCCCCGGCGCTGGCCCAGGCGGACGTCGGCATGGCCATGAACGACGGCACCCAGGCCGCTCGCGAGGCCGCCAACATGGTCGACCTCGACAGCGACCCGACCAAGCTGCTGGACGTGGTGCAGATCGGCAAGGAATTGCTGGTGACCCGTGGCGCGCTGACAACCTTTTCCATCGCCAACGACGTGGCCAAGTACTTTGCGATCCTGCCGGCGCTGTTCGCCTCGATCTACCCGCAATTGGGTGTGCTCAACGTGATGCACTTGCAGAGTCCGCAAAGCGCGATCCTCTCGGCCATCGTGTTCAACGCGCTGATCATCGTGGTGTTGATCCCCCTGGCCCTGCGCGGTGTACGGGTGCAAGCGGCGAGTGCGGCGGCATTGCTGCGGCGCAATCTGTTGATCTACGGGTTGGGCGGGATCCTGGTGCCATTCGTGGGCATCAAGGCGATCGACATGCTGCTGACAGCATTGCACCTGGTTTGACCCGATGCCCGTGGGCACCATCCCCGTGCCCACAGGTTGCAAAGACCGAATTGAGGAGTTTGAAATGTCCAACATAATCCGCCCGGCCCTGAGCCTGCTGGTGCTCATGACCCTGATCACCGGCGTCGCCTACCCACTGGTGGTAACCGGTGTCGCCCAAGTTGCCTTCCCGGACCAGGCCAACGGCAGCCTGGTGCGTGATGCCAGCGGCAAGGTGCGTGGCTCCAGCCTGATCGCCCAGGATTTTACCGGTGACAGCTGGTTCCACCCACGCCCTTCGGCGGGCGCGTTTGCTACCGTGTCCAGCAGCGCCAGCAACCTTGGCCCAAGCAATCCGGCGCTGGCCACCCGCGTGTTCGACGATGCGAACAAGCAACTGGTGCCGAGCCAGGGCCCAGTGCCTCTGGTGTCGCTAACTACCTCTGGCAGCGGTCTTGATCCACACTTGCCACCCGAGGCGATTGCCTATCAACTGGCGCGGGTAGCGGCCGCGCGGAATGTGCCGGTGTCCACGCTGCAACGCTTGCTGGATGCGCATATCGAAAGCCCGCTGGTGGGGCCGCCAGTGGTGAATGTGCTGGCGCTGAACATGGCGTTGGAAAAACTATGATCCTCTGTAGGCACGTGCTTGCTCGCGAAGGTCGTTAACGATGACGCGGGCGTCCAGCATGAACGCGGCGCTCTTGAGTTTTTCGCGAGCAAGCTCGCTCCTACCCTAAATTGTTGAAGGACCCCTGCATGAGCGACTCCGGCCGCGCCGATGCTTTCCTAGCCGATCTGCCCCGGGACGGGCGTGGTCGGCTCAAAGTCTTCCTCGGCGCCGCGCCGGGGGTAGGCAAGACCTACGCCATGCTCCAGGCGGCGCACACCCAGTTGCGCCAGGGCGTCAAGGTGATCGCCGGCGTGGTCGAAACCCACGGCCGCGCCGAGACCGAGGCCCTGCTCAGTGGCCTGCCGCAACAACCGTTGCTGCGCAGTGAATACCGTGGCGTGATGCTCGAAGAGATGGACCTCGACGGCCTGCTCGCCGCCAAGCCCCAACTGGTGCTGGTGGACGAACTGGCCCACAGCAACGCCCCTGGCAGCCGCCATGAAAAGCGCTGGCAAGACATCCAGGAGCTGCTCGCGGCTGGCATCAACGTGTTCACCACGGTCAACGTCCAGCATCTGGAAAGCCTCAACGACCAAGTGCGCGGCATCACCGGCGTACAGGTGCGCGAAACCCTGCCGGACTGGGTGCTGCAAGAGGCCGACGAACTGCTGCTGATCGACCTGCCGTCCCGCGAGTTGCTGGAGCGCCTGCGTGACGGCAAGGTGTATGTGCCCGAGCAGGCCCGCGCGGCCATCGACGCATTTTTCACCCAGACCAACCTGATGGCCTTGCGCGAACTGGCGATGCAAACCGCCGCCGCCCATGTCGATGATGACTTGGCCCAGGGGTATCGCCAGCTCGGCCAGGCCGCGCCAGCGGTGCGCGGTCGTTTACTGGTGGGGATTGATGGCGATGCACAAGCCGAGCGCCTGGTGCGACATGCCAGCCGCGTGGCCCAGCGTCGGCATTTGCCGTGGAGCCTGGTGCATATCGACAACGGCCGCGCACGGGACGAACAATCGCGCCTGCGCCTGCAAAATGCCCAGCAACTGGCCGAACGCCTGGGCGGTGAAGTGGTACTGCTGCGCGCGGGCGAGGTGGCCAAGACGTTGATCCAGCATGCCGCCGAACGTCGCGCCAGCCTGTTGCTGGTGGGGCAGTCACGGCCACGCTGGCGGCGCCGGCTGTTTGGTGGGGGGCTGGCGGCGCGGTTGTTGCGTAATGCGCACGGCCTGGAAATCAGCGTGCTCTACAGCGACGACATGCCGCCGCCGCCTCGCCTGCCGGAGGTGCATGGGCTGGTGTGGTTCGATTACGCTTTGGCGGTTGTCGCGACGGTCGTCGCGGCGGCCGTGGCCTGGGGCGTGTCCAGTGTGTTGCCGCTGCCGAATATCTCGCTGGTGTTTCTCGCTGCGGTGTTGCTGGTGGCGGTGCGTAGCAGCCTGGGGCCGTCACTGGTGTGTGCGGCGTTGTCGTTCCTGACGTACGACTTCCTGTTTATCCCACCCCGTTTTTCCTTCGCCATCCAGCGTGAAGAGGACGTGCTGACGTTGCTGTTCTTCCTGCTGATGGCGGCGCTCACCGGCAATCTTGCTGCGCGACAACGCCGGCAGCTGCAGGCTTTGCGCGATACCCAGGAAGAAACCAGCGAACTGCTGGACCTGTCGCGCAAACTTACGGCGGCCACGGATCGCCAGGCGGTGATCAGCGCAGCGGCCCATCATCTGGAAGGCTGGAGCGACCTGGACTTGTGCCTGGTCAATCGCGACGGCCAAGGCGATTGGAAAGTCGAGACCGGTGGCCCGCTGGTCTTCACCGAAGCCGAGCGCGCTGCCGCCGATTGGGCCTGGCAGCACGATCAACCCGCCGGCAAAGGCACCGGCACCTTGCCACTTGGGCGCTGGTGGTGGTGGCCGCTGTCAGGTGAAGAAGGCCCGCTGGGCCTGCTCGGTGTCAGTGCAAAACCGGGTCTGGAATTGAGCGGCCAACGCCGTCGCCTGCTGACGGCCTTGAGCCAACCACTGGCGCAGGCGTTGGCGCGGGCGCAACTGGCGCAGGAACTGGAGTCGGCGCGCCTGCACGGCGAAACCGAGCAACTGCGCAGCGCCTTGCTCGCCTCGGTGTCCCATGATTTGCGTACGCCGTTGACCTCCATGCGTGGCAGCATCGACAGCCTCCTGGCGCTGGGTGAAGCTATCCCGCTGGAGGATCGCCGCGAGTTGCTCGAAGGTACCCGTGACGAAGCCGAGCGCCTCGACCGCTACATCCAGAACCTGCTGGACATGACGCGCCTGGGCCACGGCGCGCTGAAGCTGGCGCGGGATTGGGTGTCGCCCGGCGATATCGTCGGCAGTGCCCTTGGCCGTCTGCGTGCGGTGCTGGCGCCTTTGCAGGTGAGCACTGATGTGCCGCCGGAACTGCCGTTGCTCTATGTGCATGCGGCCTTGATCGAGCAAGCCCTGGTCAACGTGCTGGAAAATGCCGCGCGGTTCTCGCCGCCCCAGGGACGTTTGCAACTGAGCGCCGGAATGTCGGGCAACCAGCTGTTTTTCGCCGTGGCCGATGAGGGACCGGGGATTCCCGAGGACGAACGTGCGAAGATTTTCGATATGTTCTACACCGCTGCCCGTGGCGATCGGGGCGGGCAGGGCACCGGGTTGGGCCTGGCTATCTGCCAGGGCATGGTCGGCGCCCATGGCGGGCATATCAGCGTCGCTGATGGCATTGACGGGCGGGGCACCTGCATCACCTTGTTCCTGCCGTTGCCGGCACAGCCTGGCCTGGAGCGCGAGGCGTGAGCTACTCTCTTTTTTTTATGGATTTTGATTGGACACCATGAGCCAGACCGCGACGATTTTGGTCATCGATGACGAACCGCAGATCCGCAAGTTCCTGCGCATCAGCCTGGCCTCCCAGGGGTACAAAGTGATCGAGGCCGGCAGCGGCAACGAAGGCCTGGCGCAGGCGGCATTGAGCAAGCCGGACTTGCTGGTGCTCGACCTTGGCCTGCCGGATATGGACGGCCAGCAAGTGCTGCGCGAGTTTCGCGAATGGTCGACGGTGCCGGTCCTGGTGTTGTCGGTACGGGCCAGTGAGATACAGAAGGTCGAGGCCCTGGATGGAGGCGCGAACGATTACGTCACCAAACCCTTTGGCATCCAGGAGTTTCTCGCCCGGGTGCGTGCATTGCTGCGTCAGGCGCCCGCGGGAGAAGCCCAGGAAGCGGCCTTGAGTTTCGGCCCGCTGACGGTGGACCTGGCTTATCGTCGCGTGTTGCTGGATGGCGAGGAAGTGGCACTGACCCGCAAGGAGTACGCGGTGCTGGCACAACTGGCACGCCACCCCGGGCGGGTGATTACCCAGCAGCAATTGCTCAAGGACATCTGGGGCCCCACCCACGTCGAAGACAGCCATTACCTGCGCATCGTGGTGGGCCATCTGCGCCAGAAACTGGCGGACGATCCGACGCAGCCACGGTTTATTGTGACCGAGGCGGGGGTAGGGTATCGGTTGTTGGGGGCTTAGCCCTCAGCCCCAGCACACCGTTCAGCGCTGTTCACTTTCATAGCGATCCAGCGTATCGCTGGCAATCTCCCTGCCCAGGGCGATCAACTCCGGCGCCTTGTAGAACTCGAAAAACCGACACACCCGTTTCGGCACGTTGATCAGGATATCCGGCGGATAGCCGGCGATCTTGTACTGCGCCAACGACGTCTGCATCACCTCGAAGCTCTGGTTGATCAAGTCCAGCAGCGACGCCGGCCCGACGTTATCGATGATGAACGAGCCCGTGGCCGATTTCGGCGCCCCGGCCTTTTCGGGCGCGGCGGCAGGTTGCTGGGATTCGGGTTCAGCCGATTCCAGCCATGGGTTGATCTCGGCCGCCTGGGCCTGCAAGGCTTCCTGTTCCAGCTTCATCAGTTGCTCGGCCTGCTTGCGGCGAAACGGCAGGTGCGAACCCAGTGACTTCGCCAGGCTGTTGAACCGGCTCTTGAATGCCGGCGGGCGTGGGATCACGGGTAAATGGTAGTGCTTCTGGTTGGTGGCGTTGAGGTTCACCGCGATGATCAGGTCGCAATGGCTCGACACCACGGGCACGATCGGCAGCGGGTTGAGCAGGCCGCCGTCCACCAGCATGCGGTTGCCCTGCATCACGGGCGTAAACAGGCTGGGGATCGCCGCCGAGGCACGCATGGCCTGGTGCAGGCAGCCTTCCTGGAACCAGATTTCCTGTTGGTTGGTCAGGTCGGTGGCCACGGCCGTGTAGGGGATGCGCAGTTCTTCGATATTGATTTCGCCAACGATCTTGCGGATTTGCCCGAAGACTTTCTCGCCACGGATCGCACCGAGACGAAAACTGACGTCCACCAAGCGCAAGACATCCAGGTAGTCGAGGCTTTCGATCCAGTTTCGATACTCATCGAGCTTGCCGGCGGCGTAGATCCCGCCCACCACCGCGCCCATGGAACAGCCTGCGATACAGGCGATGTCGTAGCCGCGCCGTTCGATTTCCTCGATCACCCCGATATGGGCGTAGCCCCGGGCCCCGCCGGAGCCCAGCACCAAGGCAACACGCTTTTTCATGGTCGATGTCCTTCATTAAGCAGGCGCTCACAATGCACCCATTGAGGGGGCTGCTTCAATCTTCATGAACCGTGCAATAATTTTCCAGAATAGCGCCTCGGCTCGGGTATGCTCTGGCAATAGGCGCTTCTGATTTCAGGCTATGGATAAGGCACTTTTCCTTGTAGGCAACGTCTACACCGTACGACTGTTTTTCTTATTTTGAGGTGTCATCGATGAAAGCCTGGATGTGTGTGCCTGTGATCATGTTGGCCCTGGCCGGTTGCGCCGGGAAAACCGCATACCGCGACAGCTGCGGCACCCAATTGGATGCAGCGTGGAAAGAGTTGGACCTGGCCAAGGCCGAAGGCTTTGCCGGCACCGTGAGCTATTCCAAGGCCTTGTCCCTGTTGACAGGCGCGAAGACCCAGCAACAGTTTGAAGCGTTCGAAGGCTGCTCCAACAAAGCTGAAAAGGCGCGGTTTTATATTCGTGAGTCGCGCGCTGGGCGTTGATCCCAGGGAGCGAATAGGGTTTTTCATCGAGAAGTGAGGGCAGGATGTCAGCTTTGGTCGATCAGTTAGTCGCTCAGGTCATTGGCCTGGAAGTAGGGTTACTGAGCTGCCAGGCTCGCCTTGCCGCCGTTACCGATGATGAAGCCCTGCATGATTTGCGCACTACCGTGCGACGCCTGCGCAGCTTGTTGCGCCCTTTGCGTGGGCTGCCGGGCGTCGAACACCTTGAATTGGCCGCCAGCACGGTCGGCCAATTGACCACTCCGCTGCGTGACCGTGAAGTACTGGCCGCCTACCTGCACCAGCATGGTCATCACGACGCCGCCGACCGCCGCCTGCGGCTGCAGCCTGATGCCTACCGCCAGGTGGCTCAAGGTCCTGAGTTGGCTCACCTGCTGCAAATTCTCGATGCATTCCCACGGTTTATCCGAGCGTCCCAACACCAGAAATTGCTCAAGGGCTTGCGCCCGCGCATCGAGAAACGCCTGGCCAAGCAATGGCAGAAACTCGACGAAGCACTGCAGGATCCCAGCCATGATCGCCACCGTTTGCGGTTGCTGATCAAGCGCGTGCGCTACGCCGCCGAAGCCTACCCCGAACTGGACAAGCTCCCGGCCAAAGCCCTGTCGCGCCTGAAGGATGCCCAAGGCGCGCTTGGCGATTGGCATGATTGCTGGCAATGGTTGGCCCAGGCCGAACATCAAGCCGATCTGCAGCCGTGTGTCGCGGTATGGCAACGGACCATGGTCAAGGCTGAAGGGCAGGCGGACCGAGTGCTGGATAAGCTCAGCGCCGATTGTTTTTAAACCGGTCCGGCTTTTGGCCGGAATAGGCGCTGTACCTGGCCGTCACGATGGTTAAGATCCAGCATCGGTTTTCTTGATGTGAGGTCGCCATGCGCTTTAGTGATTTGCTCGACGCTGCCCGTAGCCACCCGTTGGATATCACCATCCCCGCAGAATGGGCCCAGGGCCGTGCGACCTTCGGCGGCCTGGTCGTCGCTTTGCAATACGAAGCTTTGCGCGCCCACGTGCCTGCCGATCGGCCATTGCGCTCGCTGGCGGTTACCTTCGTCGGTCCGGTTGCGCCCGATGTACCCGCAAGCTATCAAGTCGAAGTGCTGCGCGAAGGCAAGGCGGTCAGCCAGTTGCTCGGTCGTGTGGTGCAAAACGGCGAAGTTGCGACGCTGGTGCAGGCCAGTTTCGGCGCGTCCCGCGAGTCGCAGATCTTGGTCGGGAGCGAACCGCCACCGACGTTCAAGCATTGGGATGAGTGCCAGGAACTGCCGTATATCAAGGGCGTCACCCCCGAATTCATGCGGCACCTGGCGATGCGTTGGAGTGTCGGCGGCCTGCCATTTACCGGCAATAAATCCCGTGACATGGGCGGCTGGGTTCGGTTACGTGGGGATGTGAAAGAAGAACCACTGACCGAAGCGCACATCCTCGCACTTGTCGACGCGTGGCCACCGGCCTTGCTCCCGCACCTGAAGAAACCGGCGCCGGGCAGCACCCTGACCTGGACCATCGAATTCATCCAGCCGCTGCAAAACCTCACCACCCTCGACTGGTGCCAGTATCTCGTCAACATCGAACACGCCCGCGACGGCTACGGCCACGCCGCCGCTGCGCTATGGAGCCCGACCGGCGAACTGATCGCAATCAGCCGCCAGACCGTGGTGGTCTTCGCCTAAGCCGGCTATCAGTGGTGGTGGCGCTGACGCCAGGCGCGCCACCAGCCACCGCTCAACACAAAGCGTGGGAAGGTCACGAACTGCTCGACGACCAGGCGCTGTACGGCGTCTTTACGGTCACTGAACGGCTCGCTGGCTTGAACTTCCAGGCGATGACCCTGCCGCTGCAAGCCCAGGCCGGCGAGGATACCGACAACACCCACCGCAAAACTGGCCAAGCTCAGGCTGAACACACCGGAAACGATCAACAGGAAGCCGATGATAAACAGCGGCACGGCGATCAGGTGCAGCGCCAGGTTGGTCGGGTGCTGATGGTTTTGCGGGTAGTTGCGCCATTGCCAGGCGGGGAGATTGGGATGACGTTTGCCCATGATGGTGAATCCTCTGTCCGTTGAAATAACATGGGGAGAGTTTAGGTGGGGGTGGGCGGGGGAGCGAATTAGCGTTTGCTATGACACTCATAGTTAGCGTTCAGTGCATCGATGCTTTGTTTTTACTAAATTTCGTCCGACCAGTCGTAATCTTCTGGTCCAGGACAGTTCATATAAACCGAGGGACCGGATAGGGAAAGCCATCTGGTCTTGAATTCAATAGAGGCATTTTTAGATTTTGCAGCTAAGAAAAAGTACTCGTTTTCTTGCTTTATTGTTATGAGAAAAACTTCCCTAATGGGTAGGTTTATTATTTTCAAATCGCTAATTTCTGAGCAGGTCAGTCCAATTCGGCATGCGTTGTATCCTTTATCTTTCCATTTTTCAGGCAGACATTCAGGAAATTCTGGTATGTCAAAACCTATGCCCAAGTCATTGTTATCATTTTCTATTCGCAGTGAATGTATATAAGCTTTTCCGATTTCAACTGGTTGCTTGAAAAGCTTGTTGAAAAAAATAGTTCCATCAAGATCATTCCAATGCTTCATTTTTTTCCTTGAAAGTGTGGGCGGCGGGGCCTGGGGCAACGCGGACGGATTTATTTAATGGAGCAGTGAATAGAATGTTCAGACTGTAAAAAGTTTTGATCCCTTCCTAGTCCTGTTTTTCTGTTGTGCTCGTTTTTATGTGTTTTTTGTGCGGTTTATGTAGAAGTGAATATCTTCAATATTTATTTTGTTAAAGAGGTTTCTTGTTTTTTCGAGAATGATTTCATTCTCGTGGCTGGTTTTATAGAAGAACTGAGCTGCGGCATGTGTTTCTGAATCGTAAAATCTGCATAACAATATATTGGCATGCGACTCCAAAAAGACCCTGATTTTCTCAGGGGTGATGAGATTTTCAAATACTGTCATTTTGAACCAAAGTTCCTCTATTTCCGTTTCGGATTTTTGAATAACTAGAACGGCGTTGTGTGATCCCTCTAAAGCTAGGTTTTGTATTTTTCTAGGGTTGCTTGGGCGGTTTTTAATTATGGAGTAGATGTTGCTGTTTTCATTTTTTTACAGAGGTCTCCAGTGGTAAGTGTATTGGATGTATATTTTTTAAATAGGTATTCTTCGGCTTTAGAATTAAACCCTACAGCTGTTGTTGATGTCCACTCTCTTTTTATAGGCCATTCTTCTGAAAGGTGGTCCATTACGCTGCACCACGATTCCCACACACTATTGAAGTCGTAATCTACTAGTGTGGTAGTTGTGAATCCTGCATCATTTATTGGGTGTATGCTTTCCCATGGTCTTACTCCAGATTCGTTTATATATACAGTCTTCATTTTTTATCTCTTGAAATACGTGTGTGAATCATCGCCAAGCTTCAGGGGGACCTTAATTTCATGTACTGTGTTTTTAGTGTTGAAATGTGGGCCATGATTACCCTCTGTGTGGCCTAGCGAATGCTCAAAAATTTAGGCGGATAGGGACAGGTTTATTTGATCGAAAATAGTGAGTCGGATCTTTAGCCTGTAAATAGTTCTGTCCCCTTCCTGCTTCCTTTCTGCTTCGTCGATGCGGGGCATGCGCGTAATGTCTCCGCTGGACTCGCCGCCGATGACAACGATATTTTTATCCATCGTATTTTTTAGTGCTGTATTAATTGAGATTGTGCATGGAGAAGTAGCTTGCCTAGCGTATCAATTGATTGCGTGGTGAGAGTTAGAGTCGGTGAGTCCCAGTCATAGTCTTTGACGACCTTTATTTGGAAGTGGCCTTTTGCATCGAATGAAGGAAACCAACCTACGTCAAGTAAGAAACCGTCCGGATACTCCACCTGAAGCATATCCTCCTTCAAGTTGTGTACTTGATCCTCAATCGCAGAATCCTCCAGCAAAGAAAGCTCATCATAGGTGATGTTGCCTTGTATGAAGCCTAACGAGATCATTTGGTTAATCCCCTGAATTCTTGCTCCGAAATAGGGTGGGTTGAAACTTTAGCTTATAAATAGTTCTGTCCCCTTTCTGCTGTTTTTGACAAGCTCTGAGTGATGGCATAGTCGCCTATGAAGTCAGTGGTGGCTTTTAGGCGGCTTAAAAGTTTTCTCTTATTTATGCCGAAATTACGCAGTCATGGTCGTCCAAATGGACTAAAAAAGTTAGATTTCGATCCGTCAGCCAAAACGGATAGCCAGTCGTTCCACCTATGACGGATGCAAGATCCTGTGAGTTATTGATTTCCCATGCTCTGTAACGAGTGTCAAAAACCAGTAGTGTCAGATCTGTTTTTTTTATACGATCTGTTATTTCTTGCCAGAAATTGGGATTGTGTTCGGTATTTGTTTCGTTGAATTCCATAGGGTCGAGTATAGTACTTTCCGCCCTAAAAAATTTTCTAGTTAACGCTTTTGTTAATTGATGGATGTCTTCCGTAGTTAGCTTTTTGTGTTCGATTTTTAGCTCGTGGAGTACTTCATCTATTTCTTCTTCTAAATAATTCATATGGGTGTTCCTATTTTTGAGCGGCTAAGTGGAAGTAGTTCGAGCAGTATGTGACCTCTTACCGCTCCTCCACCGGCTCTTTTTCCTGGAGTTTGGTAGCCAATGTGCGGTGATTGCGGGCCTTCTTTGCTAGGAATAAGTGTAGGATCATCAATATTGACTTCTGCTCCTTTGTTCGGTCCTTTTTCAACCCTCCACTCGGTTGGAAAGGATTTTCCATATTTATCTTTCCCCCACTTAGTCACGCTGTAATCGTCCTTGTATATACCTGTCCTGCGAAACGCTTCATCCAAACCTTTATGCATTTGTTCATAGGCGCTGCCGTTCTGCTTGCGCCAGTCCAGATCGACAGCAGAGTTTAATTCCCATTCTTTGTTTTCGCTCTGTCGAGGGCAACTCGGTGATTTGCACGCTAACCCTAACGGATCCACCCACCCGGTCGGATTGGGCGCGTACAAGTACGCGTTGATCCCACCCGCCAACTTCACCGGATCCGGTGTCAGGTAACGACCAACATCCGGATTGTAGTAGCGATGGCGGTTGTAGTGCAGCCCGCTTTCCTGATCGAAGTACTGACCCTGAAAACGCAGCGGGTTGTCGACTTTTCCGATGTCTAGCCGGGTGATTTCGCCGTAGGCGCGGTAGTGGGCGGACCAGACGATTTCGCCCTCGGAATTGGTGAGTTCCTGGGGTGTGCCGAGGTGGTCGAGTTGGTAGTGGTAGGGCTTCGTTTCTTTTGGGCCGAAGCCTTCCAATAGCGCCAGTGGGCGGAAGCTGTCCGGTTCGTAGAGGTAGCTGCGATGCTTTTCGGCGTGGTGTTCGGCAACCAGTTTGTCGCCTTGCCAGAAAAACTCCGTGGTTATGCGATCCGCGGTCTTGCTGATGCGCCGCCCAAACGGGTCATAGCGATAGCTCGCGGTTTGGCCGTCGGGTTGGGTAATGCCGATCAGCCGATGCTGGCAGTCGTAGCGGTATTCGGTGACGAGTTGGTGACCCTTGCCGTTCCGTTCGCGGATCAGGTTGCCGAAGGCGTCGTAGTCGTAATGGCGGTCACCCTGGATCATCAGGCGGTTGCCGGCGACGATGTCGGGGCCGGGGCGGTCTTGCATCAGCAGGTTGCCGGCCGGGTCGTGGGCGAAGCGTTCCTGCGGGGCTTGCGAGTGGTCGGCGCGGGTGAGGCGGGCGAGGGGGTCGTAGTGGTAGTGGTGTTCGCCTTTGCGGCTGTCGACTAAACGGGTGAGGTTGCCGGTTTTGTCGTAGTCGTAGTGGCGTTGGTAGAGGGGGATGTCCTGTTGCACGACGGTGTGGGCGTGCAGGCGGTGTTGTTCGTCGTAGTGGTAGTGGCTGAGGAGCTGGCCCTGTTGGCGTTGGTGTTCTTGGCCGGCCTTGAAAAGATGAGAGGTCAGCAGTGCGCCATTTAACTCGACGGTGGCGAGGTGGCCGCCTTTGCTGTGGTTGAACACCACGCGGTTGTTGTCGGGCAGGCGCAGGTTTTGAAGCTGACCGCAGGCGTCGTAGCCATAACGCAAGGTGCCCCAGCCTTGGTGTTCGGCGGTCAGGCGGTTTTGGCTATCGTATTCGTAGGCTAACGCCCAGTGACCGTCGTCGACGCTAAGGAGGTTGCCTTGGCGGTCGTAGGTATATTCAACAAGGTTGCCGTCGGGCAGGGTTTTTCGTACGAGGCGTCCGGCGTGGTCTCGCTCATAACGAGTAACGAGCTGACTGCCATCGTCGCCGTGTTCGGTCTTTTCCTGCAGGTTGCCGTTGAGGTCGTAGGCGTAAGCGGTACGCTGCCCATCAAACCCGACTTCCTGCTGGATCAGCCCGTTGGGGTGGTAGTCGAGCCGGTAGGTCTCGCCAACCTCGTTTTCGATCTCGGTCAGCAGTAACCGGGCGTTGTCGTAGCGGTAGTGGACCTGGGTGCCATCGGCATTGATACGGCGGCTGATCAGGTGCAAGCCGTCGGCGTATTCGTAGCGGGTGACACGCCCGAGTTCATCGCGTTCGGCGGTGATTTTTCCGTAGGGGTTGTAGCTGTATTCGCGCGTAGCGCCGTCCGGTTGAGTTAGCTTGACCAGGCGCCCGGCGGCATCCCATTGGTACTGGGTCAGCG
>Ga0207671_10000081_pt1 | contig 148476 bp, 104 predicted proteins | sample KBSC24metaG_FD_184352 | JGI IMG/M metagenome (GOLD analysis project Ga0207671, IMG submission 184352) | Corn rhizosphere microbial communities from Kellogg Biological Station, Michigan, USA - KBS C2-4 metaG (SPAdes) (version 2) | ecosystem: Host-associated > Plants > Roots > Rhizosphere >...
TGTCGCGATTTGCATCTAGCTTTCTGTATGGGATCAAGCCGCATGACGTGGCGACGTTTGTAGCGGTGCCGGTGTTTCTGGGGGCGATTGCGCTGATCGCTTGTTGGCTACCGGCGCGGAGAGCCGCATCGGTCGATCCCGTGCAAGCACTGCGGACGGAGTAGAGGAGCGGGGCAATGGGAAAGCAGAGAGCGTTCTGGTTGCGGGTGCGCGGAGTGTTTGTGCGGCGGAAGGCCGTGGAGTTCGATGCGGAGTTGGAAAGCCACATCGCCATGGATGTGGAGGCGCGGATGCGTGCCGGGGCGAGCAGGGATGAAGCGAGGAGGGAAGCACTGATGCGGCTGGGCGGAGCGGAGCAGGCGAGACAGGCATACCGGGAGCGCGCGACCCTGCCGCCGCTGGAAAGCTTTCTACAAGATGTGCGGTTCGCGATGCGGCAGATGCGGCGAGCGCCGGCATTCACGGTGACTGCAGTGTTGACGCTGGCTCTGGGGATCGGCGCGAATGCGGTGATCTATACGCTGGTGGATTCGATACTGCTGCGGCCGCTGCCGTATGCGCAGCAGGATCGGCTGGTGCGGATAGCGGGAACGAATTCGCCGCTGTTTCCAAAGGGGTGGATTCGAGAGCTTGGGGCCCATGCGACTGCTTTGAAATCAGTGGCCGGATATGGAGCGGATGCGGAATCGAACATTTCGGATGCGGATGTGCCGGAGCGGGTGTTTGGCGCGTCGGTGACGGTGAATGCGTTAGATGAGCTGGGGGTAAAGCCGGCTCTGGGGAACTTCTTTTCTGCGCAGGATGCGGTTGCGGGAGAAGATCACGACGTGGTGCTGAGCTATGGCTATTGGCGGCAGCATTTTGGCGGAGATTCGGCAGCAATAGGACGGCAGATTCGTATTGACGGCGTTTCGCGAAGGGTTGTCGGCGTGATGCCGGCGGGAGTGCATTTTCCCTATGCGGATACGCAGTTTGTGGTGCCGGTTTCGTTTAGGGGTGGAGATGTTTTCGATCCGTGGTTTGCGTTCGATCTGCGCGGATTTGGGCGGCTGGCGGATGGAGCGACTCCAGCGCAGGCGCAGGCGGAGTTGAGAAGGCTGCACGCAGTTCTGCTGCCGGTATTTCCGTTCAGGATGCCGGATATATGGGCATCGGATATGTCCGTCGTTCCGCTCCTTGAATCACAAACTGGGGCGATGCGGCCGCGTCTCCTGCTGTTGTTTGGAGCGGTGGGTTTGATCCTGTTGATTGCATGCGCGAATGTAGCAAACCTGATGCTGGCGCGGGCGAGTGCTCGGGAGCGTGAAATCGCGGTGCGAAGCGCACTGGGCGCCTCGGGGCGAAGGCTGGTTCAGCAGTTGCTGTCGGAGAGCGTGGTGGTGGGGCTGGCGGCGGGAGCGGTGGGGCTGGGAGCGGCGGCTGCGAGCCTGAGGATTTTTGTCGGGCTGCTGCCGGCGGATACGCCGCGAGTTCAAGATGTGTCGCTCAATTGGGGCGACGTGGTGTTTACACTCTGCGCTTCGATTTTTGCGGGGCTGGTGTTTGGGCTGATTCCTTCCCTGAAGATGGCAGGGATGAATCTGCTGAGCACACTGCGGACAGGTGGACGCGGGTTGGCGGGGCAGGGATCGCGATTTGGCATTTCGAAGATCCTGGTGATGGCGCAGATCGGGCTGACAGTGGTGGTGATTACGGCGGCGGGGCTGGTGCTGCACAGCCTGTATCGGATCACGAAGGTGGATCCAGGATTTCAGACGAATCATATTGTGACGGCCGAGGTGGCGCTGGATGCGGCAGCATGCAAAGAGAAGGGCAGATGCCAGTCCTTCTTCGGCGCGGTGCTTGAGCGGACACGGGGGATCGCAGGTGCGGAGAGCATGGCGCTGACTGATTCCTTGCCGTTGAGTGGGCGGGCGGATAACTACATCTTCGACGCGGAGGATCATCCACGCGATGCTCGGCAGGGAGCGTTACTGGCGACAAGCAGAGTGGTGTCGCCGGGATATTTCGATGTGCTGAACCTGAGGCTGGTGCGAGGAAGATTGCTGGAGCAGCAGGATGCTTCGGGAGCAACGCACGCGGTTGTGGTGAATGAGCACATCGCGCAGAGATTGTGGCCAAATCAGAACCCAGTTGGGAAGCATCTGCTGGACGTTGTGGATGAGAAGACGCCGGCGGAGTGGAATGCGGAGAAGGCATCGATGGTGGTGGGCGTGGTGCGGAATGCGCTTGAGGGCGGGCTGCAGGAGGGCTTCAAAGATGAGGTGTTTCTGCCGCTGACGGCGGGCCGGGATCAGCCGGTGATGTTTGCGATGGTGCGGACGCACACGAGCGCGAGCGAGACTTCGGCGGGACTGCGAAGCGCGGTTGCAGGAATCAATTCGTCGGTTCCCGTAACGCGGGTGAGGACGATGGATGACCTGGTGGCGAACTCAGTGGCGGCGCCGCGAGCGCTGGCGGTTTTGCTGCTGGGGTTTGGCGCGCTGGCGATTGTGATTGGAGCGGTTGGTGTCTACAGCCTGATTGCTTACATCGTGAGCTGGAGGACAAGAGAGATCGGGCTGCGACTCGCGCTCGGTGCGCAACGGTGGCAGATCGTGTTGGGCGTGGTGCGGGAGAGCTTGTTCCTGGCGCTGGCGGGATGTGTGGCGGGGATGGCGGGAGCGATCGCGCTGAGCCGGGTGCTGCATAGCTTTTTGTTCGAGGTGAGCGCGGTCGATCCGCTGACGTTTGGGCTGGTCCCGGTATTGATGGCGATGGTGGCGGTTGCGGCGGCGTGGATTCCGGCACGGCGCGCGGCTGGGGTGGATCCGATGGAGGCGCTGCGGGCAGATTGAGCGCGTTGGCTCGGCGGCGGTTGTTGCGGAGGAGGTCGGGATGCGGCGGTTGCGGGCGCTTTGGATGCGGCTGTGCGCGCTGGTTGGGAGAGTGCACGCCGGAGTTGATTTCGATGCAGAGCTTGAAAGCCACATTGAGGAGCACACGCGGGACGGGGTGCTGGCAGGACTGAGTGAGGCGGAAGCACGCCGACAGGCAGTGTTGCGACTGGGCGGAGCGGAGCAGGCGAGGCAGGCGTACCGCGATCGGGTGACGCTGCCTGTGATTGAGAACGTGGTGCGCGATGTGCGGTATGCACTCCGGGGATTCCGGCGGAATCCGGTGTTTGCGGTTACGGCGGTGCTGACGCTGGCGCTGGGGATCGGGGCGACAACGGCGGTGTTCAGCGTGGTGGACCGGATTCTGTTTCGGAGTTTGCCGTATGCGCAAGACGAGCAGCTAGTCTCAGTTGGGCTTGTGCAGTCCTTGGAGCGGCAGGAGTTCACGCTGGGAGGGTTCTTCTATGAGTGGCGCGACAACCAGAAGCCATTTGAGGCAATGACGTTCGAACGCGGCGTGCAGCAGTGCAATCTCACGGAGAACAATCCTCTTCATCTAAATTGTGCGCTCGTAGCACAGAGTTTTCTTTCGGTGCTGGGTGTGCGAGTCGAGGCAGGCCGTAACTTTGTGTCGGAGGAAGATGTACCGCATGGTCCGCGTTCTGTGATCCTCTCAGATTCTCTTTGGTTGAAGAGATTCAACAGGTCCCCCGAGGTACTGAACAAACCGATTGAAATCGACAATGAAGTTTATCGAATTGTTGGAGTGCTGCCTCGTGATTTCGAGATGCCGCGATTGCAGGCCGTTGACCTGCTGATGCCGGCGCAGACTGATATTGCCGCGCAGCATACTGTGAACGCTGGGATTGGGTACCCGATGTGGGCTTTTGCGCGTTTGAAGCCCGGCATTACTGTGGCGGAGGCAAAGGCGGAGATCACGCCACTGTTTCTGCATACGCAGCAATGGATTCCAGCGGAGATTCGCAAGGATTTTCGACTTGAGGTTCGATCACTGCGCGACCGACAGATGCAGAATGCGTACCTGGCTGCGAAAGTATTGCTGGGTGCAGTGCTTGCGGTATTGCTCATCGCAAGTGCCAACCTGACCGGCCTGCTGTCAGCGCGAAGGGCAGCACGGAGCCGCGAACTGGCGGTAAGGTCTGCTCTTGGTGCGAGCCGGATGCAAGTCCTCCAGCAAGCAGTGATCGAATCGCTGGTTCTGGCGTCGGCGGGAACTGCACTGGGCTGCGCGCTTGCAGCAGCGTTGCTTCGTGTATTCTTCGCCTTCGCGCCAGCCGGAATACCCTTCCTTGCTGAAGCGCGGGTCGATCTTCGGGTGATTGCTTTCGGCGTCTTCCTAGCATTTGTGAGCGCATGCGTGGCCGGCGTGATCCCTGCCTTGGAGGGAAACAGGGTTGAAGTGCTGGCAGTGCGCGCGAGCAGTTCGGTGAGGCACGCGCGAATCAGGAACGTCACGGTTGTGTTGCAGATTGCGGTCAGCATGATTTTGCTGGCGGGCGCCGTGTTGCTGGTTCGGAGCTTCAGGAACATTCAGGCAGAGAATCTCGGGATGGAGCCGCAGAGCGTGGTTGCTCTTCGGGTTCCACTTACTCCAAACCAATATCCAACGATGCAGACATACATGGACTTCTTCCTGCGCATCGAAGCATCGCTTCGGAGTACGCCGGGTGTAACGGCGGTCGCGCTAAGCGAATCCATGCCGCTCGATATGGACGGATGGCGTAATGAGAGCCGCCTTTCCGAGATCTTTGTCAATGGTAAGGCGGCCGCTCCGAATGGGACCGGCGGAACGGTGGTGGTTCGTAAGGTCACACCAGAATATTTTGGCGTTCTGCAAATTCCGATTGTCGCGGGGCGCGCATTCACGGAGGAAGACAGGACAACCGGGAGCAATGCGATCATTCTGAGCCAGTTGATGGCTGCGCGACTCTTTCCCAAGGAGAATGCGGTCGGCAAGCATTTGCGATATGCCACGTTTCAACCGTACTTCTCTCTGGGCAAAGAGGTATTCACGGTTGTTGGAGTGGCGGGAAATGTGAAGAACGCTGGCCTGACTGGGCAGGATGATCCTGAGTACTACGAAGTGCGTATGAATCGGCCCGAGAGTTGGAACCGGCACACAGTGGTGCTGATCGAGACAGCTTTGCCAGTCGCGAGCCTGGAACGGATGGTGCGAGCGCGCATTGCGCCGATCGATCCGAATGTGCCGGTGGAGATGGAGAAGTTCTCGGCGACGGTGGACAAGCTGGCGGATCGGCCGCGGTTTGAGACGGCGTTGCTGAGCTTCTTTGCGTGCACTGGGCTGGTGATGGCTTTGATTGGATTGTATGGCGTGGTGGCGTTTATGGCACAGCAGCGGACGCGGGAGATCGGGATTCGGATTGCGGTTGGTGCGGACCGCGGGGATGTGCTGGCTCTCATTCTGCGCGGAGGTGTGCGGCTGATCGTGATTGGCGGAGCGATTGGAATCTGCGCATCGCTCGTGTTGACGAGGGTTCTGGAGAGTGTGCTGTTCCATGTCGGGCCGCGTGATCCGGCAACGTTCATTGGGGTGCCGGTGATGCTGGGGATTGTGGCGCTGGTGGCGGTGCTGATTCCGGCGCGGGCGGCGATGAAGACGGATCCAGTGACCGCGCTGCGGTGGGAATAGGTGGGAAGAAGGACCAGGGACTAGGGACTGAAGGCTAAAGACCAGGTGTTAGAGAACGGCATTGTGATGGTGGATTCGAGGTCAGCTCGTGGGATTAGCTTTCCAGGTATTCCCAGAAGCTGTCGGCTAGTTCGGCTCCTAGTTCGTTGGTCATGCGGCGGGCGGCGCGCTCGACTTCTTCGATGAGCTGGTGGAGATAGCTGCGCGAGCTGGAGATGGCAACAATGCCAAGGGTGGCGGATTGCCAGGTTACTGCCTCGTCCATTTCGGCGACGGAGATGTTGAAGCTTTGGCGAAGCTGGTCCTTCATGGAGCGGACTACCTGGCGGCGATCCTTGAGGGATTGAGCGTGTTCGATGCGGAGTTCAAGGGTGAGGTGGGCTACGGGCATGGCGTGGCGCGGCCTCTCAGATTCGGCCAAAGGAGAGATTCCCTGGGTAGGACGCTCCGGAGTGCTTCATTGTAGCGCGGATCAAGTTGGAATCTGAAAGCAATCGATGCGGGAGTTCAGCGCAGGAGGGCGAAGGCGACGACGGTTTCGCGGGGATCGCCGGTTTCGGCGAGGAGATTTTCTTCGAGTTCGTGAGGGGGATGCATTTCGCAGGCGGCGATCTGGTCTTCGGTGGCTCCGATGAAGCAGAGTTCGCAGCAGGCGAGTGCATCACTGTCGGCGACGCGGACGGGAGGGCCGAAGACGCGACAGGTCATGGGACGGAAGGCGTAGACGTCGCAGAGGCCGGTTTCGGGGTTGAGAGCGGGGCAGGGTACGTCATTGGCGAAGTCCTCGAAGCGGGCCTGATCGGATTCGGAGGTGCCGAGGATGCCGGTAGCGGGATCGCCGGGGAAGGCGGGGGCGTGCTCGTTGAGCCAGGCTTTCGCGCGGCGTCGGATGGATTGAGCGGCGTGGGGGTCGGAAGCGTCGAGCGCCTTCATGCCGGATTGGAGACGAGCGGCGTCGAGGGCATTGATGGAAAAGACGCTGTGACAGCATTGCGTGCATCCGGGTCGGCAGGCGAGCCATGAGCCGGCACGTTGGGATGCGTCGGCGAGGGCTATGTCCACGATTTGAATGAGTTCGACGTCCCGAGCAGGGAGCGGCATAGAGACAGCCTATCGGAGAACATTCTGTTTGGATAGGCGGGGGCGGTTGCGGGCTCTGTTTGGCGCGTACTATAACGGCGTGGAGGCCACCTTGCTTTTTTTGGAGCGCATTCCCGCTGCGCCACTCGCGAATTACATTCGTGCGCTTTGGTATGCAAAGGCGGGCGATGTTCCTCATCACCGCGAGCGGATACTGCCGAGCGGCTGCGTACAGATCATTCTGAGCCTGTCACGCGATTTCATCCTGGATTCTCTGGAGGGTTCGGCTGAGTGCTGTGTGAAGCCGGCGCTGGTGGTGGGGGCGCGATCAGTGTATGAGATTGTGGACAGCTCGGATATGGCAGACCTGGTTGGCATTGTTTTCGAGCCTGGCGGGTTTCCCATCTTCGCGTCGGATGCGGCGGACAGGTTCAGCAACCGAAGTGTTGCGCTTGAGTGCATCTGGGGAGGGGATGCGGAAGACTTGCGGGATCGGCTGCGAGAGATGGAATCGCCAGAGCGACGACTGGAGTGTATGGAGCGGTATCTGCATGGGAGATTCAGAGACAAGCTTGTGAAACGTAGCCGGACACCGCAGGTGAATTTTGCGCTGCGGTACTTTGCGGAGTTACCGAGTGTGGCGAGTGTGCACGAGACAGCGCGGCAGATCGGGTGGAGCGAGCGGAGATTTTCGCAGGTATTTCGCGAGGAGGTCGGGCTGGCTCCGAAGGTGTGGTGCCGAGTGCAGCGGTTCCAGAGAGCGGTGAAACAGCTGCATGCGGGTATTGATGTACGGTGGGCAGAGCTGGCGCTGGATTGCGGGTATTATGATCAGTCCCACTTTGCGAATGAGTTCCGGGCGTTCTCGGGTGTGGATGTGAGCACATATTCGGCACGGCGGACGATGTGGGCGAATCACATCAGAGCGGATTAGGGCCGGCTAAGACGGAAATAGTGCCAGCTTGCTTATGGCTTCGGCACGACTAAAGTCGTGCCCTGACGCGATCGCCCTGAAGTTTAGTTTTGTGGGAACCCACAGAGCAATCCCGTCTGCTTCCGATTCTTCCAAGATGTTGGGGCAGGCCTTCTGGCATTCTAGCGGCGTAAGTGAATCCCGAGGAGGCTTTTATGAATGTGAATGTCACTGGTTCCCCATCTACGATCATGCCGTCGATGCGGTATCGCGACGCGAATGCGGCGATCGAGTGGTTGTGCAACGTCTTTGGTTTTGAGAAGCATGCAGTGTACCCCGGGCCAAACAACACGGTTGGTCACGCTGAGCTTACGCTGGGCGGCGGGATGATCATGCTGGGCTCGCATAAAGACGATGTGTATGGACGCGGGTTCAAGACGCCGGGTGATCTAGGCGATGTGGAAACCCGCAGTGTGTACATCATCGTGGCCGATGCGGACGATATGTATGCGCGGGCAAAGGCGGCAGGCGGGAAGATTGTGCGTGAGATTCAGAACACGGAATACGGGAGCCGCGAGTTCACGGTGAAGGATCCAGAGGGGCACTCGTGGAGCGCGGGGAGCTACAACCCATGGGCTGCGCATTCATGAGTGAATGCATACGGCCTCGGTGCGATATATTCCGTAATGTCTTGCGGAGGTTATCAATTGAGGATTTCTAAAGTGGTCGTTGCTGGAGTTGTGGTGTGCGCGGGTCTTGTGAATGCGCAATCGAAGCTGCTGGTTGCGGTGAAGGGGACGCAGAGCCTGGCGATTGTTGATCCGGCGAGCGGGTCGGTGGTTGCGACGGTGCCGGAGGGCGGCACTACGGGACACGAAGTGATTGCGTCGTCGGATGGGAAGACGGCGTTTGTGCCGATTTACGGCAACTCGGGCGTGGGCAAGCCGGGGACGGACGGAGATAGCATTGCCGCGATTGATCTCGCAACGCACAAGGTGGTAGGGACGATTGGGTTCAATCACGGGGTGCGGCCGCATTGTCCGCTGATCGGGCCGAAGGATGGATTGCTTTACGTCACAACGGAACTGGACAAGACGATTACGATTATCGATCCGAAGACGCTGAAAGTTATGGGGGCGCTTCCTACGGGGCAGGAGCAGAGCCACATGATGGTGCTCTCGCATGACGGCAAGCGGGCATATACGGCGAACGTAGGGCCGGGAACGGTGTCGGTGATTGATGTGCCGGGTCGGAAGGTGTTGAAGGTGATTCCGATTTCTGCGAATACGCAGCGGATTTCGATGACGCCGGATGACGAGTGGGTTTTCACGGCGGATCAGACGAAAGCGCAGATGGCGGCTATCAATACCGCAAAGAACGAGGTTGCGAAGTGGATTCCGATGGAGGGGATGGGGTACGGATCGACTGTCACTCCCGACGGGAAGTGGCTGCTGGTGGCACTGGCGGATCAAAACAAAGTGGCGGTGATCGATGTGAAGACCATGCAGGTGGCGCGGAGTGTTCCGGTGGGGGATTATCCGCAGGAGGTGCTGGTGACGCCAGACAGCAAGACGGCGTATGTGTCGTGCATGCATGGGGCGGGGACGGTTTCGGAGATCGATCTCGGAGGCTGGAAGGTGACGCGGACGATTGCGACGGGGAGTTCTACGGATGGGCTGGCGTGGGCGGGGAAGTAGCTTCGCAGCCGCCAAACCGACTCCCCACTCATCGCCGTGAAGCTGCGATGAATGGGGCACAGAATCTATTCCAGCGAGTCAGGCATATTTAGCAGGGCAACGACCTATGCGAGGGGCCTGTCCCAAGATTCTAGCTGGCGTTTGAATTCGCTCATGAATTTGCCGGCGTCGGCGCCGTCGATGATGCGGTGATCGAAGCCGAGGCAGTAGTACTGCATGGAGCGGATGGCGATGGCGTCGTTGCCTTCGGCGTCGGTGAGGACGACCGGCTCTTTTTTAAGCGCGCCGATGGCGAGGATGGCGGCTTCGGGCTGGTTGATGATGGGGATGCCGAATTCGTCGCCGAAGATTCCGGGATTGGTAAGGGTGAAGGTCGATCCGCCGACTTCGTTGGGGGAGAGCTTTTTGGTGCGAGCACGGCCTGCCAGGTCGGCGATGGCGCGGGCGAGGTCGGAGAAGTTGCGCTTTTCGGATTCGCGAACGGTGGGCACGATGAGCCCCCACTCGAGAGCGACGGCGATGCCGAGATTGATGTTGGCGTGGTAGTGGATAGAGTTGTCGACGAGCGATGCGTTGACGATGGGGTGGTGGCGCAAGGCTTCGATGGCAGCAACAGCGATGAAAGGCATGTAGGTGAGCTTGACGCCGTGGCGCTGCTCGAAGGCCGCGCGCTCGCGGTCGCGCAGACGCACGATGCGGGTCATGTCGACCTTGTAAACGGAGTGGACGTGCGGGCTGATTCGCTTGCTCTCGACCATGCGCTGGGCGATGATGGCGCGCATCTTGGTGAGTGGGACAACATCTGCTGTCAGGGCTTTTGGCGTGGGGCGCACTGGCACCTGCGGAGCGCCCGACTGCGACACCTGCGGTGAGGCTATTCCTTTGTCGATGTACCCCAGGATGTCTTGTTTGTTGATGCGGCCGTTGGAGCCAGTGCCTGGGACGAGGGTCAGGTCGATGTTGTGTTCTTTGGCGATGCGGCGGACGAGAGGTGAGGATTTGACCACCTGCGTCCCTTGCGGTGGTGCCGACTGCGGTTGCGATGCAACATGAGTTGGAACCGGCTGCGGAGCCTGCGTCGCTTGTGATTGCGGGGCTGCTGCCGGAGTGGTGCCGATGGAAGTGCCGGACCCGCCGATAACGGCGACGACCGCGTTGATCTGAACGGTTTCGCCTTCCTGGGCGCGGATCTCCGTGAGGGTGCCATCGACGGGCGAGGGGATTTCAGCATCGACTTTGTCGGTAGAGATTTCGAAGAGCGGCTCATCTTTCTGAACGGAATCGCCCACTTTTTTCAGCCACTTGGTGATCGTGCCTTCGAAGATGGATTCACCCATCTGGGGCATGACTACCACTTGCGGTGGGGCTGACTCCAGCTTCGCCGGCATCTGCGGTGCGGCCGATTGGGGCTTCGCCGCGGGAACTGGCTTGGTGCTGCCTTGCTGCGCGGCTGAGGAGCCGTTTTCGGAGACGATTGCGACGACGGTGTTGATTTCAACGGTCGCGCCTTCAGGAAATTTGATCTCCGTGAGAATTCCCGAAACAGTAGAGGGAATCTCGGCGTCGACTTTGTCCGTGGAAATCTCGAAGAGCGGCTCGTCTTTTTCGACGGAGTCGCCGATCTGCTTGAGCCACTTGGTGATGGTGCCCTCAACGATCGACTCGCCCATCTGGGGCATGATGACGTCGGTTGGCATGAATCGTTCACTCCGCGAGGCGGGATATCGGGCCAGGCTCCAGCCGGATTATAAATTGCGGCACGTACGCTTGATGGAGCTTCTAGCCTCTAGCTCCTGGCTTTCCACCCCAGCCGCCCGGCTCCGGATCTTTTCAGGAGAGCTGAGTTTACTCCGACTCATCGCGCAAAATCCTCTCGGGCGAGCTTCAGGTCCGGATGGGGCGGTCGGGATCGGCGTGCAGATGGCGCACTTCGTTGGGAATTTGAAGGGGAGAGTCATCGGCCGGGAAGTTTCTTTTAGCTTCGGCCTGAGCACGAAGAGCATTGAGGGATTCGACAGCGAGGACCTGCTGCGAGAAGACCTGGCCGAACTGCCGGGCGGCCTGATGGGAAATGTTTTCGAGAGAAGGCAGGGATACATTTTCGGGGACTTCGAGGTTGAGGCTGGTTACCGGCTTGTCGGTGATGCCGCAGGGATTGATGAGTTGGAAGTCGCGGAGGTCGGTGGTGACGTTGAAGGCAAAGCCGTGCGAGGTAATTCCGCGGGAAACGTGAATGCCGATGGCGCCAATTTTGCGTTCGCGAGCGGGGCCGGGCTGCTGGTCGTGAAGGCCGCACCAGACACCGGTAAGTCCCGCGATGCGGCCGGCCCGGACGCCGTAGACTCCGCAGAGCCGGATCAGGGCTTCTTCCATTGTGCGGACGAAGTCCACGGGGCCAAGACGGCCACCTTTGGAGTTCTGAAGACTGCGGAGATCGAAGATGGGATAGCCGACGAGCTGACCGGGGCCGTGGTAAGTGACGTCGCCGCCTCGGTTGATCTCGTGGAGCGTGACGCCGCGGCTCAAGAGCAGTTCGTCAGATGCGAGGACATTGGCGCGACTTGCATTGCGTCCGAGAGTGAGTACTGGCGGGTGTTCGAGGAGGAGGAGCGTGTTTTCGATGAGACCTTGGAGACGCAGGGCTGAGACCTCTGCCTGAAGACGCAGCGCGTCATCGTAAGTCACGCGTCCGAGGTAGAGGTACTCGATCATGACTCCCTTATTGTATGGATGCAGTCCGGATCAGCGCTGGGGAGCGGGCTCAAAGATCCCAGCGAAGTTGGACCGCACCCGAAGGAAGACAAGGAGCCAGAGAAGGCTGACGACAGCGGCCATGGGAAGGCCAGAGGGAGCCATGGTGATGTGGATAAGGTCGATGTTGATGATCATCCCCGCCAGAACCGTCAGCGCCAACGGGACATAGCGATTGATGAGCAGCAGGATTCCCGGAGCGATCTGGAAGAAAGCAATGGCGACGTCATAGTGGGATACGGAAAAAGCTCTTGTGAGGTCGGCGAGCGGGCCCGGGGGAATCGGCGGCGTGGGCAGGAAGTGAAAGAGCATATTCGATCCAAAGAAGACAAAAATCACGCCCAGCAGGTAGCGGGCGATGGTAGCGGCAATCTTCACAGAGAACCTCCAGATTTGAAATGGGGAAGTTGCTTTCACAATGGATGATGCCGGGAGACGCGTTGATTCATTAGAAACAGTGGATGGTGAAAAGCGGGCAGTGGTGGCCGGGGCGGACACCACTGCTCGCGACGGCAGCGTTCGGCACAAGGGCCGACTGGCTGACGCAATGGGTTGGATCCGCCTTCCCCGGGCGTGCCAACCCTGTTCGGACTAGTTCCCATGGAGGTGGGTGCTAGTCCGTTGAATTCCCCCCAGGCAAGAATGCGAGGGGAATCCAAACTAAACTTGAGCCTCAAAATGATGCAACGGCGGTGAGTGAAGTCGATCTCGATCACGCCTGGACGAGGTACACCACGGCTGAAATGCGGCGCTCAATACAAGTCGATGATCAAAGGTTTGGGCTGAGGGGTGGAGCTAGAGGGAGGGGGCGGGAGGACCGCGAGACGGATTGGGACCGTCCAGATCCCGTATGTGCAGGGTGACTGCCGAAAAGGATTGTCTCGTTAAGGGCGGGAGCGTGGGAACGAGAACAAACGATGTGTCCACGCTGATTCTCTTACCGCGCAGGCGGTGCGTCCGGTGGGCCGGCGATCGATGCGGTGGTACAGCGAGGACTGAATCCAGTGAGAAGCTGCCGGCCCGATCCTGGTGGTCTTCAGCGGAGGCGGGCGTGGGAACATGGCACGAAGGCGTACCGATCCGGCTGCCAAAGGCCCGGAGACCGAATGGAGAAAGCAGCGAGATCAGGAGCAGAGCTCTGAATGTCAGACGGAACGCCTTCATGGTTGAGAGCTTCGAGTATAAACAGGAGAAAAACGTTTACGCAATGTCTGCTTGCAGCGATTGAAGACCGGAATCGTTACGTGGATGCAGTTACGGTTACTCGTTACTCTTGAATCAGTTGACAGGGTAGGCCAGGGATTTGATGATCGCCATAGAGTGACGCAGGAAGAACTCTGCCAAGAGGACACTCGGGATGAATCGCGCAGAATTTCGGGGAGCGTCGAGCGACGCTGACCATCAGGAGGCGATCAGTGCAATGGTAGGGGGACTGATCGCGAAACGGGGCTACTACTCAGTAATCGATGAGCTGGTTGCAGCTGTATACAAACTTGGCGAGATGTCGCTTGCCGATCCGGACAACGGTGAAAAGATGCGCGACTTCGACATGTGGGCTTATGCGGTGAGGGCGGCGATTTTGAAGCACGATGGGGAGAACACGTTCGAGAGCCGGGTCAGCCAGTGGGATCGCGTTCTGGCGAGGCGCATGGGGATCGCTCTGGACTAGTGGCCGGCCGGGAAATTGCCGCTGAGTGGCGCTTCCTCCTTCTCAAGTAGGACAAGGGTTCAAGTAGGAAAGGGCAAGGATTTGCCGGAAGTCCGCAAGTAATGTGATTTACCTCACATCACATCGAACAATCCTGTGGGACCATCGCAATGTAGCGATGTACGGGGTATGGGTTAATCCCGTTTCCCTCCGAATCTCTGCACACCGTTTTTCCCCGCACGACCCTGAAAAGCGAACCAGAGCGAAATTACCAAGCCTGGCCAGCTTGCCGTTTGGCGATTTCGTCAAGCGAACGGCAAGGTGTGCCATTCGCATGAGAGCCACACGTGTATTCATTTCCGGAGAGGAAACTTGGAGATACATTCTGATCACAATCTGCTCGACTCGCTGCGGGCTGTGTTGCACAGTTTCGAGAACGATAAAGCTCACGATCCGCATAGCGTGGCCGAGTTGAAGCGGGTTCTTCGTGCGCGAATTGCGGAACTAGAAGCCGCAGACGCTTCGCACCACATCTCACGGATGGGAAACAACGCGGAGTAGAGAAGCAAGATTCTTCTGTTTCGGGGCCAACGATTCTAGCGAGAAGAAGATGTGAGTGCAGGGCCAGAAAGAAAGCCAAGGCGAAGCGCCCGTCTTGCGGCGGGCGCTCAGCTGGGACGGAGCTCGACATGACCAGATGCGCTCCAGCCCGGGGCCCATTCTGGCTGCTGATTGGATGCGCTGCAGACCTAGGGTTTGTCCTAGTAGAAAAATAATGGGTAGAGGAATAATGCGCTCACGGTCTGCGACTTGGCTTGTCCTGCGTTCTGATGGAGACCATCGCCCCTGCCGGTGGCTCTTGATCTGGCAGCTATTTTGCCAGTTGAATCATGTAAAGTGAGCCCAGTCCTTATCTGTCCGTTTCCGGAAACTCTCTCAGTACCCCTTCCTGCTGCTTCTTGGAGCAAAAATCCTACTCTCATGGGTTTACAGCGGGGGGTGCGCTACAAATATGTCTTGCCATTGGGCTTAGCTGTAGGTGTTTCTCAGCAAAGGACTTAGGGGACCACGGGACCAAGGGAACAAGTGCCGCAGTACGACTCCCAGTGCGGACTTGCGTGCGCTTGGCTCCTCGCGTGAGATTTTGAACTATGAACTCCATTGTGACTGGAAGTGAGAATCAGACTGCAATGCGGTGAAAGGTTTTTGAAGAATGGAATGAATGGCTTAGGGAAAGTACCTGTTGACAAGAACTGGGTGGCCACGATTTCCCGGGCGCAAGCTTCACTTTTCAGACTCGCGCTGTACCCATTCCATGGCCGCCAACGCCCGGATCCTCGGATGCCCATTCTTGTCGAATGGCTCATCAGGTCGCCCGAATCCCACCCAACGATCAGAGACCAACCAGAACGACTTCAATTGATGCCGAAGCGAATTCCGAAGCAGCTCATCCGCCCTCCCATGCGGTTTGTGTCGATCAAGACTGATGAGCAGTTGGATTTGCAGTCTCTGCATCGAGTACTCGAGCGCTGGATCGTCAGGCGCACGGCAGTGGTAAACCGGATCCGCTGTTCGCTGCTGGAGCGAGGCGTCGCGTGGCGCTGGCTAACAAGCTGGCACGTATTGCATGGGTTGTGCTCGCCAGAGGCGAGGTCTACCGCCCTCCTGTTCTGACCGATTGAACCGGTCTGCAGATGACGCCTGTCTAGCGACAGGCCTGGAAATCGCAGAGCGATTCCCACATCTGCAAACCAGCGACGACTACGACGTTTAGAAACCTGCCAGGTCTGCTGGCGAATCATGAGATGGCACAACGGTCGAATCCGGCGCTTCCCAAACCCAAAACCAGAAGAAGTCCTTCGAGGCTGCGTAATTTATCGGGAACACAAAGGCCAAGTAGACAATCTACCTCCAGTGGGAGTAGATTGTCTACACCTATGGGCGAAAAGGACCAGTATAAGAATCGGATTGAGCTGTTGCAGGGAACACTCGACATGCTCATTCTTCAAACGCTGCAATGGGGGCCGCAGCATGGTTATGGCATTGTCCAGGCTTTACGTTTGCAATCTGGAGATGTTCTTCAGGTGGAGACTGGATCACTGTATCCGGCCCTCCATCGATTGGAGCGTCAGAGTTGGGTGCAATCTGAATGGAAGCAGTCCGAGAGCAAGCAAAGAGCCCGATATTACCGAATCACGGCCAAGGGGAAAAAGCAGTTGGCCTCGGATCTGGGCCGATGGGAGCGGATTGTCGAAGCGATTGGGTCGGTGATGTACGTCAAGCCGGAGGAGAGTGAGTCATGAAGTGGTTCCCGAGCTTCGGTTTTCAGCGGCGCAAGCGCGAATTGCAGGAAGAGATTGATGCGCATCTGCAGATGGCAATTGCAGATCGAGTGGCGCAAGGCGAGACGGCAGAGACGGCGCGGCAAGCGGCGGCGCGGGAATTTGGAAATATTCCTCTAGTGCAAGATGTGACGCGCGACATGTGGGGCCAAGCGTGGCTTGAACAACTAGGCCGGGATGTCCGTTACGCGTTACGGCAACTGCGCAAGAGCCCCGGCTTTTCGATCACCGCGACGGCGATGCTGGCAGTAGCTATTTGCGCCAACAGCACCGTATTCAGCTGGATTGACGGCACCATGTTGCGTCCGATTCCTGGCGCGCGAGACACGGGCGACCTTGTGAGCCTGCAGCGGGGGGAACGGAACATCTCTCCGACTCCGCCCTTCTCGTATCTCGACTATCGCGACCTGCGCGAGCAGAACCGTTCTTTCACTGGGCTTCTTGCCTATCACTCTGACTGGATCACATTGACCGGCGGAGGAGAAACGCCGGAACGCATCTATATCGGGAATGTGTCAGCGAACTTCTTCGACGTGCTCGGCCTCAAGCCGGTGCTTGGGCGCTTCTTTCTGGCGGAAGAAGAGTCACGTCCCGATGCCGTTCCCAGCGTGGTCCTGAGTTACTCACTATGGAAGACGCGCTATGCGGGAGACCCTCAAATCGTCGGCAAGGCGATCGAGATTGCCCGGCATCCTGTGACGGTGATCGGCGTAGCCCCGGAGGGGTTTACCGGGGCAGCGCCGGGGCTTCGGGATGATGCATGGCTAACGCTCAATCCTCTTGGGACCAACGTGTATAGGCTCACGCATCGCAGTGGTGGTGCGGTCTGGCTGATTGCAATAGGAAGATTGAGGCCCGGCGTGGGCCGTGACCAGGCAGCCCAGGACCTCGACAACCTGATGCACCACATTGTGGCGGCGTATCCGGACGATCATCTGGGCGACAACCGCATTTCACTCGATCCCATGTGGCGCTCCCCCTTCGGGGCCAACGGATACCTGGCGGCCACGCTGCCCATTCTGCTGGCCTTCGCCGCTGTGGTGTTGTTGCTAACCTGCGCGAACGTGGCGACACTGACGCTGGTGCGGTTTGTATCCAGGCGGCGTGAGCTTGCGATCCGGCAGTCGCTGGGGGCGAACCGCATGCAACTGGTGCGGCAGATGGTGCTGGAGGGCGCGATCCTTTCCGCCGGCGCGGGAGTGATGGCGCTGGTATTGACGTCGTGGACATCGAAGACACTCGCATGGTTCTTTCCTGCGAATGCGATTAATCTCAACCTCAACGGGAGCATGGACCATACAGTGGTGCTCGGGATTGCGGCGTCCAGCCTGCTGGCCGGCATGCTGTGCAGCGCGTTCCCGGCGTGGCGTTCGTCCAACGCCCCCGCCATGGAGGTGCTGAAGGCAGAGTCGGCAAGCGTCTCCGGTGGCGCACGCAACCGGAGGCTACTGAGCGGGCTGGTGGTGGCTCAGATTGCACTCTCCCTTCCGCTGCTGTTGTGCTCTGGGTTATTTCTGCGCACCCTCAAAAATCTTGCCGGCGCGGATCCCGGATTTGCGCAGGACCATATTCTCACTGCGTCTGTGGGGACGAATATCGCCGGCTACAGCGGCAACGAGGAACAGGTTATCCGTCACAAGATTCTGGATCGCGTGTCGGCATTGCCCGGCGTGAAGGCTGTGTCTTTCACGGACTGGATTCCGATGACCCTGGGCCACAAGGGGGAAGATGCGTATCCGGAAGGGTATACGCCGCGCCCGCATGAAGCTTTGCAGGTGTATCACGCCGAAGTGTCTTCGCGGTATTTCGAATCCCTTCATATACCTATTCTGGAAGGACGCGAGTTTACTCCGGATGACGATGAAAAGGCCCCGAGGGTACTCATCGTGGACCAGACTGCGGCGAGGCGCTACTGGCCGGGACAGGACCCGCTTGGAAAGAAACTCATGGTGTGGGGCAGGCCTTTCACGGTAGTCGGCGTTGCTAAGAATTCAACCCATATGTTCGTGAACGAGTCGCCAGAGCCCATGGCCTACATGAGCTTTTTCCAACTGGGGTACGAGACGATCGTGCAGGTGGAGACCGAGGGAAATCCGGCCGACCTTGCCCCGGCTGTCCAAAGCGCCATCCATGAGATTGATACGCGGCTGCCGGTCTTCGATGTGCGTCCCATGCGGGAGAGCACGCAGATGGCGAGCATTTTTGCCGTCATACAAAGCACCCTGGCGGGAATGTTCGCGCTGATTGGACTGGTTCTCGCGATAACCGGGATCTACGGAGTCGTGGCCTATCGAACCCAAATGCGAACCCACGAGATCGGAATACGAATGGCTCTTGGTGCTTCGCGCGCGGACGTGCTGAGACTCGTGCTGTTGCAGGGATTGTGGCTCACAGGCATCGGGCTGGCGCTGGGACTGGCGTTTGCGTTGGGAGTGACACGTCTTATCGCCCGGCTGTTGTACGGAATCGGCGCCAACGATCCAGTCACCGTTGCTTCCGTGGTCATGCTACTGGGAACAATGTCTTTGTTAGCCTGCTACTTTCCGGCACATCGAGCGATGCGTCGGAACCCCGTGACCGCGATTCGCGAACTGTAAGTTGCAGCTAGGACTCGACGCGGATTTAAGCGAATCAGGCGTATGCGCGGTGCTCCACCTGGCTATCGAGGAGGATAACGATGTTCCACCGTTAACAAACAAATCTCCGCCTGGTGGATCCTCGTTCTGCGTTGACGTGAACAGGGCGATGCACTCATTGACATTCAAGAGAACGTCTCGATGCCACGATTCGAAGGCCCGAAATTGCATGGGGCCATAGACGCGCTAAAGAACCGATCTGCCGCCTTGGCTGGGATTTCGTTACATGTTGGCGTGGCCGGAACGCATGGACTCGTTGAATTGGGGCTTGGTGAAGGTGAGGGCGGAGTCGCGAAGCGTTTCGTATTCGGCGGCGCGGGCCATCAACGCTGGAGTTGCCGAAGCGTATTCGCCTTCGAGAGACAAGAAACCTTCGCCTACTTCGTGATTCGCCATGCGGAGCAGGTCAGCTTCTGTGGTGTTGAGGTACTGCGCATCGCGCGGATCGGCAATCCAGATGGGCTTGCTGTTGCCTAGAACGCCAGAGAGCCAGTAGACCTTGCTAAGCAGGTAGCGCAGACGCTCGGTGTCGTCTGTTTCCGTGAAGACGAACTTCTTCTGCCAACGGCTGTAGAAACGGGTGGTGACCGGAACGGGCTGGCGATTGCCGGATTTCAGGAATTCGAGCTGGCCGAAATCGACGGTCTTGCGGATGGCGTTGTACACGAACGATTCGGCGTAGGGCTGTTCCATTGCGGGGACGATTTCGGCAAAGGTGACGGTGACAGAAGCAGCCACCTTGGCATGGAGATTGTGTGTGCCACCGTCTTCAAGCCTGATCTCGCCGTGAACGATGTATGTGTCAGCGCCGGAAGTGGATCGATGGAAGGGCCACTGGAACTTGCCGAACGAGAGGGGCAGACCGCCGAGAGTGACGTAGCAGTCGGGACGTGGGTTACGCAGACGCTTGGCCTCGGCTTCTAAGTGGGCCGTAATCTCGGGAAGCAGGTTTGGCTTATCGAAGTCGAAGGCCTCCGTCAACTCAAGCTGGAGCCGGCGATCGTCGCTTCCAGGAAGGCCGAGAGAGAAGACCTGTGTTGGCTGGCCGTTCAGTTCCGCTTCAGTAGCGGAGACAAGTTGCAGGCCTGCCTTGGCGGCGGCCGCTTCGATGGAATTGACGAGGGATGCTTTCGATGTCATGCGGGAACCTGCTTTGAGATTGCTGCAACTTCGATTTTAGAGCATTCGTGAACAGGGCACTCAGTGGTCCTTCCGTCCCTTGAGCCTGCGGTTTTCGGACTGAACCTGGATCAGGATGACATTCAGTCGATGCGGGGCGGATTTGCCGATGTGACGTCGTTGCCTTGGCGACCACGGATCTGGGGTATGAGGGCCGGCGGCTGTTCGGGGGTGACGGGGAGATATTCGTGCTCAGGCCGGACGAATATTCTCGGGTTTCGCTCGCCAATGGGTTTCAGGGTGGAACTGCTGAGGTATGCAAAGCAGGAGGCTTTGGACGGCTTCGGCCCGTTGTGACATTTACAATGAGTGTTGTGCAGGCAGAAGCATCGAGACCCATCATTCTTGCTGACAATCTGAGCAAGGTTTATGCGGCAGGCCGAATCATGGTGGCAGCTGTTCGCGAAGTCTCATTCGAAGTGAAACCGGGTGAGTTTGTTGCGATTGTAGGTCCATCAGGCTCAGGGAAGTCGACTCTCTTTTACTTGCTCGGTGGGCTGACCAGGGCGAGCGAAGGTCGGGTTCTGATTGACGGCGTGGATTTTGCAGCCCTCACAGATGCGGAACGAACGCGTTTGCGCCGGCACCGGATCGGATTCGTTTTCCAAAAGTTCAACCTGTTGCCCACGCTCTCGGCGATGGGCAACATCGAGATTGCTTACGAGGTCAGCGGTCGCAAGGAGCCGATGGACCGTGCGTACCTGGAACACCTGACGGATCTGTTGTCGATCCGCGGGAGGCTGGAGCATCGGCCCTCGGAGCTGAGCGGCGGCGAACAGCAGCGCGTGGCCATCGCAAGAGCGCTGATTGCGCGCCCCGCGATCGTGCTGGCGGACGAGCCGACCGGTAATTTGGATACGAAGAATTCCGATGCTGTTTTGAAGATGCTTGTGAGGTCGAACCAGGAACTGGGCCAGACCACGCTGATGATCACGCATAACCCTGAGGCCGCGTCTATCGCCGGGCGTATCTTGCATATGCGGGATGGGGAGATCATCAAAGTCGAGGCCGGCACGGGACATCGCGGGGGTCCAGTCGGAGCCTCCCAAGCGACCGCTGGCGGTGGCGTTTCAGCAGTTTGACCCTCTTTAGGCCGCCCGGTATACTCGAATTTGCAGTAAGCGGGAGTAGCTCAGTGGTAGAGCATCGCCTTGCCAAGGCGAGGGTCGCGAGTTCAAATCTCGTCTCCCGCTCCAATCGCCCTCCGGCGCCAGCCGGGTTGGCTACGGCGATTTGGAGCCCATAATCAAGACAGCCCTGCCGAGGCGCGGTACCCAAGTGGTAAGGGAGAGGTCTGCAAAACCTTTATGCGCCGGTTCGATCCCGGCCCGCGCCTCCAAACTTTTTCCCAGCATTAATTTGAATGTTCCCGCAGAGGGTCGGTTCCCGATTGTCGTTCTCTGGCATTCAATCGAAGCTGCATTCAATTGAGGCTGCCAAAACTGAGAGCACCAGTTGGCGACAAGTCCGCCATTCGTCCCGAAATGAGTGGCGCGATTCTAGGCTTGTTTCGGAATTGGACGGTTGCCGATCGGCTGGGGACCATCGCTCGTGTCGAGGAAAGCCAGCCAGGAATGGTTTTGAGCCGTCACCTGTTCGAGTTCTGCCTCGCTTAGAACCATGCAGGCGGTGGACAGCGCGTCAGACTCAGCTGCAGTATCGGCGAGGATCCAGGTACGCGATTGGCGAGGTGCAGGGCGGCCCGTTCGCGGGTCGAGGATATGGGATCCCTTAACAGCCAACCCCGATCCGCTCAACGAAGCGTGGGAGAGAAAAAATCGGTGCGGCGCGTCGTCATCGCCGAGGCCGCATGACCAGCCGGGCGTCTCAGGCGGCGGGTCGCCAGCAAGGATGCTGCTGCCACCAGCGACCAGGAGAAACGAGGGGCAATCCCATTGGCCGAGCAGTTCGGCCATGCGGTCGAGAGCGAAGCCCTTCCCGATTGCGCCCAGATCGAATTCGAGGCGGCCGCTGACGCAGAGGAGTGAGAGCTCGCCAGGCAGAAGATCCCACTCCGGAAGGCGGGGCTGCGTTTGCAAGGCCGCAGGCGTGGCGCAGAATGCACTGTGTGTGACCTGCTCCATCTGCTTTGCGATCTGCAGGCAGCTAAACGAAGGCTCGCTCAGGCGCAACTTCTCTCCTGGCGCGAGATGAGCTATTTGAGTGATGTCACTATTCGCGCGGAAGCGGCTCAAGCGAGATTCCAGCTGGTCAAGAAGATCGAAGGTCACTTGTGCAGCCTGCGCGGCATACGTCTTGTCCTGATTAGCGATGCGCACCTGAAAGTGGGTGGCCATTGCGCGGTGGTTGAACTGGTGGATTTCAGCCATGGAGCTCATTTCGGCGCCGGCAGCCATAGCAGGATCAGTACACCTGGCCGCACGCCGAAGAAGTCCGGACGGAAACTCTTCAGCTGAGTTTGGTATTGTTCGGCGGCGTCGGTCGATGTGATGTAAAAATCTGCTTCGCCTGGCTGCTGTCCCGGCTGCCAGAAGCCGACTTGAGAGAAATGCCGCAAATACCACGGCAGGGGCCAGGGATCTGATGCGATCACGGCGATGCGGGGGTTGACGAGACCATCTCGATTGGCCAGTTCTGCGATTTCCGGGGGAAGGCCGAGGATGTCGTCTGATGTGTGAGCATATGCGTAAGGGTTGGCTTCGTCCGCTGGGTGAAGAAAGACGCGCTGGCGGGTATCGTGCGCGATCAATGTGGCTACGACTGCAACGAGGATGCCGAAGGCCGGGATTGCGGCCTTCAGGGGCACATGCTTTATCGCCGCTCTCCAGAGGAAATCGAGTGAGCACCCGGCAAAGAGTGCGAGCGGGAGCCACAGATTCAGCGCGAGCCATGGCGTCTTATATGGAATGAAACTGTAGATTGCAGCGATGAAGATAAAGTAGATCGCAAGAAAACTGTGGGGCGAAGCATGGCGTCTTCTGATGATGACGACAAACCCGATGCAGGCGAGCACGATGATCAAGGTGCCGGACCAGCCGCCGGCGAGAAGCTGAGCGAAGTACCAGAAGGGCTTTTCGTGACCCTGACCGGCAGCGCGGGAGAGGAAATTCGGTGCCGCGCGTAACAGCCCCGAGAGTGGGTTCCAATTTCTGCCCAGCCACGTGAATGCGCCCGCAGAAAACAGCAGAAACGTCCCGCCTGCGATCAGCAATTTCCGGGGCTGGATCCAGTTGGTTGAGCCGTTTTTATGCAATTTCGTAAATCTGAGCACAAAGGACGCGGCAGCCAGTGCGAAGAAGTGGACGACGGCGGTCTCCTTGGATGCGAGCATCAGGGCAGCACACGCGCCCACCAGCACAGAATCTCCCACGGAGTTCGATTTCGATGCCCGCCAGCACGCGATGATCAGCCCAAAGGTGGCTGCGCAGAATAGCGACTCATGAATGAAGTACCGGTCGTAGTAGACGGGAAGAGGCCCGAATGCAAAGAGCAGTGCTGCGATCAAACAGGGCACAAAGCCGAACATCTCGACAGCGGCGCCAAAGAGGAGAATCGTAATGGTTCCGGCAACGACCGGAGTAATCCGCAACTCTGATTCTGTCAGTTCAGAAAACGATCTCGCTCCCTGCATTCTTGCCAAGGGTAGAGCGAGCGCGGACAGGGCGGGACCATGGCGGTCCTGCGGATCGTAGTTGAACGGCTCTCCGGACAACAGCTGTCCAACGATGTAGGCATTGACGGCTTCGTCGGTGTGCATGGGTCGAGTGCCCAGTTGAGGAAGCCGAACGGCCAGCCCGAGAAGCGCGACGAAGATGAAGCAGAGCCAGCGAGTCCGTAACGGAATCGCGCGCTGCATCAGAGCTTCGCCGCCATGCGCGGACTCAGGCAGCGGGCTTTCCCCACACCTCAACCTCAATGTAGTCGTTCAGTTTGTTGGTCGTGTTTCCGTTGCTGTAGAGGCGAACGTAACGGCCCTGGACGCCTTTGGCGTCGATCAGTTTACCCTGGTAGGTTTCGACATAGTTCTGGTCCTTACCAGCACCGGCTCCGACCTCGTTTTTGAAATCGTTGTTGAAGATGGTGTTGACACCCGATTTGAAGTTGGGATCATCGGACACCTGCACCACGACATCACGATAAACGCGTGCCTGGGAATGGTAGTGCCAGATGAGAACGGCGTAGATACTGGCCTTTTTCGCGAGGTCGATCTGCACCCACTGCTTGCCGGGTCCAAGTTCAACCCATGATCCTTCGTCGCCGGCCTTGTCGGCATCGGTGACCAGGTCCAGGGTTCCGGTCACGGGACTTTCGTCGCTGGCGGTGACCTTTTTGCCTTTGGCGAGGTTGACGGTTCCGGCTGGAACCATGAAGTCAGCACGCTTGCCCTTCAGGGGTGGTTCGAGATTCGGCACATTGAGCGGAACGGGCGTACCGACAAAGAGAGGACGAGGAAGCTGCGTCTTGAGCGGCACCTTGTCCTGGGACAGAGCAGCAGTTGCAGCAAGGAGTGCGATGACAATCGGGGAAATGCAGGAGACAGATATTCTCATAGGTTCAGGCTCTCACTTCTTCATCAGAGATGCTAATTCTCCGCTCGGCGGCCACTGCTTCATTGGCCTTGTGGATCACGTACTCGCTCGAGAAGGCCTCATCGGCTGGGCAGTTCAACTTTGCCGTGCCACGGATGGCGTTGAAAAAGTTCTCAAGGTGTGGCTGATGCGGAGGCTTGTTGAAGAACACGGGAATCTCGTATTCGGCCAGCGCTGCTGTCTCTCGCACGTCTACCTTGGCGGTGTCGGCGGCCAGTGGCTTGGCTTTTACATAGCCCTTCTGCGCCAGGTCGTCCCAGGAGACAGCATTGGCACGAGCTTCGCGATAGATGGCGCAAATGGCGGGATCTTCCGACATCCTGATCGTACCGTCATCCCCCATGAACTGTTCGAAATAACCGCCGCCTGCGCTGGTCGTGGTTTGAACCTGGTAGAACGCGCGCGCTACGCCCTGGTCTACTGGATACTCGTAGATCACCATCGCATTGTCGTACCAATCATGATTCTTGAAGTAATCCAATCCTCCGCTGGCAGTAACAGACTTGGGCGTCTTGCCGAGCCACCAGTTGAAGATATCGATCTGGTGCGCTCCGAGATCCGACAACGGGCCGCCGCCCAGGCCCTTGTACCAGCGCCAGTTGCGGAAGGTGTGCATGTCCTTGAAGCCGTACTTGGCCAGCATGCTCGCGGGCATCTCGTACTTCTTGGGCCAGCCGAAGTCCTCTTTGACGGCGCGGTTCCACTGGCCCTGGATTGCAGTGAGCTTGCCGCAGAACTGCGCGTCGCGCAACAATCTGTTCAGCGTGAACACGTACCGCGGGTTACTGCGCCGCTGATGACCGATCTGCAACAGCTTTCCGGTATCGCGCATGGTCTTCACCATGGAGCGCGCACCGTCAATGGTGTTGCTCATCATCTTTTCGCAGTAGACGTGTAGGCCTGCTTTGAGGCAGGTGTTTGTCATGGGCGCATGCCAGAAATCCGGCGTGGCAATCAGAACTGCCTGAAGATCCTTTTCCTTGGCGAGGAGGTCTTCGTAGTTCTCATATACGCGGACGTCGTTGCCGAGCTTTTGAAGATATCGCTGACCTTCGCCGCGGTGGTACTCCCAGATGTCGCATAGGGCAACGAGTTTCACATCTTCAATGTTGAGCAGCGACTCGAGGAGGATCTTGCCCTCTTCGCCATAGCCGATGAGCGCGATATTGATGGTGTTCTGCGAAGATTTCTTGACCGCGGCTTTCTGTTCGCCGGAGTCAGACTTGCAGGCGTCAATGAGCATGGCGGCGCCCGCTACCGCGGTCGCGCTCAGGAATTCGCGACGATTCAGTTTGTCTACCATTTTTTGAGGACCACGAATCTGTTGTACTGGGCGAGCAGGAACGCCGCAGCGACCAGCCCGATATGGATGCCGAGATAAGCGACGCCATCGTTGGCATCGATGAGAACAAGGCCGACTGTTAGCGCGATGAAGAGCAATCCCTGAATCACCAATGACAAACGCGTGCCGAGGCCGATGATCAACATGATGCCGGTCAGGATGAATGCCGGGCCAAGCATCTTGTCGAAGAGCGTCAGTGCGAACTTGGGAAACATGGGGTCGTGCGCGAACTTGTCCCTGAGGCCCACAGGTACGCCAGCATAGTTCGCCCAGGCGTAGGACTTGACGCTCACGTTGACCATCACTCCGCTTGCATCCGGCTGGCCGGTGGAGGGGTCGATCAGCGGCTGTGCCACGGATTTATAGACTGCGTATTTTTGAATGCCCACGAACAGCGCGCGAGCGCCAAGCCATAGGCGCAAAGCCCAGAACGCAAAGGTAAAATCCCAGGCGACTTTCTGGGCAGGAATCACTCGTACTTCAGTTGTTGTAGCCATGTATCCTCAGGGCGTGAAATCCGCCTAAATGCTAAGGTCCTTCAGGTATGTCGCATCAACCTTCAGCGACTCCTGCCAGGGAATGTCGAAAGCCTCCTGCTCAACGAAGGCGTGTGTGATTTTCTGATTCTTCGCCGCTTGGGCGAAGACCGGCCGATAATCGATCGAGCCACGGCCCAACTCCGTGACCTTTGCCTGGTCGTGCTTGGCGATCGAGATATCCGGCGGGAGATGGAAGTCTTTCACGTGGAACAACGAGAAGCGATGCGGATATTTTTTCATCAATTCGACAGGATCGTGGCCCGCGACTTTAACCCATCCGCAATCCATTTCGAAGGTGGTCTTGTCGGGCTCGCAAAGGCTCAGGAGTTCCTCATAGGGCACCTTGCCGTCAACCGGCGCGAACTCGACCCAGTGGTTGTGATAGCCGAAGGTGATTCCAGCCATCTTCAGTTTCTCACCTGCCTTGTTGAATTCCTCGGCGTTGTACTTCCAGTCATCGATCGTTAGTGGCCCGGGTTTTCCGGCTGAAGCATTCCTGCGCCCGGGGCCCGGACAGATGATGTTGCTTACGCCGATTGTCTTCTCAAACTCCGTTGTGGCATCCAGATTCTTCGTAATATCAACGAAGGAGCGATGTGAACTGACGCACTTCAGCCCCGCCTGGTCGAGAGCTTTGCGAATCTCGGCGGCTGACTTCTTCGGCAGCGAAGCGGATTCAACTTCAACGTAACCGGCCTTCCGCACTGCAGCCAGCGTTCCTTCAAAGTCCTTCGCCATCTGATCCCGCACGCTGTAGAGCTGGATGCCTGGGGCGAGTCCCAGGGGTGTTCCGAACGAAAGTCTTGCCGATGAAAGTGCCGTAATGGCTGCTGCACCGCCGATGAAGTTCCTGCGTGTAACGGGCCCCATTTTTCCTCCAGCTGATCAGCTGTTTCTTTGGCCGCGCCCAGCACGAATTCCAGACTGCTTCCTGAGACTCGGCACTGGATGCGGACGCCAGATGAGCGTCGAGTCTCTAGCTCATCTTCCAGGGCCCGCGGTATTCGCGAGTCATCAGTTTGCTTGCTTCCGGATCGTCGATGATCTTCTCTTCCTTTGCATCCCAGCGAATCTTTTTGCCCGTGAGCATCGAAATATGGCAAAGGTGTCCGGGGATCGCAGAGTTATGGCCGATCTCAACGGGAGTGACGGTAGCTTGCCGCGTCCGAATGCAATCAAGGAAGTTCTCCATGTGATCGGACGACGTATAAAGCTTCACTTTGCGGAGTTCGCGAGGCAGGTATTTGCCTTGCTTCCACGCCGGATTCGACGCGTCGAATCCGCCGCGATCGACCCAAACCCAGCCTTCGCTGCCGATCCATTTCACGCCGCTCTTGATGTCGGAATGGCCGCCCGCAAGGGTCATGGTCACGCCCTGCGGATATTTCAGTTCGAAGCGGAATTTCGGAGCGCTGTTCCACGCAGCATTATGCGGTGGAAGTTCGCCGCTGCCTTCCACTTCCAGCGGGCCGGTCTGGTCGAAGTCCAGGCCCCAGTGGGCGATGTCGCAATGATGGCCGATCCAATCCAATAGCTGGCCGCCTCCAGTGTTGTAGTACCAGCGCCAGGTCTTGTGGGAGCGAACCCGCATGTACGGCTCCATCTTGGACGGTCCAACCCACATTTCGTAGTCCAGTTCCTTGGGAGGATCGCTGATGAGCGCGTCCCACGCCGGGGTACCGGGGACGATTTCCTCCAGGTGGGTTGCCTTTCCGCCCGCGGCAGCCACTTTCGCCAGGGCGGCCTTCCCGGCTCCGTCGAAATCGGCGTTTTTTCCGGGCAGGCCGACTTCAACGTGGGTTACGGTTCCGATGAGTCCGTTGCGAACGATCTCGGCGGCCTTGTGGAACATCGGCACGGAGCGCTGCCACGATCCCATCTGCCACACGATCTTGTTTTCCTTGACCGCGCGGACAATGGACTGCTGTTCGGCAATTGTGTGGCCAAGCGGCTTCTCGCCGTAAATGTCTTTCTTGCGCCGGGCGGCCTCGGTGGCGACGATCTCATGCCAGTGATCGGGCACGGCGATCATGACGGCATCGATGTCTTCGCGCGCCAGCAACTCACGATAATCGTGATAGCCCTTGCAGTCCTCGTTGCCATAGGCAGTATTGACTTTCTTGACAGCTTCCTGAAGATGGTTGGCATCGATGTCGCACGCGGCAACGACCTGGCAATCAGACAGGCTCAGGAGGTTTTCAGTGTTGCCGGGACCTTGCCAGCCCATCCCGATTACACCGACATTGATTCGGTTATTCGGTGAGGTTGTCGAAGTTTGTGCAGCGTAGCCGCGAAGAACGGTGGGAAGGATTGCTGCTGTTCCGGCGCTCTTTAAAAAGCGGCGACGGTTGAAAGGGCGGTGGAAGGCTCCAGGATCAGGCTGTTCAGACATTTTCATCTCACTATCAATTCGTTCAAGGAATGCAAGAGATTTTTATCACTTTTCGCCCTGTACGTCGAACCCGAACCAACTCTAAGTGGATCGTGACAGCCATCAAATCGCAGACTCAGCATCGGAAGTCTGTCGAAACCAGATTTTCGGGCCTAGAATGGACTGTTTGTTCCGGTAGGACGCGCAGGATCGTGTTGGATTCGGTGGCTCATATCATGGGATTTGAACCAAGAGGGGGGAGGCAGATGAAGGACTTCTCTATTTCTCGGCGGGATTTTATTCACGCCGTGGCAGGGGCGGCAGGAGCTTCGGTGATAGGCGGATCTTCGTCGCTTCGTGCGGAAGAAGCTGTTGGACTGGCCGGCACGACTGCTCCAAGTGATCGCCTGCGGTTCGGGATCATCGGCGTTGGCATGGAAGGTTCAGGGCTGCTGACAACCGCGGTTCAGCTTCCCGGGGTTGAATGCGTCGCAGCCGCAGATTTGTGGGATGGACGGCATGAACTCGCGCGGGAAATTGTGGGTAAGCCGATTCGAACGACACGACGCTACCAGGATCTTCTGGATGCCAAAGACATCGATGCCGTGATCATTGCAGTGCCCGATCACTGGCACAAGCAAACGGTGGTGGACGCAATCTCGGCGGGAAAAGATGTCTATTGCGAAAAGCCGATGTCGCATAGCGCAGCAGACGGCTTGGCCATGGTTGCTGCGGCCAGCAAGTCGGACCGGATCGTGCAAATTGGCGCCCAGCGAACGAGCTCCGTGCTGTGCGCGAAAGCACATGAGCTGATCAAGCAGGGTGCAATCGGTGACCTGGATCTGGTTGAGGCAACCTACGGCCGTAACGATCCGAATGGAGCGTGGGAGTACCCACTGCCGCCGGATTTGAATGCACATACTGTCGATTGGGATACATGGCTCGGCACGGCGCCAAAACGACCTTTCGATCCGAAGCTGTTTGCGCGCTGGCGCTGCTGGAGAGAATTCGGGACAGGCGTTGCCGGTGATTTGCTCGTCCACTTGATCAGCGGCATGCAGTGCGTTCTCGGCATCAATGAAGCACCGGCGGAGGTTTCGGCTCTGGGAGGGATTTCTCGCTGGAAGGACGGCCGCGATATGCCGGACGTTCACATGGCCCTGTTCCAGTACAAGAACGTTCCTGTTTACATGCGATTGACGCTTGGCAGCGAATCGGCCGAAGTTACACGGTTTATGGGATCAAAGGGCGTGATCGAACTCCGGGAATTCAGCCTGACGTATTCGCCCCAGCCCGGCGAAGATACAGCTCCAAGCTACTATTCCGGCTCATTTCCGCGAGCGATGCGCGATGCGTATGTCCAGCAATGGCATCGCGAACACGATCCTGCTCCGGGAAAAGAACCGGCCCCGGAATCGCTTACTTTCAATGGGAACGATTACGACGATCTGCGTCCGCATCTCTGGAACTTTTTCGACGCGGTGCGGTCGCGTCGCAAGGTGCTGCAGGATGCCACGTTCGGTCATCACGCCGCTCTCGGCTGCCATATGGCAAATGAGTCCTATTTCCGCAAGCGGCCGGTCCGATGGAATGAGAGTTCGAACACGATCGAGACAGTTGGTTAGAACGGCGATTGGGAGTCGGAATGAGTTCAATGAGAGTTCAGACAAAAGCCATGCGTTTCTCCTCGATTCTTTGCGGATTCTTTATTGCGGCCTGGGCATTTGCTGGTACCGCGCAGACTCCGGACTCGGCATTTCTCGGACGATGGGATTTGACGCTGCACGCTCCAGATCACGAGTATCCGTCGTGGCTTGAAGTGGAGCGGGAAGGCTCGACGCTCAAGGCTCGATTTGTCGGGCGATGGGGAAATGCAAGGCCGCTACCGAGTATCGAGGTCTCGAAGGGTGTCTTGAAGTTCGTCTCGCCGAAGGAAGAGGAAGACAGCAAGAAGGACCTGGAATTCGAAGGCCGAATCGAGGGTGGCACCTTATCCGGGGCAGTCAACGGCCCCGACGGCAACCAATGGAAGTGGACGGGCGTGAAAGCTCCGGCACTCGCCTCCACGCACCCGCCGAAATGGGGCAGGCCAATTCAGCTGTTCAATGGAAAAGATCTGTCGGGATGGAAGGCGAGCGGCGCGGGAGCGAACTGGACAGTGCAGGGTGGAAATCTCGTCAGCCCGGGTCATGGTCCTGAACTCATCGGTGAACGGCAGTTCAAGGACTTCAAACTTCATATGGAATTCAACTGCGAGAAGGATTCGAACAGCGGCCTGTATCTCAGAGGTCGGTACGAAGTTCAGGTCGAGACTGATTCGCAAGCTGAGCCGGCAAGCCATCACACCGGCGGGGTTTACGGCTTCATAGCACCTTCGCCGGAACTGTCGCGCAGCCCCGATAAATGGCAGTCGTTCGATATCACGCTTGTCGGGCGCAGGCTGACGGTTGTTCAGGACGGCACAACCATCATCAACAGCCAGGAGATCCCAGGAATCACGGGCGGGGCTTTGAACAGCCATGAGGAAGAGGCTGGCCCCATCTACTTACAAGGAAGTGAGAAGGGGCACGTGTTATATCGGAAGATCATTCTGACGCCGGCTGAATGAAAGACAAGCATCCGAATCATTGCTCATTTGCCGCAGCAGGAGAATTCAGCGGGCGCCCGAGGCCTGGTCGTCCGTGTTTGAGAAACCTTCTTTGAAGATCGAGATCCAACTGATGGCTACAACGAGCACACAGCCAACGATCCCGACAAAGAACATTACCTCAACGATCTTCGTGGCCAAAACCAGTAGAGAGTAGAACATAACGGGGCAACGGAATTACAAGATCAAGAGTAGCAGACTCGGAGCTCGATCATTGGTGCAATCCCCGCTATTCTGATCCGCTCGCTCAGCGCTCGCGACCGGCGAGAACATCCGGAGCATGCTTCGTCTTCACTGGCTCTTGATCACGCACGCTCTATCATTAGGCGCTTCAATGATATGCAAGGTGTCGGTTTGAGCTGAAGTCGCCGCCAGCACTTTTTCCCAGCCTACGGGTCTTCCAACTCGCGCCATCCTGAGATCGCGAGACGGGGGGTGCATCGCAACTCCCTGGTCCGATCCCGCTGCCGATCAATCAGATCAGTCAGATCAATCAAACGACGATTTGTCCCCGATAAATCGGACTGGCCCGCGAATCACCCCTAGATCCATACCTTCGAATCGATCGGGCGTTTGTCTTCGCGTTCGGTTGGATACTCTGGCGGAGCTTCGACACGGTTCATGCGCGCGAAATTTGGAATCGCCACAAGTGCTGATCCGTCCTCCCACTTGCCGGTGACCACCATGACACCGCCCAGCAGGTCGGGCCGCCACTCGGCCTGGAGCGGCGCATCGCCAAGCTTGCGATGGATGTTCTGGTTGTCGACGGTCTCGACGTTGTAGATCAGTGGACCGTATTTGAAGGCCACCATGGCTTTGTCTGCGGCGATCCGCTCGTCTGCGACGATGCGCTGCGGCTCCATCGGTAACTCGAGCTCGACACGATCGCCGGGTTTCCACTCACGCGTTATGACCGCATAACCCTTGCGGATCTCGGGGGTGTGCGATTCTCCGTTGACAGTGAGATGCTTCACGCCGCTAACGGCTGGGGATTCCTTATAGAGCTTGCTCGTGGTTCTGTTCGGGATTCGCACATAGACGGAGAACTTCTTTGCTTCTTCGGGATTCACCGTGATGGCAACCGATCCGCGCCACGGGTAGTCGGTCTTTTGCACGATTTCGACATTGGTTCCGGCGACCTTGCCGACATGGATTTTGCTGCCGACGAACATGTTCACGAAGAGTCCGTCTTCGCTTTTCACGTAGGTCCAGGTGGGAATCATGAGCAGCGTGCGCGCCAGATTGCCGACGCAACAGGGGCAAACGTGCCACTTGGCGCGCTCGGTGTTCACAAGAGGATTGGTGTAGCAGAAGCTCTTGCCGTCGAGAGCTACGCCGCCAAGCAGCGCGTTATACATCGTCTGTTCGTAAAGATCGGCGTACTTTGCATCGTGGTAAGCGAGGTTCAGTTTGTATTGGAAGAAGACCACTCCGCAGCTCGAGCAGGTCTCGCAATAGGCTTCATTGCGTAGCGAATAGTTAGGCCCAAAGCCCTCGGAGGTCTCGCCGCTACCGATCCCACCCGTGACGTAGTACTTCCGGTTCACCATGTTGTCCCAGAGCGAGATGACGGCGCTCTGGTAGTCATGATCCTTGGTTTCCGCCGCGATGTCGGCCATACCGGAGTAGAAGTACATGGCGCGAACGGCGTGGCCAACGGCTTCGTATTGCTGGCCGGGCGGCAGATGGCTCTGGTCGTACTCGGAACCGCCGCGGCGCGAATCGAGCAGAAACTTCGCCAGTGCGACGTATGCGTCTCCACGGTGATTGCCTTCCTGGTCATTCACGAATCGCCCGAAGCGCACCAGGGCTTGCTCCATTTCCTGGTGCCCGTCAAACCACTCCTTCTTCCCTGGACCGATGTTGGCAACCCAGCAGTCGGCGAGCTTCTTCGCGGCATTGTAGAGGCGCAGATCCTTGCCATCGGTCAGCGTGTAGTGGTTGATGGCTGATTCGATGAAGTAGCCGGAGACGTAGCCCTCGTGATTTCCGCGATGATCCGGCGACCAGCGCTCGGGCCACTCTTTGCGGTCAGCGAGGATGTAGGCGGTTTGCAGGTAACCATCCGGCATCTGCGCGGCGAGGATGATGGGAATCCAACGCTCGAGGGTCGAGCGCATCAGTTCCTGCGCCTTGATGATGTCGGGATCGCCCTGCGGATCGACCATGAGTGCGATGCACATCGATTCGACGGTCTGGTGAACCCAGGCATTCGAAAATACATATCCCTTGTGCTTGCCGTGCGGCTCGCCACGATTGGCTTTTGCGGCTTCGATGAAGTTATCGATACCGCCGTCACCGCGCATGGGCGCGATATCGGTTCGTTCGCACATGGCGATGCAATGAGGAATCCAGTCCACGATGAGCGCCTTTGCACGCGCGTTCCAGAGCGGGCTGTCGATCGAGTATTTGCGCGTGTAGACAACGTCGAGGCGATCGGCAGGTGGCGCGGGTTCCACGTGGACATTCACGGAATGCGGAGCACCCTTACCATCCGAAGCATCGAGCGTGAGCACATAATCGCCGGGCTGAGAAAACGTAGCAGTGGTCACGGGAGAGGCCGCGGCTGCGAACGCTACCGCGCCCGGTCCGGCAGTCTTTTTCCATTGTGCTTTGTTGTGAGGAGAGTCCTGCAGCCACGACACTTTGCCCGAAAGATAGGTCTTTCCGTTACTCACCACGGACCGGTCGACTCCCGCGTCGACAACGGGGGGCAAGGCAGGAGCGGGGCCATGATTGAAGACTCGCCATTCGAGGATGCCCGCCGGCCGATCAGGTTGTGGAACGACTTCCAGCCGCAGTTTGCTTGTTCTGACCGGTTCGAAGGTTGTGGCGTTGAACTGATCCGGAGCGACTCCAAGTCCCTGGGGCCCGGAAACTGGGACGAAATCATTCCCGTTCCAGTAGAGGATCCGGCAATTCTGTGGCGCTTGAATCCTCGGCCAGGCGCTGCCGGGTATGGCGCCGGCGCGCGGCCGATCGACAGCCCAGTAGATTTCGATCTTGTTGACTTCGACCGGCTCGCTCCATTCGTACTGCACCCAGCCTTCATGTTCGCCGGCGGACCGATCGGCCCAAACGGAGTAGAGCGCGTGGGTCCGGTCGTATGAGTCAGCGGGTGCGAAGCCGTCATTCAGGGCGGAAATCTTGTTCTCGCTCATCAAGGAACGACTGGAGGGAACCGCAACCCGGGCCACATTGAGAGCACCGCCTGCGTTCTGAGCGAAACCGCTCCTGCTGGATAATGCCGTGACTACGGCCGCACCACCAAGGCCCGTCAGGAATTCGCGGCGGGTTGTTTCTGGAGTCTCAAACTGAGCTACGTGAGGGAGCGGGTTCTTGATATTAGAAGGAGGTCTGTTTGGCATATTTGTAGCTCCCGTGGGTTATAGTGTCGCGGTTACCGGCACGTTTTGATCCAGCTGATAACGTTTCCTGAAAAGGCGGCCACACCCCTAAATCGAGTAGAAATCTGGGCAACCGGGCTGTCAAGCAATGGTGCTCGAGGTGCGCGTAAACATGTGACTCTGCGATGTCCTTCAACTAATCCCGGTGGCAGGGCCTTCATTAGCAATCGTTTACCTGACAATCGGCCTTCACCATCATCAACATTCCACTTCATGTGCACTATGGTTCATTTGCACCAAAAGGCGTTCTATGCCTCCATTTCGTCATACTGCGCGAGTCCTTTCAAAGTGCGCTCACGGCATTCCACTTCTTTTCGAAGATCACCAGCGTGGCATTGTGCGTTCATGGTGCGTGACTTAGACTTCTCGTACCCGTACGGTAGTCCTTGGAAGGTCGATGAAGAAGAGAGGCACTCCTCCCACTGTCAGCGAAGTGGCTCGCGCTGCTGGTGTAGGCACAACAACTGTTTCCCGCGTCATCAATGGTGGTGACCGCGTGAGTCCAAAAACGCTCGCTCACGTGCAGCGCGTGATCGATGCGATGGGTTACCGGCCGAACCAGGCAGCGCGGGTTCTGAAGGGACACCGGACGAAGACAATCGGCCTGGTCATCCCCAGTATCGCTGACCCGTTTTTCTCCAGTTGCGCAGAGGCCGCGCAGGCAGTCGCTCAGTCGAACGATTCCTTGCTGATTGTGACTGCGTCGCACAATGAGCCCCATACCGAACTCGAAAACCTGAATATCCTGATCAGCCATCGGGTGGATGGGCTCATCGTGGCGCCGGCTAATTCGCAAAGCGAGGGACTTCGGGACCTTCTCAATCACCTGTCCGTGCCCGTGGTTGCCATTGACCGGCCCATAACTAATTCGTTGATCCCGGCGGTCGTTTCAGACAATTTCAAGGGCGCGCGATTTGCCACACAGCACCTCATCGAGCACGGATACAAGCGCATCGTGTGCCTGACGGGTGAGAGCATGTTGTTCACGATTCACGAGCGCATGCGCGGATACCGAGCGGCCATGGAGTCGGCCGGAATGCCGGCCACGCTCAATACGTCAGTCAAGGACTACAGGTCGGCTGAATACGCAATCGCGAGCATGCTGTCGGGCCCTAATCCTCCCGACGCCATTTTTACGCTGAAGAACAGCACAACCATCTACGCGTTTGAAGTCCTTCTGAAATTGAACGTACAAATTCCGAAGACCGTGGCGCTACTAGGGTTCGACGACTTCGAGCTGGCTTCAACCGTGCGGCCTTCGATCAGCGTCATACAGCAGCCGGTTGAAGAGATTGGCCGGGTCGCCGCGGAACTTCTCTTTGAACAGCTCCTCGGCAAACGGGCCGGACTTCCCCAACCCAGGGTGAAACGATCGAGGATGGTGACGCTCGAAACAAGGCTCATTCAACGTAGTTCTTGCGGTTGCACTCCCGCCAGTTCCTGATCGCTTCGCTGCTCCGATCGCATTAATTGGAAACGGTACCATCTAGCTTCCCGACCGCAGGCGGCCCGCCTTTGCTGATTCAACTGGCCGCGTTGGGCAGAAGCACGCGTCATTGAGAGCTAACTTCAGAGGTTTGTGCTTCTATCCATAGCTCGCATGGCACATTGACGGTTGTTTCGCTTTGTGTGGTATCGTTTCCAAGAACAACGGCGGATCATCGGAAAGATCCCGCTTGCTGTTTCCAAGATTCCCCTTTTCTTAGTCGTCTGCTTTCGAATGACTGCCCTGGATACAAGCATGGTTCCCATTTACTTATTTACCGCGGTGATCGCAAATGGCCTTGGATAACTCGCAGGTTCTCACCATCGGGGTCGATCTCGGCGGTACTAGTTTGAGAATCGCCGCATACACGCCGGATCGCGGCATACTGGACTCCTTGACTCTTCGCACACGGCTTGAGGCGGGTCCGATTGCCGTCGTAGAGGACATGTGCGGCGCAATAGCTCAACTGCTTGCGAAGCACGCGAAAGGACGTGAGTGCGCCGGCATTGGTGTTGGGTCGCCCGGACCTCTGGAGCTTCCTGCTGGTGTTTTGCATCATCCGCCCAATCTAACGGGATGGGACGGATTCCCGTTGCTGGCAGAGATGGAAAAGCGGCTGCATCGTCCTGTGATTCTGGAGAGTGATGCGAACGCCGCGGTTCTGGCGGAATACGAACTCGGCCTGGGGAAAGAACTCGGTGTGGACTCCATGTGCATGCTTACGCTCGGGACAGGCGTCGGCAACGGAATCATTTTCGAAGGAAAACTGTGGCACGGATCGGCCGGGATGGGCGGCGAAGCGGGACACATGACGGTATATCCCGATGGCGCTCTCTGTGGTTGCGGCAATCACGGTTGTCTCGAGTCATGCGCTTCTGCAACGGCGCTTGTGAACGCTGCTGAGAAAATGATCAGCTCCGGCAAGGCTCCAGGTCTCGCGCGGCTCAAAGCTAACGGCGCAGGTCTGACAGCGCAGAGCATCGCGGAGACAGCGGAAAGCGGAGACGCCGATGCCATCAGGATCTATGAGGAGACTGGCCGCTCGCTCGGGATTTGCCTGGCGGGCCTGATCAACATCTTCAATTTTCCTCTCTACGTTGTTGGAGGAGGAGTTGCGAATTCATGGGGACTGCTGTCGCCGTCACTCTTCGAGGAGTTGGAACGGCGGAGCTATGTATACGCTCTTACGGCACCGGGCAGAGCTGCTTCTTCGGGAATGCCCGGAGGCGGCACGAGGGTGCTGCCTGCGCGACTCGGCGCAGAAGCTGGCCTGATGGGCGCATGTATCCTACCGGTGTATTCCTCGAAGCCAACATGGGCGTCTGCGTAAATCTGCACTGAATGGCTCCAAGAGAAACGCCGAAATTCAGAGGAAATTTGTATGAAGCCTTTGTTCCTGCGTACAGTCGTGACCTCTGCGTTCGCGATCGGCGCTGTTATCTCTCTGCGAGCACAGTCGCAATCAAACCTGAATCTGAGGGCGCCCGCAACGCCGCTCATTGTCCATGACCCGTATTTCAGCATCTGGTCAGATGCGGACCGCCTGACCGGGGGATCTACGCGTCACTGGACGGGCAGGCGACAGGAGATCGCCGGCATCGTTCGCATTGACGGGAAAAACTATCGCTATCTTGGCGACTCGGAAGAGGAAGTCCCCGCCCTTGACGAGACGCAGCGGACCATCACTCCGACGCGCACGATGGTCACACTTGGGAATCCGCAGATTGAACTGCAGATTTGCTTCTTCACGCCAGCATTCGCCGACGACATGGCGGTAATGGCGCGGCCGGTCACTTATCTTTCATGGCAAGTGAGGTCGCGTGATGGCGCACAGCACGACGTGATGCTGTATCTGGACGTGGACGGCTCGATCGCAACCAACACCTCGGGAGAGAAAGTCGTGTGGTCGCGTGATCGGATCGACGGCCTCGATCTGCTCCGTGTAGGGACGCAGAAGCAGGCGATGCTCGAAGAGTACGGCGACGATCTCCGGATCAACTGGGGATACTTCTATATCGGTGTGCCGGACGGCCAGGGCAAAGCGACAACGACTGCCGGCAACTGGTCCGATCGGCGAAGTTTTCTGGAGAGCGGCAAGATTCCGACCCAGGATGATCTTGAGCAGCCGCGGATGCCGAAGAGCCAGCACCCTGCATCGCCCAAGCTGATCGTTACGATGCCACTCGGATTGGTTGGCAGTGCGCCTGTGTCGCGCCACGTACTGCTGTCGTACGACGACGTCTACTCGGTGGAGTACATGCGGCAAAGGCTCCTGCCCTACTGGCGGAAGCAATTCTTAACTTTCGGCGAGATGCTCGAAGCCGCGGAAGGCGAGTACGCAGCGCTCACAAAGCGAGCCGAGCAATTCGATGCTGAGCTGGAACACGATCTGGTGCAGGAGGGTGGGACGGAATACTCAGCGATCGCCATCCTCGCGTACCGCCAGGCGATTGGCGCGCACAAATTGGTGGAAGATGACGCAGGCGTGCCCTTCTTCATGCCCAAGGAGAATTTCAGCAATGGATCAATATCCACGGTCGATGTGCTGTATCCGTCGGCGCCCATGTTCCTTTTGTTGAATCCCAAGCTGGTTGAGGCGCAGCTTGAGCCTGTGATGCGCTATGCGGACACATCGCATTGGAAGTTTCCGTTCGCGCCGCATGATCTCGGTGTGTACCCGCTGGCAAATGGACAACTGTACGGCGGTGGAGAAACCAGCGAAGAGGATCAGATGCCGGTAGAGGAATCGGGCAACATGATTCTGATGATCGCAGCCCTCTCCGATGCAGAACACGACACGGCCTTCGCGAAACGCTACTGGCCGCTGATAACGAAGTGGGCGGACTTCCTGCTTGCCAAGGGATTCGATCCCGAGAAGCAGCTTTGCACGGACGACTTCGCCGGTCACCTCGCTCACAACACCAATCTGTCCATCAAAGCGATCGAGGCTCTTGCGGGCTATGCGCAGCTTGCCCGAAGACTGGGTGACGAAACGACGGCCAAGAGATATGAGTCCGCGGCAAAATCAATGGCAGACAAGTGGGGATCCATGGCTCTTGATGGCGATCACTACCGGCTTGCGTTCGACAAGAGCGGCACCTGGAGCCAGAAATACAACCTGGTCTGGGATAACATTCTGGGTTTGCACATGTTCTCGCCGGAGATCGCGCAGCGCGAGGTCGCGTTCTACAAGAAGCATCTCAACCCCTTCGGACTGCCTCTCGATAATCGCGCTACTTACACAAAGCTCGATTGGACCATCTGGTCGGCCACGCTGGCATCGAATCCGGATGACTTTAAGGCCCTCGTGGATCCGATAGTCCACTTTCTCGATAAAACGCCGGAGCGCATACCGATGACAGACTGGTATGACACGGTCTCTGCGAAACACCCGGGCTTCCAGGCGCGATCAGTGGTTGGCGGAGTGTATATCAAGATGCTTGCCGACCCGCAGATGTGGAGTAAGTGGGCGAATCGATCCAGCGCACAGCACTGAGGAGCAACGAAGCTTTCGATGCGATCAAGTAGATCCGATGGATGGATCTGAAGCTGCGATAGACTCACGGGTGGAGGTCATCGTTGCCGTATAACCGGCGCATCTCTGCCTTCGCGTGGCTCGGGGTTCTGGCTCTTGCATACGTCCCGCTCGCCTCCTTATCCGGCCAGGGCGGAGTGAATCCGCAGGCCGGCTCCGGCGGAAGTGCATCTGGACAAGCTGCGCACGGCACGCGCAAGCCGCCGATTACTGCAACGGGTTTCGTCGAGTCAGGTCCAGTCCCGTTTGAAGACGTAACGAAGGCAGCAGGCCTTTCCGGCTGGAAACACACGATGGGCAATCCGGACAAGCGCCTGATCATCGATACCAACGGTTCCGGAGTCGGCCTCATTGATTACGACAACGACGGATGGCTCGACATCTACATGGTGAATGGCTCAACCTTCAAAGCAATGGATGGCAAAGAAGAGCCGCCGCGTGCCGCGCTCTTCCATAACAATCACGACGGAACATTCACGGATGTTGCAGCGAAGGCCGGCGTGACCAACGAGCGCTGGGGTTTTGGGGTCGCCATTGCAGACTATGACAACGATGGATGGCCCGACATTCTTGTGACGAACTGGGGCAAGAACCGTCTCTATCACAACAACCATGACGGAACCTTCACTGACGTTGCCGAGAAGGCGGGAGTGACGCTGGGTAACTGGTCGGCCGGCGCGACGTGGGGCGACTACGATGGAGATGGCCGGCTGGATCTCTTCATTTCGGGCTACGTTCATTTCGACCGCGAAAATCTGCCCTACGAGCACACCAAGGCAACGGGATTTTCCTACTGCGAGTTTCGCGGAGAGCCGGTAATGTGCGGGCCGAAGAATCTCGAGGGAGAACCCGATCACCTCTTCCACAACAATGGCGACGGAACCTTTTCGGATGTCAGTGCGAAGGCGGGTGTTTCGGACGCGGTGAACCGGTACTACGGATTGACGCCCGTCTTTGTCGATGTGAACAATGACGGCAAACCAGATCTTGTTGTTGCGAACGACTCGACCCTGAGCTACCTGTATATCAATCGCGGTGACGGGACTTTCGAAGATGCGAGTTATGGCACCGGCTTCGGACTGAACGAAGACGGGCGCGAAGTGGCGGCCATGGGAGTTGCGGTCGGCGATTACATGAACAACGGCTTATTAGATTTCGCCATCAGCGACTTTTCGGACGAATCCAAACTTTTGTTCCACAACCAGGGTAAGGGCGGGTTCAGCGAAGTATCGATGCGCTCAGGAATTGGGAAGATTTCGATTCCATTTCTTGGCTGGGGTGATGCGTTTCTCGATTACGACAATGATGGATGGCTCGACCTGATGTTTGTGAATGGGCACATCTATCCTGCCGCCGATCGCCTCGACTGGGGCACATCCTATGCGCAGCGCCCGTTGCTCTTCCACAACGAGCATGATGGGAAATTTACCGAAGTTCCTCCGGTGAAAGGAACGGCTCTTGGCGAGATCGTTTCCGGCCGTGGGGCGGCTTTCGGCGATCTCTTCAACGACGGGAAAGTCGACGTGGTAGTCAGCCAGATGGACCGACCGCTAGTGCTCCTCCGGAACATCAACCCCGATCACCATCACTGGGTTGAGCTGAAACTGGTTGGCGGTGAAAAGAGCCCGCGCGACGCTGTCGGGGCGACGGTTTTCCTGACTGCCAATGGAATCCGGCAGCGCCAGGATGTGATGAGCGGCGGAAGTTATGTTTCTACGAACGATCGGAGGCCACATTTTGGCCTTGGGGATGCCACGGAGGCAGGTACTGCTGAGGTCCACTGGCCGTCAGGAACAAAGGAGACCATCAAGCTTCCGGCTGTCGATCGCATTTACATCATCACGGAAGGGAAGGGGATTACCTCCTCGCTGTGCGCTGGCAAACCTTGCGCGGGCCCTGCTCCCACGATCCCGGGGAACAGACCGTGAGCCGGAGGAGGATCGGGATTCGAGAAATTCTGCTCGGTGCAACGTTGGCTTGCATCGCAAATTCGTACATGTGCGCGCAGTCGACCCAGCCGGCTCCAAAGCCGACGCCCAAGCCGTCCCCGGTTGTTCCCGGCAAATTCGTGGATGTTACCGAAAAGGTCGGAGTGCATTTTCTGCACCAGGCTCTGCACACCTCGCGCAAGTACCTGATCGAGACGATGGGTTCGGGCGTGGCTTTGTTCGATTGCGACAATGACGGCCGACTCGATCTGTTCCTGGTCAATGGCGCCCCCTACAGCGATCCAACGCCGAAAGGATTCATTCCGCAGAAGACAGGGCCCGAATACTGGAATCGCATGTACCACCAGAAGGCTGACGGTACCTTTGAGGACATCACTGAGAAGGCCGGACTACAGGGAATAGGTTACGGATTGGGAGTGGCAGTTGCCGACTTTGATAACGACGGCAATGAGGACCTGTTCGTCACGGCATACGGTGGCAATCGCCTCTATCACAACAACGGAAACTGCACCTTTACCGATGTGACGGACAAGGCTGGCGTTGCGGGCAGCGGCTGGTCCAGCTCTGCAGCGTGGGTCGATCTGGACAACGATGGCCTGCTCGATCTTGTCGTCGACCGCTATGTCACCTGGGACTGGGAAGACGTGTGGTGTGGTGAACATCGTGAAGGTTTTCGTGGCTACTGTCATCCCGATGTGTTTCAGCCCATCACAATGCTCGTTTACCACAACGATGGCAACGGCCATTTCACCGAAGAGGCGCATAAACTCGGACTCGACAAACCAGCAAAGGCGCTCGGCATTGCATTTGCCGATTACGATCGCGATGGCCGAATGGATATTTTCGTCGCCAACGATTCAATGCCGGAGTTTCTGTTTCACCAGAAGAAAGACGGAACCTTCGAGGAGGTTGGACTGGAGACGGGAGCAGCTGTCAATGCGGAAGGCCAGACCTACGCCGGGATGGGCGTCGACTTTGCTGACTACGACAACGACGGATGGCCCGACATCATCGTCGACGATCTGGCTAATCAGCGATACGCGTTGTACCAGAATAATCGTGACGGCACATTCAACTATGCCTCCGGCGAGAGTGGCATAGGCGCGATGACGCTCCTTCACTCGGGCTGGAGTCTGCGCTTCCTGGACTTCGACAACGATGGCTGGAAAGATCTTCTCGTCGCACAGGGACACGACCTGGATACTATCGAACGCATTAACCCTCAATTTCACTACCGCGAGCCGATGCTGCTCGCCCGAAACATCGGCCAGAAGTTCGTTGATGTCTCATCTATCTCCGGCGACGTTTTCCACCAGGCATGGGTAGGCCGCGGCATGGCGATCGGAGACCTCAACAACGACGGTCGGATCGATGCGGTGGTCACGACAAACGGGGGGCCGGCCTACGTCCTGATGAACCAGACAGAGCAGTCGGGGCACTGGATTACGCTGCGACTTATCGGACATAAGAGCAATCGGGATGGAATTGGCGCTGTAGTGGAAGTCCAGACCGCGAAGGGAAAGCAGTGGGCGACGGTAACGGCCTCCAGCGGATACTTGTCAGCGAGCGATCCACGCGTGCATTTTGGCTTGGGTACGAGCCCAGCGGCCTCCTGCGTTGAGATCCGATGGCCAAGCGGGATCGTGCAAACGCTTACCGACGTGAAAGGGGATCGCCAGATCCAGGTGGATGAACCGGGTAAGTCCACATCGAATGCCTGCGAATGAGGTCTTTTTCGAACAATCGAGAGGATTTCCTCGCGAGTTGCGGGCTCCATTGAGTTGTTCTGCTCGCCCAATCATCTGAGCGCTTCGGGGTTGGTAGGCTGCATATCGTCACTAATCTCAACGAAACGTTGTGGACTGGGTCGACGTATCCCCCCAAAAAATTCTTGACAGACGAAAATTGGGAGACGTATAGTTGCGCGGAATGGAATCGCTACCATAAAAATGGTATCGTTTCCACCGGAAGCCCGGAACTCAAGGCCAAAAGAGCCGTTTCCGGACTTCACTACGATCCCCAAGAACTATCGAAAAAGACAACTGAACTGGGTAAGACCAGGAGGCAAAGTGAAACTAATCCCCGTTTACACGGAGTGTGCCACCCTATTGCGCCGCTCAAAGGCGGGCCTATGGGCTTCGGCCATTCTCGCAATCGCATCCTTGATCTCATTGGCGCCGCAGGCCGCTTACGCTCAGGCCAGCGCCGGAATCACCGGCACCGTCACCGATCCTAGCGGGGCGGTCGTGCCGAATGCGAAAGTCACAATCACCAACGAGCAGACGTCGAGTTCGAGCGATACGACCTCCGGCAGTGCCGGAACTTATTCGTTCAGGGGCTTGCTGCCCGGCAAGTACGACCTGCAGGTGGATGCCCCAGGCTTCAAGAAAGACGTAAAGAAGGGCGTAACGATCGAAGTGAGTACGACCTCAACGGTCGACTTCTCCCTCAGCACTGGCGCAGCGAGCGAAACCGTTCAGGTGACCGCCGATGCGATCGCGCTCAACACCACAGCGCCGGAATTGGGCAGCACTATCGAGGCCGCCGTCGTCGCTGCGTTGCCGGAACAGGTTTCTGGTCGTGGACGCCAGATTGACCAGCTACAGTTCCTGGCTCCTGGTACGACCGGCGACAACTTCTCTCACCGCGTCAGCGGCGGCGTCGACTTCGAACAGGAAATCATCTACAACGGAATACCCGTTCCCCAGTCGGAGACCGAAGGCTACACCGTAAACTACAACCCGCCCTTCGATCTGGTGCAGGAATACAAGGTTGAGCGGACCACGTTCTCGGCCCAGTACGGCCTGGGACAGGGCGCATTGACCTACCAGATGAAGTCGGGTACCAACAGCTATCACGGTAATCTCTTCGAGATCAATCGAAACAGCTTCTTCGACTCGGTAGGCTTTTTCAACGGTCCGCCCTGGAACTCGAATAACACAAGGAACAAGCCGCCTGTTGATCACGAAAACAACTACGGCTTCTCCGTCGGCGGTCCTATCCGCATCCCACACGTTTACGACGGCCGCAATAGGACGTTCGGCTATTACGCACAGGAGTGGTACAAGCAAAACACCCAAAACACCAACAACGGCACCGTGCCGACAGCGGCTGAGAAGGCCGGAGACTTCTCGAACTTCCTGGGCGTAGATGCTAACAAAAATGAGGTCGTTATTCCCATCTACGATCCTCTGACGGGCGCGCCGTTCCCCGGCAACAAGATTCCTGCGAGCAGAATCAGTCCGCTTGCGGCCAGCATTCTCCAATATATTCCTGATCCCGACAACCCGGGCACCGGCGTCGGCGGACAGAGCAACAACAAGAACTACGTCCCGTACATTTCTCCAAACATTCAGCATGTATGGGGCTTCACGGTCGACCAAACCCTCACCCCAACGCAGAGCCTGCACTACACGGAGTGGCGCAACACGTTTCACAGCCAGGGTTTCGACAACAACCCAATCGTCGTGGCTCCCAACCCGCTGGAGAGCCTGCGAGACTATCCAAACGTCGGCACCGCATTCCTGCTGAATTACACCAATACGCTTACGCCGCACCTGATCATGACGGCAGCAGCCGGCTGGATTGGCGAAATCAACAACCAGTTCAACGTCAACAAATTTCCACCAGTGGACAACTTCTTCGGCGTGCTGCAGGAAGACATCATGCCGAACATCACCTTCGATGGTCAGCACAATACCACCAGTTTCGGCACCAACGGATCCAACTCCGGTTCGGTCAACCGGAAGCTGGGCATAGCGCTGGTGAACAACTGGCTGTGGACCAAGGGGCGCCACACCTTCAACATCGGTGGCGAACTTCGCCGGTCCTATCAGGACGACAACGAGGAACAGACCGAGGGCGGTCAGTTCAACTTCAGCCAGAAGCAAACCTCGATCCACAATGCAAGCGACCCCAACTTCTCAAACTACGGCAGCTCGTTTGCCAGCTTCCTGCTTGGTCTTCCGGATAACACGAACCGGTCCAATTCTCAGGAAGAGAGACTGCGTAACTGGGATTTCGCTCCGTACGTTCAGGACGATATCAAGCTGACGCCAAAATTGACGGTTAATCTTGGCGTTCGCTGGGATATCCAGGTGCCCTTCACCGAAGAGCATGATCTGATCGTCTTCTTCGATCCAGACAACCCGGGTACCAACCCGATCGCGGGCATACCGGGAGCTGCTACCAAGTTCGGCAACTGCACAGGGTGCGCCGGGTACACACGCGCCGACACGCACTATACTCACTTCGGACCGCGCTTGGGCTTTGCTTATCAGCTGAGCCATAAGATGGTGCTCCAAGCCGGTTTCAACGTAGCCTTCCTCAACGGTGGCGCGTACGAGTACGGCACCAGCAAAGTCGCTGTGAACTACGGCAACCTGTTGACCGGACAATTCCATCGCGCCAGCTCCGGCACCTTCACCTCCGCACCCGGATCGTGGGATACCAATCCTATTCCGGCGACCGTTGCTACACCCTTCAGCCCGGGCCTCGGCAACGGAAACACGATCAATGCCTTCAGCCGCAAGAATGGCTACGCACCTTATAGCCAGCAGTGGAACGTCAACCTGCAGCGCGAACTGCCGTACAACATGTTCTTCGAGGCGGCCTGGGTCGGTAACCGCGTAATTCACCTTCCGAGCCAGAACAACAAGATCAACCAGATGGACCCGAAGTTCGACGACCAATACGGCAACGTTCTCAGCACCTGCGCAACGAACCTCGGGAACTCCGTGCTGTCGGATAGCTTCCAGGATGGTTGCGCCCAGCATGATGGGTTCAGCCTGCCTTACCCAACTTTCGTCACCGACTTCGGCGGATCTGCCACCGTCCAGCAGGCACTCACGCCATACCCGCAGTACAACTACATCTTCAACAACTTTGAGGGCTTCGGCACGACCTACTACCAGGGCGCGCAGATCACTCTGGAAAAGCGGTTCTCCAGCGGCCTTGCGTTCCTGACGGGCTACACGCTGTCGCGCCTGATGGACAACACCAACAGCGGTTTCTCAAGCTTCACCTCTGGCGGAATCAACAAGTACAACCAGAAGCCGGAATACACGATCTCCAACTCCGATACGCCGCAGACTCTCAAGGTCAGCGGAACCTACGAGCTGCCGATCGGTCCCGGCAAGAAGTTTGTCAACAACCGCAAACTCGGAAATGTCGCCGGTGGATGGCAGGTGGGTTGGATTCTCAACTATCAGGCCGGGACACCGATGTCCGGTTGCTCATCCAGCTCTGTATGCGAAAGCGGCTCGCCATTCCCGAACGGCTTCAACCGGCCCGATCGTAATTCTTCAGTCAAGCTCTCCACCGCTTCCTACAGCAAAGTGCGTGATTACTTTACGGCAGGCGGCACGGGAACCGGACCATCGATGTTCGATCCGGCAGGCTTTACCACAACCCCGACGCAATACGTCATCGGCAACGCGCAGAGGATCTACGGAGACCTCCGAAATCCTGCTTACCTGATGGAAAACCTGAACGCCCGAAAGCACTTCTACATGGGTGAGAGGTTCCAGGCCATCCTGCAGGTGGACTACTTCAACGCCTTCAATCGCACGCGGTTCAACGGCCCTGATGAGAACGCGAGCAACGGAACCTTCACCCAGGACACCAGTACTGGATCGCAGATCAACAACCGCCAGGGCCAGGTCAAGGTGCAGATTCTGTTCTAGGTCTAAGCTGTCTCCTGAAATTGAAATGCTTGTCACTTCCTTGCGCCGGGCTGCTCTCATGCGGTCCGGCGACTTTTTTGCTCACCGAGAGCGCAACAAGCGTTATCACGGAAATCTATAATCACGAATCATGATGTCCTTTCCCGCCAGCATCCCGTATCGATTCACATTGCCGCTTTTGGCTTTGCTGCTGGCGATTAGCGTGTCTCCTCGAGCTCATTCGCAAGCGGGGGGAGACGAAGTCACACCGGAAGTCCAGCGTCTCTATGCCGAGGCGCACCAGGCCTCTCAGAACGGCGATGCTGCGGCAGCGATTGAAAGATATCGGTCGATTATCAAGCTCGCCCCTCACCTCGCCCCTGCATACAACAACCTGGGGGGCCTCTACTTCGATCAGGGCGACTATGCACATGCAGCGGAAGTGCTGAAACGAGGCCTTGAGCTAAATCCCAATATGCCCACCGCCGCCGCGATTCTTGGCATGAGCTATGTGCAACTTGGCGAAAATGACAAAGCCGAGCCCCTGCTACGCAAGGCGCTGAAGGCGAATCCAAAGGACGACAAGGTCGAGATGATGCTCGCACGCATGCTCATCAATGAAAGAAAGATGGATGAGGCGGCGCGGCATCTGAACGACTTTCTGGCACGCAACCCCAAGGATCAGCAGGCATGGTATCTCCTCGGTAAAACCTATTTACAGCTTTCAGAGAACGCGCTGAAGAAGATCAACGAAATCGATCCTGACTCGGTTGTTGCCCATGAGATTGCCGGCGAGATCGACGAGAGCATGCACAATTACGATCTTGCATTGGTCGAATACAAAAAGGCCGTGGATGCGGCCCCAGACAAGCCGGGTACGCATATGCATATGGGGGATGCTTACTGGTACATCGGCAAGTGGCAGTCGGCGCAGACGGAGTTCAGGGCAGAGCTCAAAAACGATCCCTACAACTGCATGGCTCATTGGAAACTGGCCAACGCGATTCTTGAAGCCAACGATTCCAACGACGAGGCTTTGTCGGAGGCGAATGCTGCTATCGAGCGGTGTCCTGCGCTGATGCAGGCCCGCGTGGATCGTGCCCGCGCTTTGGTCAGGCTTGGCAAGCAGCCCGATGCCTTGCCGGATCTGCTGATGGCCGAGAAAGATAGTCCGCGCGAGCCGAGCATTCATTTCCTGCTTGCAAATGTGTACCGGTCACAAGGCAGAAGTGCCGAAGCGCAGAAAGAAATGCAGACCTACGGCACGCTGCAGCGTGAGGCCAGCGCAGCAGTAGCGGGGCAAGCCAGCGATTCGAACGCAATCAAGAATGCGGCTCACTGAGGATGGATGTGACGATGTCGTTGGAGAGAATCGCCCGGTTGATCGCGACATTTTGCCTTTTCACGGGCTTGGCGCCGTTCTCTGCACTGGGCCAATCTTCCGCTGACGCTCTGGCAACAGCACGCGCTCTGACGGACCAGGGCAGGCTGGCGGAGTCTGAAGCTGCGTTACGCAGTTATCTCGATGGCAATCCCAACTCAGCGGACGCCCACTTCTTGCTGGGGTACATCTTGTTCCGTGAGAAAAAGGCCCGGGAATCCCTCTCTGAATACACGGCTGGTGCAAAATTCCGTCGGCCGCGTACTGAAGAACTCAAGATCGTCGCCTCGGATTACGTGCTTCTTGACGACTTCGTCGATGCCGATAAGTGGTTCACCGAGGTGGTTAGCGAGACTCCAGATGACGCGAACGCTCACTACCTGCTGGGCAGAACAAAATTCAATGAGAACGACTACCGCGGCGCAATCGCAAGCTTCGAGCGGGCTTTGGCACTGCATCCCAAAAACGTAGAAGCCGAAAACAATATTGGTCTCGCTTGGCGGGAGTTGAATGATCTCGATAAGGCGAAGGCCGCGTTCGAGGCTGCGATCGAGTGGCAGGGAGCGACGCCCACCGATGCACAGCCGTTTCTGAACCTCGGTAAACTGCTCGCCGCTCAGCACCAGCCCGACAAAGCCCTGGAGAATCTCAATCGGGCTCTCGACCTCGCGCCCAACAATCCGACGATCCACGAAGAGCTGAGCCATGTTTATATCGCGCAGCAGGATCTTCCAAGGGCCGAAGCGGAACTGGAGAAGGCGATTGCGCTCGCTCCGAATATCTCGAGCCTTCATTATCAGCTAGGCCAAATCTATCGGAAACAAGGTCAGAACGCCCTTGCGCAGAAAGAGTTTCAGCTGACAGCAAAGCTCAGCGGTTCGCATTCTTCAGAGAAGACGCCCAACCCGCTTTCGACTGCGAATCCGAACGAGCCCTGAGCCGCTCAACCGGAAATTTCACCGCCCAGCGGTAAGAGGTTTTCGTTGGTGGACCCGCCGCGAACGCTGCTATCCGGCTGCCGTGTTAAGCTGCCCAACAGTCGATGCGATGAGTGCTGCGCTTGAATTTCGAGACGTTTCCGTTACGGCCGCCAGCGGGCGGCCGTTGCTGCAGAGCGTCTCTCTAGCCATTGAAGAGGGCTCAGTCACCGCCATTATCGGCCGCAGCGGATCTGGAAAAACGACGCTGCTTCGCACCGCCAACCGCCTCATCGACCCCGCAAGCGGCGCGGTGCTTGTTGCAGGGTCGATGGAGAGGGACGTCGTCGCTCTGCGCCGCAAGATGGGGTATGTCATTCAGGAAACCGGGTTGTTCCCACACCTCACCGTCGAACGCAACATCGGGATCATTCTTGAGGCCGAGGGTCGTTCGCGTGCGCAGCGGGCCACCTGTGCCAATGAGCTTCTTCAATTGGTCGGCCTCGAACCCACGAGTTTTTCTGCTCGCTACCCGCATCAGCTTTCGGGTGGGCAGAAGCAACGTGTCGGACTGGCACGAGCCCTTGCGGCGAGACCAGAAATTCTCTTGATGGATGAACCTTTCGGCGCGCTCGATCCACTAACACGGGCCGAGATGCAGGACATGCTTCGGGAACTCCTCGGGCGCGTGAAGACTACAGTCCTTCTCGTCACGCACGATTTGGATGAAGCGCTGTATCTCGCCGATCGTATCGTCCTACTAAGCGAGGGAAAGATAATCGTGACTGTGCCTCGGGACGAGTTCCTCCGCTCCGATCATCCCGAAATCCTCTCCTATGCCGCGGCGTTTCATCGCGGCGAGGCTCGACCGCACACCAGACAGGCCGGTTCAGCATGAGCACGTCCTTCCTATCACAGTATGGGAGCGAGATCGGAACGCTCACGCTGGAGCACCTGTGGCTCACGGGTGCCGCGATGTTGTTTGCGGCGGCTCTCGCAATTCCGGCCGGTATCTGGCTTACGCGTTCGCCGCGCTGGGCAAAGCCAGTGATCGGTGTAACGAATGTGCTGCAGACGATTCCCTCGCTAGCCATGTTCGGTTTTCTGTTGCCGCTGCCGTGGCTTGGAGAGCGTGCTGCCCGAATCGCTATCATTGCGCTCACTGCTTATGCGCTGCTTCCAATTCTGCGCAACACGTACGCGGGTATTCGCGGTATCGATCCGACGTTGATGGAGGTCGCAAGAGCGATCGGGCTCACCGATTCACAGCGGCTGTTCAAAATCGAACTGCCATTAGCGGCATCGTTCATCTTTGCAGGACTGCGGACTGCGACGGTGACCTGTATCGGGATCGCAACCATTGCCGCTGCCGTAGGCGCTGGCGGGCTTGGCGAGCTGATATTTCGCGGCGTTGCCTCGGTCGACAACCGACTGGTTCTAGCGGGAGCGGTTCCGGCGGCATTGCTCGCATTGCTTGCAGACGCAGGGCTTGGATTACTCGAGAGACGATTTAGAGTCCCCGCACCTGAGAGCGCGCGCACATGAAGCGAACCATCCTGCTCTTTTGCTCGACTCTCGTCTCCATCCTTCTTGCCAGTTGCTCGCCACCGCGGCCTGATCATCCCGTCATCGGCGCGAAAAACTTTACAGAGCAGGTCATCCTCGGCGAACTCCTCGCCCAGGAGATTGAAGCGACATCAGGCTTGAAAGTGGAACGCCGCTTCTATCTCGCCGGCAGCTACATCTGCAACCAGGCCCTCGTTTCCGGCCGCATCGATGCCTACGTCGAGTACACGGGCACTGCCCTTACTGCAATTCTGAAGCAGCCGGTCAGTCGTGATCCGGGTGCAGTGCTCCAGACCGTGCGCAGCCTCTATGCATCCCGCAATGATGTCACGGTCGGCGAGCCACTCGGCTTCGAAAACACTTTTGCCATGGTGATTCGCGGAGGCGATGCGAAACATCTTAACCTGACAACGCTGAGTCAGGCAGCGCAATTTACACCGAATTGGCATCTCGGAGTGGGCTACGAGTTTGAACAGCGCCCTGACGGCCTGCCGGGTCTGAGCGCTGCTTACGATCTGCATTTCGCCGGTTCTCCGCGGACGATGGACCTTGGCTTGCTCTACCGCGCGCTGACCGCTCACCAAGTTGATATGATCGCCGCCAACTCAACCGACGGCCCTATCCAGGCACTCGGGCTCGTCGCGCTTCAAGATGATCGCCACTACTTCCCGCCGTACCAGGCTGTTCCTCTGGTGCGTAACGAATCGCTCCGTCGCTGGCCGCAGATCGCGGACGCTCTCCACACCCTTGCCGGCAAAGTCACCGCCGATGACATGCGCTCTATGAATGAAGCGGTAGACGGCCAGCATAGCGATCCCGCCGAAGTAGTTCGCGAGTTCCGTGCACACCATTCGCTCTAGCGATGGGCGAGGTTATAGCCATCGAGCCGAATGCCTGGTTTCTCACCGCGCGTATCGGCGTCCAGCAATGAGATGGAGATCGTCTGTTTCTCGCCCGGCATCAACGCAACATAGTTATCGCTGAAGAGCGCCGGCACGATCAGGTCGCCACTCTTGTTCCGAATCGCTTTCACCCGAACCATCAATGCAGGCGATTTCGATACATTGTGCAACTCTGTCGTGATTTGCCATTCAGCGCCGTTGCGCCTGATGCGCGTCTTCGCTTTAACTTCGGCTGGAGCTAGTTCGCGGATGCCCTGATAGTCGTCCTCAATCGCGCCGCGCAGATAGAAATTCGAGGATACGACTTGTTTGTTCCTCATCAGACTCAAACGAATGAAATGTGTGCGCGAAAGGGCGCCCGGGAACTCAAGCTGGATTGGCGTCTGCGTGCTGTCTTCATGGCTCTCCAGCGTCGCAGCCTTCTCCCATTTCACCGTCCCATCCATATTGAGGATCTGCGCGTACGCGGTCAGCCCGATCTGATCGCCGGCACTGTAGTTCACCACTTCGACGGCGTCAGTAGATGCGTTCCACTGGATGTGCAATGGCTCGGCGCCCTTCTTTGCGCCGTAGTAGCCGGCGTCGGTATCGAAGAAGTAGTCATAGGTCTGCCACAGCAGCGAAGGCCAGGCCGGATGGCTCATCCAGATGAGCAGCCCCAGCCGGTTTTTGCTTTGCCCCTCGAACATTCCTCGGTACGAGTCATAGTCCACAAACTGCGCGAAACCGTCCCATTGCTCGATATTGCTTCCCCCACCGTACTGCTTGTCGACGGCTGTGGTGAATGGGTTCTGTTCGTGATAGTCGTGCAGCGGCCATTCATAGCCCTGAGGCCACATGGCCGATTCCGGCATGGTTCGGCGCAGGTCATCTATCTCGACAACATTCGGTGAGCCCATCTCGCTATGCAGCTTCTCCGGCGCGTGTTCAAAGTAGTATCGCAGTGGCTCTACACGATAAGGCCCATGCCCGCTGACCGGCCCGTCGGCAGAACTCGAGATGTAGTGCGATCCCGGCTCGAGAGCGGCGACGAGGCTGCGAAGTCCATCATCGATCGGCTGCGGCGGAAATCCTTCATTGCGTCCGCAGAAGATGCCGAGCGAAGCGTGATTGCGAATGCGCAGAAGATAGTCTTTTGCATTTGTCAGGAACAAGTCGTTGTCGTCGGGATCGGGGCCGTCCCATGGATTGGCTAGCCAGAAGTCCTGCCATACTACGACGCCGTAACGGTCCGCTGCATCGTAGAACGCCTCATCTCCGATCTGCCCCACCCAGTTGCGGATCATGTTGAAGTGTTCGTCGCGATGATAGCGCAGGGCAGTATCGTACTCGCGAGTGCGATAGCGAAGCATCGACTCCGCGAATCCCCAGTTTCCTCCCCGAGGAATGAAGCGCCGGCCATTGATCCAGATCTTCAATGTGCCGCCATCTTCTGAGTACGTAAACTGCCGCACGCCTGCCTTGAACGAAGTCTGGTCTGAGACAACACCATCTGCCAGGAAGCTGATCGACACAGGATAGAGATTCGGATCTCCATATCCCACTGGCCACCAGAGTTTCGGGTTCTTGAGGTGCAGGTTCGGTTGTGACGCTGGCGACAACGCAACAGGCTTTGTGGAGTTCGCTTCCAAAGTCACCGGGGTCGAGACCGTTACGTCTCCAAAGGCGGCGCGCAAGGTTCCCGAAACTTGAACTGCACCCAGATTCCGCAGTGTCGTCCGAATCGTCACGTCAGCAGTCGTTGTGTCAGGCAGAGGCAACTTCGTCGTCACCAACGGGTCTTCAATCCGAACGGGCCCGGTTTTGCTGAGCGAGACATTGCTCCAAATCCCTGTGTTACGCCCGCGAATCGTCGACATCCAATCCCACCCGGCCGATGCGTGAAACGTCGGGTTGTCACGCCCGAGTGCTCCGCCGTTCACGGTTGGTCCGGCCTTGTCCTTTGTGCTGCCGGGATTCGCCGCGCGAATCATGCGTACCGCCAGAGCGTTGGCTCCGCCTGGATGCACGAATGCCGTCACATCGAAACGTCCGCGCATGAAACCGCCATCGATCCGGCCAACTTTGTGCCCGTTCAAATAGACATCGGCTTTCCAATTGATGCCATCGAAGTTGAGCCAGGTGTGCTCGCCCGTATGCTGCGCGGCCGGTGCGTTGAACTCATTGCGATACCAAAAATCAGCGCAGAAAAATGAATCAGAGATGGCGTACTGGTTGTCACCGAAATCCGGGTCCGGAATCGCGCCGTTGTTCAAGTAGCTGGTCAGAACCGTTCCCGGAACGGTTGCGATCATCCATCCCCGATCGATGTACCCGGGATTCGACAGTTCCTCTCCGTCCACCAAAACGAGCGAGGCTCGCTGCACGCGCCACGTTCCGCCCGCAAGCGGCAATGTTCCGTCGCCCTCCGGCGTTGCAGCTATATGGGCAACGGGAACCGGGCCGCCGCGCCCGAAGACTTCCAGCTCGCTCAGTATGTAGTGATCGCCCGGCTTCTGAGGGTTGCTCATCACCAAGCGCACGTACCTGCCATGAGCTGGGCTATCCAGTTGAAGATTGTCAGTTAGGCTTGATGATTGCGCGAGTGTCTTTATCGGGTTCCAGTGACTCCCATCATCTGAAACCTGCACTGCACCTTCTGCCGCGCGCTCAAGCCAAGACAGATTGACCCGATCGAACGTGCAGTTCGCGCCTAGATCGACATACACCCACTCCTCGCCGGTTCCCGCGCTCATCCACGCACTTGAGAAGATGTCGGGACCAGTCACGCGAATAGGCTGACCTCTATTGAACATCGCAAGCTCGGCAACACCCCATGAATGCATGCTTTCAGAAGAGAACTGCACGCGATACGAGCGATGCTTCACAGGGGCAGTGAAGGGAATGGATTGCATAAAGCTCGGCCCCGGCACAGACATGTCAGGCCACTCAGAGCCGGTCGCGCGCCCGATCTCCTTCCAGGAGGATGCATCATTCGATCCGAGCACAATGTAGGTCCAGGTACCCGTTAGAGAGCGCCCATAGATTTTGCGTAGATAAAGATCGAGGCGATCGATCTCCGGCGCCTCGCCGTCACCGTGTAGGTCAAATTCAACCCAGGCGTTGTCGCCCGATACATCGACGGACGACGTAACATTGCCGTCCAAAAACAGTTCTCTTTGTCGCTTCGGCAGAACGCCGGCATTGCTTGTCGACGTCTCGATCCACTGGGGAAGCGACGTCTCCTTGATGCCGTCGGTGACAAGTTGAGCCGTGAGGTTGTAGTCGTGAGCGCCGGACTGATACGCGGGCCGGTGCAAAGCGAGGTTGCGATACGTTTGCGTATCCACAACCAGAGAGGGTCCTGTGTATTCGCGCGGATCTCCGGGGTAAACCCCAACTCCGCGTGTGTAGTTCTGAGCCGATGCGGTGACCGAAACAAAAATGAAGGCAACAAGAACGCGATTCATCAAACACTCCGTGTTGCAAAAGACAAATTCTCGCGCTGCGTTCAGCGCAGCACGCAATCTCACATGAATCGTGGAACGACCAAGTGTAAACGCGATGGTTTGTGACCGCAAATGGCGGTTCTTTGGCGAGGCTCTGGCACATCGAAATTCAAAGATGCAGTGTCTGATCAACGAACCGAATGCGAAGCCACCAAACCTGTGGCAAGCAGCAGTCAGACGTGATCTGTCGTCCGATTCGTCTTCGATGTTCTTCTCGATCGGGTGAATGGCGACGAGTAGATGATCGGCTGACCGTCCGCTGATGGTTATGTCACGAAGTGCCGCATCTATCCCATTGCGAAGGATGACCATGTCGGCACCCAGAGAGCCTTGGCCAGCAGGTTGGGGTTCCGGTAGCGGAGGTGATCCGGAAGGCGGGGATCAGTGAACAGACGTTCCGCCGGTGGAAGGCGAAGTATGCCGGCCTGGAGGTGGACCAGGTCCGACAGATGGCACAGCTGCAGGAGGAAAACTCGCGGCTGAAGCAACTGGTTGCGGAGGTAACGCTGGACAAGACGATGCTGCAGGACGTGCTCTCAAAAAAATGGTAAAGTCTTCGCGGCGTGGACCGATGGTGGAGCGCCTGGTAGGGAGCTTTCAGGTAAGTGAACGGCATGCCTGCCGGTCCTGTGCGTGCCAAGGGCAACGTACCGTTATCGAAGCTGCCTCGATCCACGGACTGAGTTGCGGATGCGGATCCGCGAGATCGCTCAGGCAAGAGTGCGTTACGGATACAGAAAGATCCGTGTGCTGTTGAACCGCGAAGGCTGGGACGTGGGCAAGTATCTGGTGTACCGGCTGTATCATCTCTTCATCAGTCGAAAGTCTCTTCGCGACGAGAACTGCCGGGCCGCTAAAAATGCGAATAAAATGGGATTTCTAACAACGATCAGCAGCATCCATCGCTGGAAAACAAGTTCACGTGGCCCTTCGCAGGGACGGTGCCAAGCCATTCTCCCGACATGATTGCGTTCCGTATTTCCTGAAAACTGCAACCGAATGTTCATCTCGCGAACCGAATCCATCCACAACACCGAGTGATAACAATTTCAAATGTTTCATTGCAAGAGGGTCTATGAAGGAGCACTTACAGCAACTCAGCGACCACGTCTATGGATCATGGATCATCCGAATCTTCGCATGGACTCTCGTCAGCTTGGGTGCAGCAGGCTCGATGTCTGTTGCCCAATCAGAGGTCTCCCATCCTGACTGGCCGGGCCCTGGACAGCTCTTTGTTGGCACGTGTTATCAGCCCGTCGATCGGTCTTCCGAGGAGATCGATCATGACATCGCGATCATGAAGCACGCCGGATTCAATGTGGTGCGCATGGGAGATCTATCGTGGGACTCGTTTGAGCCGTCGCAAGGGGAATTCAAATTTGAGTGGTTCGACAAGATCATGGACAAGATGCAGGCCAACGGCATTCGGGTGATCCTGGACATTTCCGGTTCGCCTGCGCCTATCTGGTTGCATCGCAAGTATCCAGGCATCGATATCGTGAATCAATATGGCGAACGCCGACCGCCGGCGGAACGCTACATGGATAACATCAGCGATCCCGATTACGTGCGTGAGATCGGTATTTTCGCCGACAAGCTGACGAAGCGTTATGCAAAGCATCCTGCAGTCATCGCAGTAGGCTACGACAACGAGATTGGCAATGGATTCATGTCCTACTCGGAGCCGGACCGTCAGCGATTTATTGCCTGGCTGAAGAAACGGTACGGCACTGTTGAAGAACTCAACAAGGTCTGGGCCACGCAGCGATGGTCGCGCAGGTTGAATAGCTTCGAGGACGTAGACCTGCCTCTTGCCGATGGACCGGGCCCCTCCGAACGCTATCTGGATCTGCACAGATATTGGTCGGATGTGACCGTTGCGCGTCTTCAGGAACTCGATGGAATTCGTCAGCGAAACATGCCCAATGTTCCCGCAATATCCAATCTCTGGGACAATGCTCCCCGTCGAGGCTTCGATTACTTGAGCACATACAAGTCGTATGTGTCCTACGGAGCAGAGGGCTTTTACCCGGGTGATCCTGTGAGCGGAGTACTCCCTGCACTGATGGTGAAAGGAGCCCTCGAGACTCCTCTCTGGTTCAATGAGTTCACGGCAGGCGGAGGAGGATACTACGGAACTCCTGGCAAGAGTCGTATGTATGCCTATCTTAGCTTGGCAATTGGTGCGCAGGGCCTTCTCGCATGGACCTTCAATAGCCACCTTGGAGGAGAAGAGCAAGCGCTCTTCGGTCTGCTTGATCATGACGGGAAGCCATCGTGGAAGGTCGATGAATTCGCTCACATCGCTTCTGATTTTCGTGAACTTTCAAAATATGGCTTTCCTCGCTATCCGCACCCTGAGGTCGCTATCGCCTATTCCTTCGAGTCTTTCGTGGACTCGCATCCGAACGGCCCCTCCAACACAACGCTCCAATACTTCGCGCCTTCATACACCGAGCAGGTGCAGAATGCTTTCGAACCGTTTTTCCGTGCCAACATCGACACGGCTGTTATCAATATCGGTCATGACAGCCTTTCAAAATACAAACTCGTTGTCGTCCCGGCCGACTATGTGATGGACGCTGCCAGTGCGAAGGCCATCCGGGAATATGTGAGCGGGGGCGGGACCGTACTGATGACCGCGTTCTCCGCGAAAGTTGATGAGCGCGGACAATGGTTTGACACGCCGCTGCCAGGCAGGCTGAGCGATGTCTTTGGGCTACGCACCGCGCAGTTTTATAAGCCCGACGAAGCTCCCCAATTCGAGCTCGATGGGAAGCTCGTGAAGGGCCACCTTCGCTTCTACGAAGTGTTGGAACCGGGAACTGCAGAGACACTGGCGAGGTTCACGAACATCGCGGGCCAGCCTCCGGCAGTTACCGTAAACCAGTACGGCAAGGGACAGGCGATCTATCTGGCTGCACCGGCGCAGGCATCCTTCATCGATGCGATTCTTCAACGATTTCGAAGTCGCCTTGGCATACAGCCGGGACCTGATACGCCAGAAGGGGTTTACGCCCGGGTGGTAGATGGCCGCACTCTCTATGTCAATACGACAGAGCAGGTAAAGTCAGTTGCTCTCGGAAAGAAGGCGCACGGAGTGCTCTCACACAAGTCATACGACGGCGAGATGAAACTTGGTCCCTACGAGACGGAGTTTGTCGAGTAGGAGAGGCAAGCTCTGTGCTGGACTGTCTACAGGCGCAATCGCGGGTGAGCGGCCACGCTCTCTACTCACCACCGCACATGGGCAGCGGCAACGGCCAGCATCTCAGGCTCCGGCGAATTCGTTTCCGGAAAAGGAACCATGTTTGGAGAGAGTTGTCTTGCACGCGCAGCATGAACTCGTCTACAAAGTCCGGTCCGGCGAAATGCTGGCAAGCTCCAAGGCGTATTCAACATTAAGAACGTTCCAAAAGCGGTGTGGGATACCTTGGTTCGTGACTTCGAGATGAGTCAAGCACAAGGTCCACAAACGGCTCCCTGGCAAACAGATGCTTGTATCGGTGTCGACGGGTCAGGACCTGGGGCTCGCGACCCTCTCGGAGGCTCGCGCCAGTGCTTGCGTGTCGATGTACTCCCGGATGTTCGTCAGTTTTCCATTTCGAACGGTGATGTCGAAGACCCAATGGTCTTCGAACGTCTTATTCGTGGCTTTGATCTTCCCCGTAGCGACGCCGAGGACAAAAACCCGGTCTTCCTGCACTACGAATTCGGGGGGCTTTGGATATGTCGTTTCTATCTCTTGGGACGCCTTCTGAAGCACATCCGCCACTCCCGCGTGCCCGCGATGCGTGCCGGCCAGAGGCCAGTCCTCGCCCGGCACGATCCACTCAATATCCTCGGCAACCAGCGCCAACACACGTTGCTTATCGCCGCTGCCTACTGCTGCAAAGAAATCTTTCACGACCTGGACATTCTTTTCGACACTCATCGAAATTTCTCCATTTCCCTTACATCGGATCGCGTCCGATCTAATTCGGACGTTTCGGAACCATCCTTCTCGCGCCAAATCACACGGTGGACGATCGATTACTGCTGCTTCTTGAACAAATCCTGAAAGATGAGCCGACCCCAAGTTTTGCCGCGTGCGTGCACCAGCTCGCCACCCTCGTTGAACTTTCCCAGCTTGACGGGCGCGAACCCGAGTTGTTTGGCCAAGTCCGCCACGGGACCGATCGCGTCCTCATCGTCGCTCGACAGAAAGACGACCCGGTGACTGCCCTCGACGATCGGGTCGGTAGCCAGTGTGGCCGCAACCAGGTGATTGAAACCTTTCACGAGCTTGGCGCCGGTGAAAGACTTCGCAACGAAGGCGGAGGACGGGAGATCGTCCAGTTCCTCAGGTGGGACTGGAAACGAATTCATCGCGTCGATGACCGTCTTGCCTTTCCAGTTCGGCAGGGCCTTCGCAATCTCGCGATGTTCCCCGAACGGGACCGCCAAAATGATTGTGTCGGCCTCGAGTGCATCCCGCAGCGACTTGGCGACGACCGTGGATCCAACCGCCCGAGCCTGCGGTGCCAACGCCTCGGGTGACCGGCGACTCGCGACGGTCACGTTGATGTTCCTACGGGCGAAGGCGTGGGCGAGGGCCTGGCCGATCTTGCCGAATCCTACAATTGCGTAGCTCATAATGTCTCCGATCTCGTGTTAGAACCAAAGTTTGTGACGTGGTCCCAGGACTGGCGTGCCTGGAGGGCCAGCCACGGACCGCGCCGGGGTCAGACCTGCGCCATGCCTCCATCGACGGCGAGATCCACACCGGTGATGTAAGAACTTTCATCAGAGGCGAGGAACACGACGGCGGCCGCGATTTCCTCGGGCATGCCCCTACGACCGAGTGGAATCTGCGAGGTGAACTGGGCGACCGCTTGCTCGGCCTGTTCAGCTGTGAGGCCCGTCGTCGTCGTTAAAGCTGGGGTATCGATTGCTCCCGGGCTCATCGAATTCACGCGGATGTTGCGGTCTTTCAGCTCCATAGTCCAACCGCGCGCGAAGTTGCGCACAGCCGCCTTACTGGCGGCGTAGGCGGTAAAGCCTGGGAGTCCCAACACGTTTGAGACAGAAGAATTCAGGACAATCGAGCCGCCGTCTTTGAAGAGGGGAAGGGCCTTCTGCACCGTAAAGAACAGCCCCTTCACGTTCACGTCGAAGGTCTGATCAAAGTGGGCCTCAGTAGCTACTGCGAGCGGTGCGACTGTACCCGCGCCCGCGTTTGCGAACAGTACGTCGATGTGACCATGTTTCTCTTTCACTACGGCATAGAGCCGGTCGAGATCTTCCAAGCGCGACACGTCGCCCACAACCGTCGTAACGTTTCTCTTGATGAAGGTTGCGGCCTCCTTCAGCTCTTTCTCTCGTCGCCCGGTGATCACGACGTGCGCACCTTCTTCAACGAAGCGCTTGGCCGTGGCCAAGCCAATCCCGCTGCTTCCGCCTGTGATGACTGCAATTTTGCCTTCCAATTTTTGTCCAAGATTATTACTCATATGTTTTCTCCCTTTTGACTCTTCGTTGTTTGTCTGTTGAATTTGAGACCATGCATAGTGCGGTCAGATTTGGGCCAGGCCGCCGTCGACGGCGAGTTCGCTGGCGGTCATAAAGCTGCTGTCATCTGACGCGAGAAAGGCAGCCGCCGCCCCGATCTCCGCCGGATCGGCCATGCGCTGGAGCGGAGTCATCGAGGCGTAGGCTTTCTGGCCCTCCTCGCCTAGCGCTGCCTTCGCGAGTTCGGTCGCCGTCGCCCCGGGAGAGAGCACATTTACCCGGATGCCGGTGCCCTTCAGGTCCTCCGCCCAGGTCCGCGCGAGGTTGCGCACTGCCGCCTTGCTCGCGCTGTAGACGCTCATTGTCGGGGCGCCCGTGGTACCGGCGCTTGAGCCGGTCAGAATGATCGAACCGCCCTTGCCCATCAGCGGCAGCGCCTTCTGAACCGTGAAGATCGTACCCTTCACATTGGTATCGAAGGTTTCGTCAATGTGCTCGGCGGTGATCTTGCCGAGCGGAAGGGGACTTCCCGCCCCGGCATTGGCGAAGACGATGTCAAGGGTTCCGCGCTCGGCCTTCACCGCCGCGTAGAGTCGGTCGAGGTCGCCCAGGTCGGAAACTGAGCCCTTCACCGCTCTGGCGTTCGGCCCGAGGTCGGCCACAGCGGCGTCGAGCTCTTGCTGCCGCCGCCCAAAAATGAAGACGATGGCGCCCTCCTCGATGAAGCGCTTTGCTGCAGCGCGGCCGATGCCGGTAGCCCCACCCGTGATGACTGCAACCTTACCTTGAAGCTTTCCCATATTTACTCCCTTCGGAATGCGCGAAGCATTCGGTGCACTTGGGTAGATTCTTTGGCGGTGGACGAGAACTGCTCAGGAGTCCTAATCTTTTGTCTATTCGTCCAGAAGGAGGGCTCAACTGAGCTGTTTTGCACCTTTTGATGGAGATGGAACGCGCGGCTCTGGGAAAAGGAGTGTAGGAGTTGTGACGCCGGAAGGAAGGAGAATGTCCGTCAATGTTGACGGCCTCTCCTACTTGATACTGCGCTTGTCCGACGAGCGACGCTGTGCAGTTTCGTACAGTCCTCACAGAACACCAAGAGATGGAGTCTAAGTTGGACCCGATAACAGACATCTTCAGAACAATGCAGGTAACCGCTTTTGGTCTGCACAGGCTCGAAGCCACAGCGCCGTGGGGCGTGAAACAGGAAAATCAGGCCGAAGAAAAAGTCATATCCTCGAAAAACAAGACTTCCCCTACAGATTTGGCGCACTTCGCCATGCTTTCGCGCGGTAACTGCTGGCTGAGCGTAGAAGGCATTCCGGACCCAATTCCTCTTACCGGTGGCGATTGCTTTTTGCTGGCTAAGGGGACTTCGATTGTTTTGCGCGACAGCCCGCGAACACGTCCGAGGTCAACCTTCCGCGAAATCGGGGCCAAAGCCAACGGCAATGTCGTTCTTTATGGAGGCGGTGGCGCACCGACGACAATCGTCTGTGGGTCCTTCAGTTTCGATCGCGCCAGCCTGACGCCGATCACTCAGTTATTGCCGAGCTTCATTCTGATTAAGGCCGATCAGAAAAGTACACTTGCTCTTCACAACGCAATGCAGGCGCTGGCATCAGAAATGGCAGAACAGGCGCCGGGATCTGAAGTAGTCGCGAGTAGGCTGGCCGAGGTTCTGTTTATCCAGGTACTCCGGACGCATATCGCGTCGGGACCGGAACGCAACAAAGGATGGCTTCGTGCCGTTTTCGATCCTCAACTGGGCAATGCCCTGAGTGCCATTCACGACAGAATGAATACACCCTGGACGGTCGAATCCCTGGCCGAAGCGGCGGGCATGTCTCGCTCCGCATTCGCAGTACGTTTTAAGGAGCTTCTCGGACAAACTCCGCTGGAATATGTAACCGAGTGGCGAATGCAGAAGGCGATGCAGTTACTGCGACAGCGCGATAAAAAACTCATAGACGTCGCGCGACTGGTCGGTTACGAGTCGGACGCTGCGTTCAGCAAGGCGTTCAAGCGAGTTGTCGGGGTTAACCCTGGTGAATACCTCAAACATGGTTTTGAGGGCCACGTCACAGGCCACTAGTTGAATTTTCTAAGCCAGATATTGCGCACTGAGATCTTGCAAGGCTGGCTCTCGATCTCGAAGCCGATAAGTCCAGGTTGGTTGTTGATCGAGTCTTGGCTGTCATCGATGAATACGGCCATTAGCTGGCCGTTCATGATGTGCATCATCAAACTGCCGCGCGCGATGATCTCGTAGTCGTTCCACTCGTTTACCTTCACGTAGCCGCCCAAGGCCCGGATGTCGCCGATATTTGCGACAAGACGATTGGTCTGGCCAGGGAGGGCCTCCGTGACTTGACCGCGATACGCGAGGATGCCCTGCATCGTGTTTTCGGAGTACCACTGACCTGTATACGACGCAGTTGTGGCGCTGACAGGAAACCAGAAGTCAGCCTGCGGGCCCGTCATCATAAACCTGAGATCGTAGGGCGGCTGTCCTGCGGGCTGCGTTCGCGTCCAGGGTATGCCAGTGACGCTGCGGTATTGGATTCCGCCACCTCCGCCCTTTTCAATTTTCATCTGCAGCTTCAGATTGAAATCGCGTGTTCTGTCCCCACGATAAACGATGTAGCTATTGCCCTTCGGCTTGCCCTCGAGCGTTTCGCCCACCATCATGCCTCCCTCGATTCGCCAGATGGATGGATCTGCATCCCATCCCGTAAAGCTCTTAGCATCAAAGATCTGTTTGTACCCCTCGTGCTCGTTTGGATCATATGGCGCCGGGTCGTGAAACTTCGGCATACCAGGAATCTTCTCTCCGTGCGGTCCCAACTGTGGCGGCTGCGCAGCGGGAGACTGCAACGCCGGTGGTACAGTCTGAGCGATGAGTGTAGCTGTGAGGAGCATGGAAATGAGACTCACTGAGACTACAAGCAGGCCGGGTTGATGATCCGAGCAGATGCGAAGGTCATTCGACGAAGACATTAAGCGTCCTTCCTTTCCAAGTTGGGCATTTCAAGAAGAAATTGGAGCCTGACGGAAGCGCAGGGCAGCCAACTTGTTCCTGGCTCCGGCCGACAGCGCGGACGAATCAACCAAGCTTCTTTTTTAGTGCTCGATGCGTGCATTCGCAATTTGCCGATTCCAAAAGATTCCTGGCGACAGCCCCGTCTATCGGTAACTATCTCAATTGTGGCGCGCAAGCCGTTCTGAATGAGGGTCTCGCCCGTCGTCAACAGTTGAAGTTCACCTGCCTGATTGGTCGACAGTTTCTAGCGGGCAGCGATCTGGCATCAGAGCCCCATCTCACCTAGTAGTTGCTGGAAACGTGCGTCTCTTTTGACGGGCTCCCATCGGGGATCGACGGCAGTCCAAACCATCCAATTGGTTCTCTCCTTCAAGCCGAGGTTGAGGTAGCGCAGCGCCTCGTCCTTGTCGCCAACGCCGGCGTGGACGAGAGCGATAGCGTACGCACTCACATATCGCCGTTTCGACTGCGCATGCAACACGGTCAGAACCCTGCGAGCCTCGGATGTTTTCCCCCATCGTCCATAGACCCACCCGATGGCTGCCGTGGCCACTGGCCAACCCGGAATCGCCTCTTGTACTTTCTGGAATTCAGCTACCGCTTCGGCGTACATGCCCTTTTCTTCGTAGGCACGACCGAGCCACAAGTGGGCCAAGGGAAAGGCGGGTTCCTTTCGAAGAGTTCCTCGTAAGCTCTCGATAGCGCCATCGTAGTTCTGGGCGTAGTAGAGAGAGAACCCGATATCCGTACTGATCGGCAGCGACATCGGATCGAGTTCGCGCGCCTTCTCCAACTCCGCAAGAGCTTCGCTCCAGCGCCCTCTGGCAGTGAGATAGACTCCGTACCAGTCATGCGCAAGCGCATAGTTGGGGTTCAGCTCGATGGCCTTCCGAAACTCTCTTTCGGAAGCCTGCCAGTCTCGTTCGTAGTAAAGGTAGTAGTACCCAAGCGAGGCATGCGGTTCTGCCAGAGAACCGTCCAGCGAAAGCGCCCTTTGTGCCGCCAGCCGTGCATTCGGAAATGTTTCTTCCGGTGATCGCGCGTTCAGGTATCCCAGAGTTGTATGACAGTCGGCGAGAGCTGAGTAGGCCTGGGCGAAGCTCGGATCCATCTGAATGGCCGTTTCAAAATGCTGTATTGCCTCCAGCAGCGCCGGCTCCCGCCTAACGTTCCAGGCGTAACGTCCGCGCAAATATTCCGCGTATGCCTCCTGATTCAGAGGTTTCTGCGACGCTACCGTCGGCATCTGCAGGGCCAACTCCACCCGTAACTCTCGTGCGATCGCCGCACTAATTTCCGTTTGCAGCGTTAGCATGTCCGAGATGTCGCGTTCGTACGAATCTGCCCAAAGGTGCTGGTCAGAAGAAGCACGGATGAGCTGCGCTGTGATGCGAACGCGATTATTTGAACGCGCAACGGCACCCTCGACCACAGCATCCACGCCCAGTTCACTGGCAATCTTCCCCAGTTTCCCTTTCGCATGCTTGTATTGCATGCTCGATGTCCTGGAGATCACTCGTACGCCGCCCATCCTGGCTAATTCTGTGATCAGTTCGTCTGTAACACCATCCACAAAATAGTCCTGGCTAGGATCTCCAGAGAGATTCTCAAACGGAAGCACAGCGATAGCCTTTATAGGCGTCGCCTGAGCCGGGCGACGTGCATACCAAGACCACACCAGACCTGCCGTGGTCATCGCAATCACTACAGCCGCAATGACGATCCATCTGCTTCCTTCCAATCGGGACAAATGAGGACCAGGAATCTCAATCTTCGAGGCTTCATCTTTCAGCGCCGGAATCGGGTGCTGGGAAGTTGCTACCGGCGGGATAAAGCGATACCCTTTGCCGACGATCGTCTGAACATAGGTGGGGTTCTCGGCTGTGTCCCGCAGACACAACCGGATCTTACGAATCGCTGTGTTGATTCCTTGATCGGCATCTAGATGAACGCCTTTGCCCCAAAGGCGTTCGATCACCTCTTCCCGCGTCACGAGTTCGCCTCCACTTGATGCGAGCAGAATCAGAAGCTCCATTGGCAGGCGTTCCAGCCTCAAAGACCGGCCGCTTCGACGAATCTCGTAGCGCCCGACATCGAGCTCCGTGTCGTTGAACCGAAGAATCGGACCTGGCATTCGGCCGCTCCGCAAGGGGGTGCCGCTAATTACATCACCTCAAAGGTCCTCAATTCAATTGATTTGCGGGTCTATTCAATGTTGATCCGGAATACATGTCGAATTCATTGACGCCCACGGCACGACGGCTCAGCAATGAAGACCTGCGGTGAGAACTCCATAGCGCCGCAAGGAGGAACAACCATGGTCTTGCGCAAGCTGTCACCGCTGGCTCTGGCAGCGATGCTCACTTTCACATCGGCCTTCGCCGAAGCTCAAGTGGACAGTGTCCAGCATGTCACCTTCGATGAGGACGGAGTTGCCCTGGAATTCATAGGCAACGTCAACAATAGCGGCGCTAACTCCAACCAGTTCGGCTATTTCAGCTTTGTGACCCAGTTGCCTGCATTCAATGGCATTCCAGAGACCGCGGCAACTGCCAATTTCACCTTTTACACCGAAGCCGTGACTCAGCGCGTGACCACCAACGGAACCCTGCGCATCGTGGACCGCATCGGCACAACCACTGTCTATCTCACCTCCTCTCCCGCCAGCTTCGCCGATCCTGAGTCCTTCCGATCCGGAACGCCGATCCAGACATCGACCCTGCAGCAGCAGGTCATTCTTGATACAACGACCGGCGATTTCAGCGTCGTAAACATCAACACTGTCACAGGCATCTCCATGTTTAATCTTTCAGGCCAGCAATACCAGCTTGGCAAGACGGGAAATCGCTTCCGCACGCTTCTGAGAGGAAAAACAAACTCGGCAGCGCCTCCAGGATTCTTCATCGCCGGGTACGCCGTTGGGGTAGGCAAGAACTGACTGCACGAATGATTCTGGGAGGAACAGCAAACTGAAGCACCTGATTGCGTGCCTAGGCCTTTCCGGCCTAGGCTTCCGAACCTTGAATACCAAGCCTGGTTCCGAGACGAGTACAACGCAGCTCGCTTTGGAACCGAGTGTCGTCGTTGGTCCCGATCTGAATTCAGGTCAAATCTCTCGTGCACCAATTGAGCTCGGATTTGCACCGATTTCAATTCTGAATTAGGGCGTGTTAACACTATCTGAGGGCTTCGACGATGAGGGCAAAGGAGACGAAGGCCAGAAACACGCAGTCGAGTTTCTCGAAGCGGGAGAAGATGCGGCGGAAACCCTTCAGCCTGCGGAACAGGCGTTCGATTTCATTGCGTTTTCTGTATAGTGCCCGGTCGTAACGCCAAGGATTGACACGATTGGATTTGGGCGGAACCACAGGAACCATCTCCAACGCGAGCACGAGCTGACGGGTTTCATTGCCTTCGTAAGCGCGATCCATGATCACAGGCATACCTGGGAAAGATCCCAGGTCGCGAAGCAATTCTCGGCCCTCCGGTGCATCATGGGCATTGCCTGGAGAGAGGGCAAACGTTATTGCGGTCCGAGCATCCGCGGCAACCATATGAATCTTGGTGGTCCATCCGCCGCGGGACTTACCGATTGACTGCGGTCCGTTTTTTTTAATGCTCCAGTGCCGTCCGGGTGTACCTTCACCGAAGTTGAGTCCAGACTGAAGGCTTCGATACGAATGCTAACGATCTGTTCTAGCTGCAATTTCTCAAACACGCGATCCATGGCTCCACTCTTGGACCAGCGGTTCATCCGTGTGTAAATGGTGTGCCAATTGCCAAAGCGTTTCGGAAGCCCGCGCCACTTGCATCCATGTTCGGCCACGTACAAAACAGCATTCAGGAACTGCAGGTTGGATAAGCTCACATTGCCGCGCTGCACCGGCAGGCTGTCCTTGATTCGCGCATACTGCTTTTCGGTGATCTCCATCTATATCTAACCTATCGCAGTTAGATGACATTAGTGTTAACACGCCCTAGTTAAGGGACAGGCGCGGCGGGAAGCCGGAATGCATTCTCGGACTATTTATGTCTGCCGCATCATAACGTGGAGTTCGCTGCCACCGAATCACTTCACTTTCTGGAAATAGTTATTCGCAACGTTATGTGCGACTTTGTGCCCTAGCACAAATCCCTGAACCAGCGAGTGGTGGTAGTGGAAGCCGGCATACATACGGGCGTATTCGACCTCTTTCTGCAGATCCTGAATGCCCGAAAAGTGACGAGTGGTGCCAGTGATTGAACTGAAGACGGAAAGCTGGATCCGAGGTGTGCCAAAGTAGGCCTGAAGCGCGTCTGAAAGTCCGCCGGTTACGCAACCGTGGGCCGCGGGATATTCGGGATGGCCCGGGGTCGTTCCCAAGGGAGTCCATGCCGGATCGGCAACTGTGTTCGGGTTTCCATCGATGTCGCCGTTGCGAATCGCCGTAACCGGGCGCCAGAAGCTGAAGTGGTATTTGGCATTGAAGCAACCGATATAGCTATCAGCCATCGACGTATAGCTCATCGCCATCAAGCGCGCGCTCTCGAGCAGGCTGAGGTTTTCCTGCATCGCGAGAAGCCGGAGCAGGGCGCCATATTGCGCTCCCGGGTGTTCAGTCCAGAAGCGTCCGATCTCAGTCTGTGCAGGGGTGCGCACGGTGCTGTTGATTGAACCCAGGGCTTTCACCTGGTTGTAATCGTCTGCCCATGTCTGGCTGGTGAGAGCGGGAGGAGGCTCGTCCGGCATGAACTCCGAGGGGTCGTCGAACGTGAATGGCCTCATCTGACCTACCCACGGAGTGGCCGGAGCCGTTGAACCTGGGGTAAGAATCCAGACGCCGGGGACTGGACTCGATGGGAAGCTATATGGCCAGGGACCTCCGAGACCGTCGCCGGCTCGCAAGGCAATGAGATCGTTGGCTGAGGCAAGCCCAACTGCTTGGCCGTCCAGCTTTGCAGCTCCGTCGGGAATGGTCGCCAGCGAAGCGGTGTAGGAAGTGGTAAGGGCTGCAAATCTGTCAGGGAGCAGATAGACAAGCATCCGGTATGCAGCCTCGATGGCCGCGGCGTCAGCCGATGCGCCCGCTGGAGCGGTTACGTTGTACTTATAAGGTTCGTATCCGCCCTGGATAGCAACCACCGCGTTATAAACAGCTAACTCTGCATATGTGACGTAGAGGTTGGTGCCACCGGGCGTGGCTGCTCCGGGAGCTGTGCTGGCGCGGGCATTTGTGATGGCGATCAAATTCCAGTCGGTGACGACATTTTGCGCTGCCGCGCCGGTTGAGATGAGCGATGCGACTGCGAGGACAAGAACTCCGGCTACGGTTTTGGGGAAGCTCTTCATGGGTCTGCTCCTTTGATGGCATCCACCATGCAGGGTTCGGTCGCTGCGGTCAATCCACAGGCCACTCCAATTCCTCTCTAACTTCTCCTTCTGAAAGTGGTCTTGAAGTCAATGACTTGGATAAATGATTGGAGAGTTGATCTCAGCGAGAGATATACTCGTTCCCCCGGAGAAGACAGAAAAAGAATTGAGCAGCCCCACTCAGTCGCGCGGAATCGCACGTTTCGGACCCTTCGAGTTGGATCTGCAGACGGGAACATTAATGCGTGACGGCCGCTACGAGCGCCTTCCGGTGCAGCCTGCACGTCTTCTCCTGGTTCTCGTGAACAGCCGTGGCAAGTTAGTCACACGGGAAGAACTTCGTGTGCAGCTATGGCCAGAAGACACTTTTGTGGATTTCGATCACGGGCTCAATAACGCCGTAAATCGTATCCGGGAGGTCCTCCGGGATTCCGCCGCCTCTCCTCGCTATATTCAAACGGTTCCGCGGCGCGGCTATCGGTTCATCGGTGAATTGGAAGAAGAGGAAGCTGCAGCGCCTCAAGAAATGGTCGAGGCTTCTGTTCTGAAGCCATCACCGCAACTTCCCGAATTCGAGACTCGGGGTCGCCTTATCTTCCGGCCGAAATGGTCCGCCGCCATCCTGGCGATTGCACTTTGCATACTCATCACCATAGTTGGCTTGAAATGGCGCGCACAGAGGCCGGTGTTACCGAATCCTCCTCCGATTACTTCTCTTGCGGTGTTGCCTCTGAAGAATCTCTCCGGCGACCCTGCGCAGGAATACCTTGCCGACGGCATGACTGAAGCGGTGATCGGTCGCCTGTCCATGATCCATGGCCTTCGTGTCATTTCCCGTACATCCGTGATGCATTTCAAAGACACCCAGCTTTCTGTGCCGGAGATTGCTCGGACTCTGCACGTCGACGCCATTGTCGAAGGCTCGGTAATACGAGAGGGCAGCCATGTCCGCATCAACGCACAGCTGATTCGCGGATCAACCGATGAGCACTTTTGGTCCGAGGCTTACGACCACGAACTGGGGGACGCGCTCACCCTTGAGAGTGACGTGGCACAATCCATCTCCAGAAAAGTAGAGGTTACGGTCACTGGCGAGGAGCATGCCAGGCTTGTTGCTGCACGTCCTGTCTCGCCTGAAGTCTATGAGAGCTATCTCAGAGGCCGGTTCGCCAATGGAAACAACCGGGCTGACATGGAAAAGAGGGTCGCCTACTTTGAGGACTCGATCAGGAAGGACGCGACCTTTGCGCCTGCTTACGTTGGCTTGGCAGCAGCTTATCAGGAGCTTGGCACAATTTTTGTCGGCGTTCCTCCAGGTGAGGTGCGTCCCAAAGTAATCAGCGCAGCCCGAAAGGCGCTGGAACTGGATCCTGAACTTGCCGAGGCCCACACCTTGCTGGCAAGCATGTACATGAGACAGTGGCATTGGGCCGAGGCCGAAACTGAATACAGGCGGGCAGTCGAATTGAACCCGAACGATGCTGTGGCGCACCTCGGTCTCTCTGACTGGATGTTGTGCCAGGGGCGCACGGAGGAGGCGCTGGCGTGGGCTCGGCGTGGCCGCGAACTTGACCCTCTTGGAAATTCCGGCACGAATCTCGCGTGGACTCTATTCAACGCGCGCCGCTACGATGATGCCATACACGAGTTACGCAGCGTGTTGGCTGTACGAACGCACGACGCATATACCCTTTGGTATCTCGGACTGGTGCTCATCTCCAATGGCCAAGCCGAAGAGGCCATTCCCGTGCTGGAAAAAGCGGTTTCCATTTCTAACCGCAGCCCAGGGGTGATCGGTGTGCTCGTCAGAGCGTATGCGCAAGTCGGACGACGCAATGATGCACTTCGGCTACTCGGAGAATTGAAAAGGCGCCAGCAGACCGGTTACGTCCCCGCAGGCGCCTTTGTGAACGCTTACTTGGGACTCGGTGACAGCGACCAGGTATTTATCTGGCTCCAGCGCGCCTATGAGGAACAGTCCAACATTCTGATTTACCTCAAAGTACTTCCCTTCTTTGATCCCCTGCGCGACGACCAGCGTTTTAAGAGTTTAGTCCATCGCGTCGGACTTGACCGACAGTATCCGTAATCGTTTTAGACGACACCAATCTCATGACGAATTGAGCGACTGCCGCTAAAAGGTCATCCGGTCGTTCGACGCTCTCTGGGCTTAATTGGCGAGTTCAAGGCCAATGCACTCATTGAGATATCTGGAGCAACTATGCTGCCTCAACCGGATTGGTAACGACAAACGTTAGTTTCCAATCGGAACTGCCAGCGCGTACAGGGCTGGTTTTGCCTTCCTCAGTGCAGGCAGGTAGTTTCGATTGGATCAATTGAAGTGAGCCGGTGCGGTTCTCGGGGGCCGCGGTGATCTACCGGGTATGGGAATTCAGTGGTCTCTGGATTTCGGTTGGTGGTTGTCAGCAAGACCGCAAAGATGGCTGATCCGCGCGTATCGATCGATGCCTTGGAGTGAACAGCTACAACTTGCCACCAAGGATCAGCCGGAATATGTCGACGCCTGCCTGGAATCAGCCACCAAGCACCAGATGGTCGGCCAGCCGCTCTTGATGGGCCGTTACTTTCTGCCGGAAGAAGGTGTGGCCGGGCGCGACCACGTTGTCATCCTCACTTACAAACTGTGGCGGAAGCTGGGGGCGAATCCCCACATCGTCGGAACCACCCTGTCCGAGAAGCCGGTTTTTCGTCCAGGTACCGAACGCGAATCAATGTGAATTACTCGATGAGTGCATTGCCCTGTTGGCAGCAATTGAAAGCGACCAGAGTCCAATTGGCTACCGAGAAGTCGATAGAGCTCCGCCTGTTCGCAAGAGATGGCTATCAATCTGAGGAAGTCCCAGGCTCGTCTAGGCGAACCACAGTCGCTCATTCAGTAACGTCAGCCGCTTCGCATGACAGGCCCGATTCGGGCAAGTTAGCCGGTCGAAAGTTTCTGTAGCTGAAGACCATGGTGCGATTCAGAGCGTTGACGGGCCAGGTTGATTTCCATTGGACCCCAAACTCCAGGAGTAGCATGACACTGCCAATCATTAGAGCCGCGAAGCAGAGCAGTCCGGTTCCATAGCTTCCCGATATATCCTTGAGCGCTCCAAGTGCGGATGGGAGAAAGAAGCCACCCAGGCCGCCGGCCGCACCTACGATCCCTGTGATGAGTTCAATGTCCGCTGAGAAGCGCTGTGGCGCCATCTGAAAGATCGCTCCGTTGCCCATGCCGAGCATACCCATCAGTAGAAACAAGACACACACAACGACAGCAATCGTCGGAAGAGTGCTCGCCGTTATAAGGCATATAGCAACACCAGAAAAAATCGCGAGTAAGAGTCGGTATCCTCCGATCTTGTCCGCGAGCCAGCCACCGACCGGACGCAAAAAGCTGCCGGCTAACACCACTACTGTCGTAAAGTCTCCTGCTTGCACTTTTGTCAGGTGGTATTGGTCGTGAAAGAAGACCGATAGAAAACTTGCCAAACCAACAAACCCACCAAAGGTAAGGCTGTAAAGAAAGCAGAGCTTCCAAGTGTCCGCCTGAGTGAACAGCTGCGCATACTTGCCCCATGGCTTCGGGGCCGACTTGGAAGGACTGTTCTTTGCCAGGAAGAAGAATGCTGCAAGCACGATTGCGATGGGAACCAACGCGAGACCAAACACAAAATGCCAGCCGTAGTGTTGTGCGATCCGGGGGCCAAAGAAAGTTGCGATCAGAGTTCCTGAGTTGCCAGCGCCGGCGATTCCCATGGCCAATCCCTGATGCTCGGCGGGATACCAGCGACCTGCGAGCGGCAACGCAACCGCGAAACTCGCGCCGGCGATGCCCAAAAGAAATCCGATCAGATAGAAATGCCAAAGCGCGCTGGCGTAGCGCCATCCCAAAATCAAAGGAATCAATGTGAGCGTGAGGCCGGTGAGTCCTGCACGGCGTCCGCCAATGCGGTCTGCGAGCAGGCCCAGGATCGGCCGAAAGAACGAGCCGCCAAGCAGCGGAATCGCTGTCAGCAAACCCTTTTGTGTTGCCGACAGGTGCATCTGATCAGCGATGAAAGGCGTCATTGGTCCGAAGAGTACCCACACCATGAAGCTGACATCAAAATATAGAAATGCGGAAAACAGGGTGGGAAGGTGGCCGCTCTTCATAAAGGACTTCTTGTCCATGTGAACCTCCAGCAGGAATTGATTTGGGAATGTGCTTATCAGGAGCCGGATTTTGCATTCAGCAGGCTGCGTTCAACACGTACTGAACACTGTTTGTAGTTGGGTTCGCGCGAGATGGGATCGAATGCACTCTGGGTTAATTGATTAGCATTGCTCTCGACGAAGTGAAAAGGAAGAAAGACTTGTCCCGGCGCAACAATTTCTGTAATGCGCAATTCAACTTTGCTGACACGACCCCGAGGCGAAATCACTTCAACGCGGTCGTGAGGTCTCAGCTTCAGATTTTCCGCATCGACTGGATTCATCTCGAGCCAGGCGCGAGGCGACATGCGTTGCAGAATTGAGATTCCCCCGGTTTTGGTGCGCGTGTGCCAGTGCTCCACCGTGCGACCTGTATTCAACACCAGGGGGAATTGTTTGCTCGGCTGTTCTGGAAAGGGAGCCCACTCTGTCGGCAACAGTTTGGCGCGACCATCGTGGGTCTGGAATTCTCCATCCGAGTAGAGTCTGCGCGATGCGGCCGGTTCCGGAGTACCTTCAGGGAATGGCCATTGAATTCCGCCATTTTTCTCTAATGCGGAATAGGTGATGCCGGAGTAATCGCAGAGTCGCCCTTGTGAAACGCGGCGCCATTCAGCGAATGCATCTCCAGGACCTTTCCAACCAGGAAAGATTTCCTCACGACAACCCAGACGCTCGGCGACATCCAGAAAAATATGGAAGTCGCTTCGTGCTTCTCCCGGTGGTGCCGTTGCGGAATTCACTTTGCTCACACGTCGTTCGGAGTTTGTGTAGGTGCCTTCCTTCTCGCCCCAAATTGCCGCCGGCAATACGAGGTCCGCTAATTCGGTCGTGGGAGTGGGGTGGAATCCATCCTGCACGACCAGAAACTCTAAGTTCCCCAGCGCATGTTTAAGAATGTCGATATTGGGAAACGAGACCAGCGGATTCGTTCCGATAATCCAAAGCGCGCGAATCTTTCCGGCGACGGCGGCTTCGATGATGTCGGGATAAGCGAGGCCGCGTTTTGTGGGAATGCGCTCGACCGGTATATTCCACAACCGGGCCAGTTGTTGGCGGTCTTCTTCGGACTCGAATTTGCGATAGCCGGGCAGGCTTGATGAAAAGCCGGCCTCGCGTGTGCCCATGGCGTTGCACTGGCCTGTAATTGAGAAAGGAGATGCTCCCGCGCGCCCTACATTTCCTGTGAGAAGCGCAAGATTATTGATGGCGTTCACCGTCTCAGTGCCCTTGGTACTGTGGTTAACGCCCATCGTCCAACCAATAAATGCGGCTTTTGCGTTGCCGTAGAGATGCGCGGTCTTGTGGATCACCTCGGGAGATAGCCCCGTGATCTGCGACGCATATTCCAGGGTGTAGGGTTCCAGCGATTGGCGAAGCTCTGCAAAGCCGGTTGTATGATGCTCGACGTATTCCTTGTTGTAGAGTCCCTCGTCGATCAGAATGCGGGCGATTGCGTTGATCAAAGCCAGGTCGGAACGGGGCTTCAAAGGAAGATAGACGTCGGCCATCATCGCGGTCTTGGTCACCCGTGGATCTGCAACAATGAGCGTCTTCGCGGTGTTGGCCTCGAAACGCGCACAGAGGATGGGATGATTCTCGGCGACATTGGCTCCGATGAGCAGGATGACGTCGGCCACCTCAAGATCTTCATATGCGCCCGGAGGACCATCGCTACCGAAGGATCGCTTATAGCCAGCCACTGCGGTTGACATGCAGAGAGTGGTGTTGCCGTCATAGTTGCGCGTGCCGAAGCCAAGCTGCACAAGTTTGCCTAGTGCATAAAATTCTTCCGTGACCAATTGCCCCGTGCTGATGATTCCCAGGGACTCTGGCCCGTGTTTGCTCTGGACCGAGCGAAACTTCTCGACGAGAGTGCCGAGAGCTTCATCCCAACCCACGCACGCTAGTTCGCCATTCTTGCGGAGTAATGGGTACTTCGCGCGATCTTCGGCTTCGATCGCGTAGTGCTCCGCCAGACCTTTCGGGCAGAGCTTGCCGAGGTTGACAGGATGATCGGGATTGCCGCGTACGCTGACAACTTTGCCTTCGCGCACCCCAAGTTGCATTCCGCAGCCAACTGAACAATATCCGCAAGTACTGTTGACCCAGCGTTCGGCGTGTTTCGCAGTCGCGGAGTATCCGAGGACTGGATCCTCGCCGAAACTGTATTTCGCAGAACGGATGTCGATTCCGCTTTTCCGTTCCAGCCATTCGCGCAGGCTCATGCGGCCTCCGCGACCAGGTATTCGGTGGCCATATTCGTCGGAACGACACTGACGAAGAAGAGATAGCGGCCAAGGAATTCGCCGGCAATCAGAGCGATGGCGACTGGAATGGCGGTCCAGCGGTTGTGCGCAAATTGCAGCAGGAACAGGCCGGTGACCAGCGCCAGAATGCGCCACGAAAGAAGGCCAGAAAGAACCGTGGTGAGAAGGCGGAAAGCTCCGCGCAGTTCATGAACGCTCGATCGTTCGAGCCAGAGCAGCTTGGAGCCGGCAGCCAGGAGCGTAGCAAGCCCGGAGACAAGTGTCGCCGATCGCGTGAAAGAGGAAGCGTTATTCAGAATGTTTGCGCCCGCAGAGCCAAGCAGTACGGCGGTAAGAAGAAACTCCGCGACCGTGAAGGGAGAGTTCCATGCCGGGCGGCCGGGAACGAGGTACAGGCGAGCGCTTGCGTAAACTCCGGCCAGTCCGAACAAAGATGTTACTCCACCGAGAAGGACGCTTGCGCTCAAGCCGGGCCCTAACGCCAGTGAGTATGCGGTTGCGGCGCCTGCGAAGAGCGTGAACATCAGCACTTCGCGGCTGAGCCACGAGCGACGCCACATCTTCAATGCGCGCAGTGCATGGATGGGTCGGCCCAGATGAAGAGTGGATGCACACAAGGCCAGGACCGCCACGAACAGTGCGACCAAAGAGGCAGAGCGATGGATGCGCGCGCTCAGAATTTCCAGAAGCCAGATGGAAGTGAACGCGCCGGCAGAGAGTTGGGTTAGCACGGTCATTACAATCAAAGGCCAGTGCGGTTGCTCAGTTCGCAAGCGATACTGATCGACCTTGCGCACATCTCGGGGCATGCGCGCCGGCAGGGTAATGCGGGTTGTTGAAAGGCTGTCATCGGCGGAGGGCATTCCGGGAGCGTTGGCGCCAGATCGATATTCTTCGCGCCACTCCGCAGTGCGAACGGTCTCAATGCGAATAGCGTCCTCAGGACAAGCGAACGCGCACGCCGGCTGTTGCCCTTGAGTCAGCCTTCCGTAACACATATCGCATTTGCCAACGACGCCGCGTTCAGGGTTGTACTGCGGAACGCCATAGGAACAATTCCAAGTGCAGTACTGACATCCGATGCAGGCGTCTGGATTGTGGCGCACGATGCCGGTGATTGGGTCCTTTGAATACGCATCCACCGGGCATCCCGTCATGCACGTTGGTTCAAGGCAGTGATTGCAACCCATCGAGAGATAGTGCCGAAGTGTGTCGGGATAGACTCCTCCCTCGATTTCACCGACGCGACGCCAGAGAATATCCGCAGGGTTTCCATTTTGCTCATTGCATGCTACGACGCAACATTTGCACCCAATGCACTTAGTCATGTCGAAGTGGAAACGATATTGTTCCCCAGGGCCCGGCGGCGGTGGCAGTTGGAGATTGGACCCCACACCGCACAATGAAGCCACTAACCCCTCGGCAGTTTCCACCGCCGTGGTCAGACAAAAAGCCGCATCGCCTTCCTGTGCCCGTTCGAGTAGGGGTAGCTCCACTGATGGCTCCATTGATGCGCAGGTTTAGCGCAATTGCGAAGAGATGTGATTGCGGGATTTCGCCATAGGCGACGGCATCGAAACGCAAAGAAACCGCAACTATTCGATTTCTGTTTTTAGGCGATTAAGCCAGGCTCTTCGCGGAGCCGACAAGAGATCACTCAACTGGGTGGAGAGACCAGCACACGGAGCTGATCGATTCGAGCAGAGCGTTGTAAGAACCTCGCTCCGCGGAGAGTGATTGCGTTTGAGCATAACGGCAAACAAGATTGAGCGCAAGAGGAAAAGGTTGGCAAGGTTTCATGCGATCTAATGTGCACAAATCTCTAAATCCTCACGGCTCCTTTATTACTTTGTTGTTCAAATAATGTTAATCAGGGTTTCAGGCAATCCTCTCTCCCTTCCGGCACCCTGACGTGCTGAAGGCGTCGACCAAGTGGAATCGCGGCAAAAGGTAGTCAACCGTGGTTCCTGCTTCGGCTTACAGCGCACCCCGATGCTGCGCCTCATAATCCCATTCTCATTTCTCTAGTGCCGCGGCCTTCGTGCATCGCGCACCGATTGCGCCAGCATGATGTCTCAACCGCATCTATGCAATTCATCCTATGAATCGGGGTCTAAGACCATGCGTAATTTCCTTTTTTCTTTTATGTTTCTGTCCGTTCTGAGCGCTCAACCGTCGTCCGGTCAAAGCAATTTCTTTTCTTCATGGGAAAATCGTGTGCGCGTCACATCGGCGAAGCAGCCGTCCTGGGCTGTTCCGGTCTTCACGCCGACTTCAGGACTTGTACAGCTGGCGCGAGCAGACGTCGTTCGCCAATACACGAGCACGCACACCACGACTTGGAACTACGGGGGAAGCAAGGGGTTCAATCTCATTCCGTGGTACAGAACAGAGGTAGATATTAATCTGCCCTCTTACATTCAGCACAACACCCCCAAGGCGCTCGACGGTGCCGGTGATCTTTCTGTACTGCTGAAGTATCGCGTTCTGGCTGCGAACGAACAGCATGGATCATATTCGATCAGTGCGGGAATAGCGGCCACTGCTCCAACAGGAAGCTACAAGAATGGAGCGTCGGATGGAACGATTTCACCCACGATCTATCTGGGCAAAGGCTTCGGCAGGTTCGACATCCAGACCGCCGCTTCCGAGTCATTGCCTACGGGCCACACGCGGACGTTGGGGCGGCCGGTGAGTTGGAACTCAGTCGTTCAGCGGAAGGTGGGGAAGATCTTCTGGCCGGAGATCGAGTGTAATTCGACCTTCTTCCGTGGAGGTGCAAACGACGGCAAGGTGCAGGCTTTTGTATCGCCCGGCCTGATGGTCAGCAAAATCAAATTCAGGACGGAGTCGAATAACAGGCTTGCGTTAGTATTCGGCGCGGGCGAGCAGATTGCTGTTTCGCATTACCATTCCTACAACCACGGCCTCTCGTTTACTTCGCGCATTGTCTTCTAAGCCCTACGATGGCGGGTGTTAACATAGGCTCAATTCGGCGAAGGATTTCAGGTGCATGCGTCGAAGTGTTCATGTGAACACCTGCTTTGATTTTCCTCAAGCCACCCGTCGGCTTCACTTTTCCAGTTTGGCCAGTTTGCAATTGCTAGTCGGAGAGACAAAATGCCAGGGGCGAACTTTGGCGGTTTGCGGGTTCTTTCCCTCGAATCGCGGCGGTCGGTCGAAGTCGCGAAGCTAATCCGCACTTACGGCGGCGAACCGCTGACTGCTCCCGCCATGCGTGAGATTCCGCTCGATTCAAATCATCCAATTCTCGAATTTGCTGAAGCATTGATGCGTGGCGCCTTCGACCTGGTCATCTTCACCACCGGAGTGGGCGTGCGGTCCCTGGTCAAGATCGTCTCTGAACATTACGATCGCGAAGCATTTCTAACTGCATTGCGTTCGGTGAAGATCGCAGCACGCGGACCAAAGTCATCCGCGGCTCTACGTGAGCTGCAAATTCCAATCGCGGCAGTCGCCCCCGAGCCTTTTACCTGGCGCTCTTTGATGGTTGCCCTGGAAGCAAAGATTGGCCCCGCACTGCAAGGCATGAATATAGCGGTGCAGGAGTATGGCACCTCCAATCCTGAACTGCTTACGGCGCTCGCGGAGAAGAGTATCTCCATTACTCGCCTGCTTGTCTATCAATGGGCACTGCCGGAAGACGTTCAGCCTTTGCGGGAGGCTGTTCTCGCGCTTGCTCATGGACACATCGACGTAGTGTTGTTTATGAATGCCGCGCAGGTTACGCATCTCTTTCTCATTGCGGAGCGCATGGGATACACCGATGCACTCCACGAAGGCTTTCGTTCTACGGTTATCGGCTCCATCGGACCCAGCACGACCGAAGGGCTCGCCGCGTATGGGTTGCAGCCGGATTATGAGCCGACGCAATCTAAAATGGGCTTTCTGATCAATGAAATGGCGCTGAACGCCGCCGCTCTACTAGAGCAAAAGCGCTCCGCCGCCGCTTTGCATGTGTCTCCGACCCCGGCACCGCCGGTCAGCCCGCTGCTGAAAAGCGAAAAGCCTTCCGCCACTGCCGGACAGGCGCTATCCCCCGTTGACCTGCTCCACCAACTCGGGAACCAGATGGCGGCGTCGGACTCACTCCATACGGTGCTAAATCGTATTGTCGACTTTGCTTGTTCGGTGATCAGTTGCGACTCATGTTTTGTTTACGTGCTCGAGAACGATCAACTCGTCCTTCGAGCTTCCAAGAATCCTCATGCCGACGTCGTTGATCATCTCGGCATCTGGCTGGGGCAGGGAATCACCGGATGGGTTGGATGGCATCGTGAGCCCGTTGCCATTCCTGCCAAGGCCCTGCAGGATCCGCGCTTCAAGCGATTCCCTGACTTGCCTGAAGACACCTTCGAGGCGTTTCTTTCTGTACCTATTCTGTGCCGCAGCAAGCTCGTCGGGGTCATCAACCTGCAGCATAGAAAGGCTTACCATCACTCGGAGAGTGAAGTCCGCTTGCTCACGACGGCCGGTCATCTCGTGGGAGCCGAACTGGAGAGAGCCCGGCTTGAAACAGAGAACCTGCAACTTTCTGATCGTCTTGAATCACGCAAGCACATCGAACGAGCCAAAGGTGTTTTACAGCGCGATTTCGGCCTTGATGAAGAGTCGGCTTACAAGGCCATGCAGCGTGAAAGCCGGCAGCGACGCAAATCCATGCGCGAGATCGCCGAAGCAATTATCCTCAACGAGGATCTTCGCAAGAGCCGCCTTGGCGACCCTGGCAAAGCGCCGGCTCGCGAAACCCCGCCACAAAAGGCAAATGGTTCTTCCAAGGTTTGAACCGCGCTGAGGAGATCCACCGAATCAACTTTCTTGTATGCGACAGAGAGTTGAGGTAGCATAAGCCTACGAGTGAGACAGTGCTGTCTCCTCCCCATGTCCTCCCGGCACCAAGCCGTGTTCGGGTCTGCTCCAAGCAAATTCCAGCACTCCCATGCTCCGCGATGAGCCTTGAATTCTCCGCACTGTATGCGGCATTCAATGTCTGCGGTGGTTTTGCGCTTCTATGCGCGACTTCGCAGCAAAAGAGCGACTCGATGGTTTCTCTGACCGCGAGCTCACGGAAGGACATGCGCTATGGAACTCCTGGAACCCCTCAAGTCGCAGGAATTTACCGATGAGCAAAAGCAATATCTCGTGGGTTTTTTCAGCGCCGCCGCCGAGCGGGTGAAACCGTTTGTTGGTCATACCGCCGCAGGGCTCATTACAGCTGATCCCACCCTTACTTCGGTGAACCAAGCGGGCAAAGAGGAGGAGACGTACTTCGGCACCCCGGTTTCCGATCTTTGTAGAGAGGAGATCTGGAAGCATGAGGAAAATCCGCTCGACATCTGGGACAAACTGATCGCGCATGCCAATGAAGATCGCTCACCCGCTCCGGATGATCTCTTCCGCTTCAAATTCCATGGCCTCTTTTATGTTGCTCCGGCACAGGATTCCTTTATGCTGCGGCTCCGGGTCCCGGGAGGAATCCTCGCCGCACACCAGATGCGCGGATTGGCGGCGATGGCGGCAGACTGGGGTTCTGCGCGAGCAGATATCACGACCCGTGCCAACCTGCAGATCCGTGAATTCCAGCCCAAAAATATAGTTCGAGTTCTCAACAAGCTGCAATCGCTGGGATTGACCTCGCGCGGATCCGGCGCCGACAACATTCGCAACATAACTGCCTCGCCAATCGCCGGCATCGATCCGACCGAACTGTACGACGTTGCGCCACTCGCAGATGCACTCCATCACTACATTCTCAATTCACGGGACATGTACGGCCTTCCGCGCAAATTCAACGTGGCCTTCGATAGCGGCGGCGCAATCAGCGTTGTTGCAGATACAAACGACATAGGATTTATCGCCACCCGTGTAGCGGAAGGGCGCGACGTACCAGCCGGCATCTATTTCCGGGTCTTGCTTTGCGGAATCACGGGACATAAACAGTTCGCGACCGACTGCGGCCTGTTGTTGGCTCCGGAACAGACAGTGGCCGTTGCCGCTGCGATGATCCGTGTCTTCTCTGAGAATGGCGATCGAACGGATCGCAAGAAGGCACGGTTAAAGTACCTCGTCGATCGCTGGGGTGTGGAGCGATTCCTTGCGGAGACCGAGAAACGGCTGGCGTTTCCTTTGATGCGCTATCCAACTGAATGCTGTGAGCCGCGCAATCCGATCGACCGCGCAGGTCACATTGGTGTCCACCCTCAGAAGCAGGCAGGTCTGCATTACATCGGCGTCTCGGTCCCGGTTGGCCGTCTCCCAGTAGCACAAATGCTTGCGCTCGCCGATGTCGCCGACAAATTCGGCACCGGCGAATTGCGGCTTACCGTGTGGCAAAACTTGCTGATTCCCAATATTCCCGAAAACCGTCTGGAAGAGGCTCTTGCAGACATCCGTGCAGCAGGTCTGGACTGGACAGCGGGAACTGTACTGCGCGGGACTGTGGCTTGCACGGGCAATCGCGGCTGCAAATATGCGGCCACGGATACAAAGGCACACGCCGTCCAACTTGCGGATTTTCTGGATGCCCGGTTCAAGATCGACCAGTCTGTGAATCTGCATGTAACCGGCTGTCCTCACTCGTGCGCACAGCATTACATCGGCGATATCGGCCTTCTTGGCACAAAGGTGAATGGTGCCGAAGGCTATCAGGTTGTTGTTGGCGGCGGTTCTGACCAGGACAGGGAACTCGCGCGTGAGTTGATCGCGTCTGTTCCATTCAGTGAGCTGCCGCCAATACTGGAGAGGCTGTTCGCAGCGTACACCGAGCGCCGCGATGCGCAGGAATCCTTTCTTGAGTTCAGCCGCAGACACAGCATCGAGGAGCTTCGATCACTCTGTGCTGCAAGGGAGCAGGTGTAGCCATGGCCGTCGATATTCCGTTCATTCCAGATAGTGCACCTTTCACGCTCGAGCAGCGAGCCTGGCTCAATGGCATGCTTGCGGGAATGTTTTCCGCAACACTCGCGCCATTGAATGTGCCGACCAAGCCATCGCATCGGATCGCTGTGCTCTATGCCTCGCAATCCGGCACCGCAGAGGGACTGGCGCGCAAACTTGCCAAGGAACTGAAGGCTCAGGGTCACGTGCCGGCAGTTTCAACGCTGGTAGGTTACACTTCGGCAGCCCTGGCTGCGGAGAAATACGCTCTGCTCATAGCCAGTACTTACGGCGACGGCGATGCCCCTGAGGGTGTACAGCCGTTTTACGAACAACTTTGTCTTGAGCACTTTCCTCGTTTCGAAAACCTATCTTATGCCGTACTAGCGCTTGGCGATCGTCATTATGAGCACTTCTGCAAGTTTGGAAGCGAGCTTGATACGAAGCTTGCTGCGTTAGGAGCGAACCGCCTCTGCAGTCGGGCTGATTGCGATGTTGACGTGAATGAACCTTTTGAGCGTTGGAAATCTGCGTTGATGCCCTTGCTGAGCGAGAGCGCCACAAAGCGTGAGGCCCATTCACGGGTACCAAGTCCCGCTGAAACAAGCTCCCTTCAAGCATCAGTCTTAGAGCTTGTGGCGGATGACTCCTCACGAGCTATGCCGCATTTTGTTCAAATTCCTTCGCGCGAAAATCCCGCACTGGCCCCGATTGTGGACAAGAAGAACCTTGCTCACAGAGATTCGACAAAGGCAACGCTGCATCTTGCATTTTCGATTGAAGGTACGGGCATTCAATACGAAGCCGGCGACTCCTGCGGGGTCATCCCTCACAACGACGCAAGGCTGGTCACTGAGATCCTGCAGTCACTACGATTCAATGGCAACGAGCAGGTACTGTGCGGCAAGGCAGGCACCACCACTCTGTACGATGCGTTGACGAACCATCTGCAGATCACGCGCCTCAATCGAAAAACAGTAAGTGAATATGCCGTTCTTGGAAAGTGCGCGCGCCTACTTGATTTGATAGCACCGGATCACCGTGCACAGCTTGACGCATACGTCTTCGATCGCGGACTCGTCGATCTGTTGCTGGAGTTTCCCGGTGTAATTGAGGATCCCGCAGAGCTGGTCGCCATGCTTCCGAAACTTACCCCGCGGCTCTATTCAATTTCGTCAAGCCCAGTGGCGCATGCAGGCGAGATTCATACAACGGTAGCCGTGGTTCGATACAGCTCGCACAACCGTGACCGCGGCGGAGTTTGCTCAACGCTGTTCGCCGATCGTGCTGCGATCGCCGATAGCTTGCCCATCTACATCCAACCAAACAAGAGATTCAGATTGCCCAAGCCCGACGCCCCTATGATTATGATCGGTCCCGGCACAGGCATCGCTCCGTTTCGCGCATTTCTCCACGAGCGTCGGGCTCTTGGTGCGAAAGGCAAAAATTGGCTGTTCTTTGGCGAACGCAGCGAGAAAACTGACTTTCTATATCGTGAAGAACTCGAGGCCATGCGTGCAGACGGTCACCTGACGCGACTTGACACCGCGTTTTCTCGCGATCAGGCGGATAAAGTGTATGTGCAAGACAGAATGATGGAGCAGGCATCGCAGTTTTGGAGCTGGTTGCAGGATGGCGCCAACGTCTTCGTGTGTGGCGATGCGTCCCGCATGGCCAAGGACGTGCATGCGGCACTGCATGCGATCGTCGAGAAGCACGGTGGAATGTCATCGAACGCAGCCGAAGAGTATGTTCATGGGATGAAAGAAGATCACCGCTATCACAGGGACGTGTATTGAGGCGGACTTAACTCGGAAATGGTCTATCGGCAGATCTCCCGGGGACTTCCAGCTGATGGTTAATCCCGGAGCACTCGGTGAGGAGCTAGATCCGAAAGGTTCATCGTCGTGCACTAAGGGGCGCCTGCTGCTCAGAGAATGGCGGACGCCGGCCGGCGGATTCTCAAAGAGTTCCGTCGGGGTTTCACGATGACCTCGGACGTAGTTCTCTAGTGAGGAAGACGGCGAGGAGATGGGACCTGCTGTTGGACATATATATGGAGGAGTACCGGGCGAGGGGAGCTGAGTTCGGCCTTTTGCAACACCTCGTGCTCCTCGCTGACTTAGGATTCAAACAACATTCCCCGAAACTTCATGAAACCGATTCCATTCCAGCTCAATGAACCCACCGGCCTGACGTGAAAAAATTGAGATTCACAGCGGGTGGCAGTAATGCAGCCAATCGTCTTCAATTTGTACAAAATGGCCATTCACGTCGCCTATATTTCCACGCGGTGCTGTTCTTGGGGCATTTTCACGGCGATATCGAGAACGAGTGCTGGATTCACCTCGCTATCGCCTTCGGATTCCCTACGGCTTCGTATCGGCGCGTGTCCGCAGCTGCGATAGAAGGCATCACTTAACCGTCAATGTCACAGAGGTTGTCGCGCTAACTCCGCCCCCAGCTCCGGTGACGGTGAACGTGTAGGTTCCCACGGCCGCCTTACCGACCGCCTTTGCTGTCAGCTGCGAAGTAGTGGTCGTCGTAATGGATGTAGGACTGAAGCTGACGGTCACGTTCTTCGGGAAACCTGAAGCAGAAAGTGCAATTGTCGGTGTTCCCTGCAGGACGGTTGCACTAATCGTGCTGATGCCGCTCACTCCCTTTACGGTTGCGATTATGATGCTTGGATTGGCGCCGATCGTAAAGTTCGTCGCAGATGCGGTGATCGTGAGTGTTAGGGAGGCGGTCTTCGTTACTCCGCCTCCCGTTCCGGTAACCGTCAGGGTGTAGTTGCCCGCCGCAACGCCTGCTCCCACTGCAAAGGCAAAGGTGGAACTACCTGTTCCCGGGGCGGCAATGGATGCCGGTGTAAATGTCGGCGTTACATTTGCAGGCAGCCCACCGATCGACAGCGCGACTGCGCTGTTGAACCCATTCAAGGCAGAGGTGCTAATACTCACCGAGCCGTTGTTCCCCTGCAGGATCGAAACCGAGTTTGGCGAGACGGAGATACTGAAGCTCGGCAATGCCAGCAGAGGCGCATTGGCTTCGGCTGAGTCGACACTCTCTCCACCTGCATCCGGATTCGAGGTATACGCTGCCGAGACCACGTAGTAATAAGTCACTCCGTTTGCCAGGCCTGAATCGGTATAGCTAGTGCTGCTCGTGCACCCCACTGTGACATATGGCCCGCCGCTAACAAGGGAGCGCTTCACGTGATAGCTCGTGGCAGAAACCGAGGCCGGCCAGGCGAGGGCAATCTGTCCGCTGCTATTTGGTGTGGCTGTCAAGCTTGCCGGCGCTGCAAGATTCACAAGCAACGTAGTTGAGCCAGTGTGCGTAATTGATCCTGACGTGCCGGTCACCGTCAGGGAGACGGCATAAGGCACAGTACTTGTTGTCGTGTTCATCGTCAGTGTCGACGAACCGCTTCCGGTGATCGTAGACGGGCTGAAGCCACCGCTCGTGATCCCGGTGGGGAACCCTGATTCGCTCCCGACGCTGAGTGCTACTGGACCGCTAAATCCACTGAGCGGTGTGACGGTGACGTTGAATGTGGTGGACTGGCCGGGGAGAACCGTCTTCGACGAGGGGCTGATCGCTATATCAAAATCAGGGTTCACGGGCAAAACTTTGATGGTGCGTGTCGGTGGTGTCGGGTCTGAGTTGCCAACGCCATCAATCAGGGTGAGCGAGACAGTGTATTCTCCCGGCGAGCTGAATGTGACGTTGCCGGGATTCTTTGCAGTCGAGGTTGCGGGCGACCCGCCCGGGAAGACCCACGAATACTTTGCCGACGTCGATGCCGTTCCGAAAGAGACCGACCCTCCCGCCACAATCGTTGTGTCCGCAGCCGGCGCCGAAATCAAGCCCGTTGGTGGAGCTGCCGCGTATGGCGAGATCTGAATGAATTTCGCAACTGACGGCACGCCTGCACTATCAAGCAGGAACAGCATGTAGTAGCCAGGCGGGGCAATATTCCCGTTGGGCGGGGTCGTCAGATTTAGTGAACCCAAGCCGATGCACGCTGGCTGCGGTGATGCACCGCATAGACCAATCAGGCGCTGGTCCATGTCATAAGCATGCGTGGACGAGCCCGGACGAATCAGCACGGCGGAACTGATCGCAGAGGCGCTCGTATAGTTTACGTAGAACGTTGCGTTGTAGCCGATAACGCCAGGCGTGACGCTCGTGATGACTGGCCGATTTGCAGTGATCAGATTGTCGTTTGCGTCAAACAGGTACGGCGGCGTATAGATCTCGATCGCCGGCTCGTAGCTGCCACGCGAACTGGGGTTACTCCCCATGCTCATCACGGTAGCGTCGGGCAGTAGCAACGCTGTGGAGTGGTATAGCCGTGAATATGCCGCGGTGCCACCGGAACTCATCGTTCCTGCAACCGGGTCATATATGTCCGCTCGTTTGCCCGGTGTATCGGGACTTTCGTTGTTTAACGAGCCTCCCTCGGCCAGGATCTTCCCGTTCGGCAAGATGACCGCATTCATCTGAATGCGTCCCGTTGACATGCTCGGACCCGGCTTCCAGCTTGGTGTGGCGGCGGAAAGATCAATGATCTCTGTCGTTGCCGTTGCCGGATTGCCACCTCCAAAATTCATTACCTTCGGCGTGTAGTTAGGCGAGAAAAGAGGAAGAAGAACCGTTGAGCCGTAATTCCGGGTCCTTGTGCTTGTCGCCGACTGCGCCCATGACCCGGCACCGGGATCGAATATCCATGCAGAAGGAGACTCCGTACCCGCATAAAACATTTTTCCATTCGGCAGCAAGAACATTCGCGGATACAGGGGAGGAGAAAACGGAGCGGTAACCGGGCTCGTCCAACCTGCTCCAGCGTTCTGAAGGTCATAGATCTCGGTCGTGTTATTGGTTCCTCCGCTAAGACTGAGGCCGGAGAAAGCCATGACGCGCCCGTCGCCCAGCGTAGTGGCCGAACCGTACCACCGGCCGTTCACCATGTTCTGAGACTGCGCGAACTCGGTCGTGACTGGATCGAAAATTGACGCGCGGTTGTCGCCCTTGAACGAATAATCCGATGTTCCGCCAATTACCAGCGCTCGACCATCCGGTAAAGCAGCCGTGCCGCTGCAGAACACATCGTATTCAATTTCCCGGACCGTGATCCCGTTTGCCGTCGGATCCGCTGGATCCCAAATAGCATTTCGATAGCTCTCGGATCCTTTGGAATTGTTCGAAGCATCGTTCTCTGAACCGGCAACGATCAGCACCTTTCCCGTGTGCAGCAGAGTCGCGGAAATCGGGTTGATCGGCATCAGATATGGCAGCGTCCTCCACACTCCCTGAATATGAGGAGTGTTCACAGGGCAGGATTGTGCGATGCCGGAAGGGCTGAAAACGTTAAGAGTGGATAGTGCCAGAACCGCCGTGCCCGCTAGTACGGAAGCCGGCAATGAGTTTTGGCTTTTGCGGCCTTGAACTTGGACGAGCGCTTGGCGGAAGAATCTTTGAACGCGAGCGAACGGACCCATGTGGCGACCTCTCGAGTCCCTAACGTTTGGAATACAGCAAATGGAAAGGGGTGTTCGTGATAGTTACGCCCATGCGAAGTGAGCTGTCAAGGAGTCTTTCGCTTTCTTTAGAGCCGCATGCGTCGTGGACAATTTATTGACGCGAAGTGTAATCCAGGCGCCAAAAATTCCTTCACTGTCCAAGAAACGCTGGCGTTCAACGACTCGTAATCGAGTCAATCATTGGCAACCTCGTCGAACTCTTACCAATCCGGATTGAGCCTGGGGCCGATGGAGAACGGCTACATCGAAAGCTTCCACGGCAAGTTCCGGAGGAATGCCTGAACGAACACTGATTTCTCGCGCTGGACGATGCACGGAAAACCATCGAAAGCTGGCGAATCGATTACAACCAGGTGCGCCCACACAGTGCGCTGGGCTGCCTGACGGCGGAAGAATTTGCAACAGGCTATAAAAATGTGGAAAGCACAAAACGCTCCCACATTGACGCAGCCTCGACGACTGCTGCGGAATGAATTTGCAGCTAAACTCAAACCCGAGTGCTCTCACTTACCTGGACTAACCTAAAGGGGGCAGCCAGTGTTTTTTAACAGCGCCATAGATGGTTTGTTCAAAGACCTGTTCAGGAGTCAAAGGATTCAGCGCGCCCTGAGCCCTAAGTTTCTGTGATGATGGAACGCATTGCACGTTCCTCGCGTACTCAGCTAAAAGAGGTCATAATGCGCCGGCTTGCGATTTACGTTTCCTTCTTCGCGTTGACCCTGCCTCCTGCGTTCGCGGCTGAGGATTGGCAGAAGTCTTATCCGGTCTCAGGAAAGCCATCTCTCACCATCGGCACGGGCGATGCTTCGACCGAGACGCAGCCCTGCGCCGCGTGCCGCGAAGTCAAGATTCGGGTGCAATGGAACGATCGTCGTCCCGAAGACTACACGATCACCGAATCCCAGTCGGGAGATCACATGAACTTTGAACTGAAGGAAAAGCAACGCTTTCACGTGAGCATCGGCAGCCGTCATGAGCCGCGCGTGCTGGTCGAGGCACCGAGGGAAATGGATCTCGAGGCGCGTACATCCGACGGCGGTCTGAAGGTCTATGGCATCGAGGGCACGGTCTCGCTGCACACCAGCGACGGAGGGGTGGACGTTGCAGATGTATCGGGAGCGATCAGACTGGTTGCGAGCGACGGTCCTATCCGGATGCACAACCTGACGGGAACGCTGGAATCGAGATCGTCGGATGGAAACGTCACAATTGATGGAAAATTGAGCGGAGTCCAAGTTCATATCAGCGATGGCGGCCTCGACCTGACTCTTGCGGAGGGCTCGCAGTTGACAACTGCTTCGCGGGTAGATGCCACTGATGGAAATGTAAAGATACGCCTGCCGAAGACTCTGGCCGCTGACATCGACCTGCACACGGGCGACGGCCACATCGACTGCCAATTGCCGCTGAAGATGAACGGCTACAACTCCGGCGGCGGACACACCATTAGCGGCAAGCTGAATGCCGGCGGAACACCGCTCACCATCCACACCAGGGATGGGAATCTCACTGTCGGAACGCTGTGATAGCTGCGATTGCAAATCGCGTCGACATGGCAGCGTGGGCTAGCATTCAATGAAAGCGGAGATCGGACCTAAAGCCAGATAGCCACGGCCTTCATTAGATTCAGCAACGACCTTCACAGCTCCACCCACTGCCGTTTTGATGGCTCCGGCAACATCTGACGCCGCTCTGATGGTAGTGTTTTTTTGGATTTACTTGACAACTTGGTGCCGAAGAAGGGACTCGAACCCCCACACCCTTGCGAGTACGTGGACCTGAACCACGCGCGTCTGCCAATTCCGCCACTTCGGCACGGGACACGTATCTGACGCTATCCGTCAGACCGGCAGCAACTTTGAGTCTCGCAAAACGGCCGGGTCATGTCAAATCAGCAGCACGATCCGCAGTGGCTCGCCGATCCGTAATCCCCGGAACGTAAATTCCTGCAGGAACAGACGGTTAACTTCTCGAGACTTCTATTTCCGTTTCAACGCTTCCAACTCATCCAGGGTTCGCGGCCAGTCGGAGCCAAGCAGGCGCGACAGGCTGCGATCCGCCAGAACCTTGCCTCCAGTCTGACATTTCGCGCAATAGTTCGTCTCGTTGTCCGCATAGCGGATCCGCTGCACCTTTTCACCGCATCGCGGACAGGGAAGATTGAAACGTCCATGCACGGCCATCTCCGGTCGGAACGCGGTCACCTTTTCCGGAAAGCTCTTCTTCGCATCGTTCCCGAGCCGGTCCATCCATTCCATGAGCACGCGACGAGTCTCGGTGAAGAGCCGCCGCCACTCTTCCGGTTTGAGTTTCTGAGTCAGTGTGACCGGCGATAGCTGTGCCGCGTGCAGGATTTCGTCGGAATAAGCGTTTCCCACGCCGCTGATCAGACGAGGATCGGTCAACGCACGCTTCAGGGTCCGGTTCTCGGCGGTAAGCGCCGCGCGAAATCCATCCAGGTCTGTCTCGAAGACTTCGACGCCGCCGGGGTCCATTGCGCGGAGCGCCTCCTCGCCGCGAACCACATATAAGGATGCGCGCCGCTTCGACCCAGCCTCGGTCAGCACCAGCGATCCGTTCGGAAAATCGAATGCGGCAAGCGCGTTTCGTCCGGCCAGCTTTGCCCCGGCTGGCTTCCAGTGCAGGCGCCCGGCGATCATCAGGTGCAGGACAAGCCAGATATATCCGGGGTCTCCGGTGACGGGTTCATGTCGTTCGGTTGAAATGTCGCTATCAACGCCGATCGCGATACGTTTCCCGATGCGCCGGAGTTCGCGGACGGTTTTGCCCTCCGCGGCGTTCAGCGGCGGATCAACACTGCGCAGCAGAAAGATCGAGCCGAGGCGCACGCGCTCCAGTGTTTGCCCGACAATGCGCTCATCAAGAGCCGTGATGTAGGCGGAGATGTCAGGCAGTTCGGGCATTGCATCCAGAGTGCAATGTAACCAGTTCTGTTTGCAACCAAGATCGCTGCATTACGCAATGACCGTGTTTTACTGAATGACGGTGTTGTCGATCAGTCGCGTATTCCCCACCCGGGCAGCGACCGCAAACAACGTTCCTGGCACAGCCGTGTTCGTCGGCAGCAGAGTCTCCCAGTTCACCAGTTCAACGTAGTCCACCCCGACCATCGGCTCTTTCGCAAAAACATTTCGAGCAGCCTCAATCAACGCGCTCGAACTGCGCTCACCCTCGTTTACCAGTCGCTCAATACGCCGGATCGCCCTGCTCAACACGAGTGCTTGCCTGCGTTCCTCGGGGCTGAGGTAAACGTTGCGCGAGCTTAGCGCAAGACCGTCTGGTTCGCGGATGATCGGGCAGACCACCAAGTTGGTGCTCAGCCGCAGATCGGCAACCATCCTCCGCAACACCGAAACCTGCGCCGCATCTTTCTGTCCGAAGAAAGCCAGATCAGGTTCGGCCGCGATGAACAGCTTGGAGACGATTGTGGCAACACCGCGAAAGTGACCTTGTCGGGACTTTCCATCGAGGCGTTCACTCAGGCCTTCAACGTCGATGAACGTTGCTCCGCCAGCCGGATACATCTCTTCCACGCTGGGCGCGAAAATCACTCTTGCACCCTCGCGCTCCGCAATATCGCAATCCGCTCCAAACGTACGCGGATAGCGCGCGAAATCCTCGTTTGGCCCGAACTGGGTCGGATTTACAAAGATACTCACAGCAACCCGGTCGGGGCATTGATGCGCGGCTGCGCGAATCAGAGACGCGTGGCCGGCGTGCAGCGCGCCCATGGTAGGGACAAGGCCAATCAGGCCTTTGCCACTGCATCGCAGGCCGCGGCTCCAGGCCCGCAGTTCTTCAACTGTGTGCAGGATCTGCATTACGCCTTGCGTAGTTGTTTAATCGATTCGACCGGGGAGCGCTCCCCTTGCAATTCCTTCTTCACTGCGGAAGGCAGATGGTAGCTCTCTTCATCGGACGGGAAAGCGCGGTGCTCGACGTCTTCGCGATAGTGCTCGATCGCTGCGCGGAACAAAGCCGATGCATCGGCATAGCGACGCGCGAATTTCGCCTTCGGCGCGAAGCTCAGGTTGACCATGTCGTGGAAGACGAGAATCTGCCCGTCGCACTCCGGTCCGGCGCCAATTCCGATCGTCGGAATCGTTAATTCTGCCGTGATCTGTGAGGCGACCTCGCGTGGAATCCCCTCCAGCACCAGCACGCCTGCTCCGGCCTCTGCCAGAGCCTTCGCATCAGCCTTGATCTGCTGGACGGCATCCAGAGTCCTCGCTTGCACGCGATATCCGCCCATGCGATTGACGCTCTGCGGCGTCAGGCCGAGGTGCCCAATAACCGGGATCTCAGCATCGCTGAGTGCCTGTACCAGCGCGACGCGCGGACCTTCAACCTTCACCGCTTCCGCGCCAGCTTCTTTCACGAAGCGCACCGCATTTGCCACGCCATCGGTGACGGTTCCGTGATAGCTGCCGAACGGCATATCTGCAACCACCAGGGCGCGACGCACGGCGCGCCGCACGGCCCGCGTGTGGTGCAGCATCTCGTCCACGGTGACTGCCAGTGTATTGTCGTGACCCATGACGACCATCGCGAGAGAGTCGCCCACCAGCACCAGGTCAATTCCGGATTCATCCACCAAGCGTGCAGTGGCGTAGTCGTACGCTGTGAGCGCAGAGATTGGTTTGCCCTGGCGCTTCATTTCTGCAAGCGCAGGAATTGTCACTTTGGTGATGGAGGGATCCAGCGGCGAGGAATTCGCGCTTCCGGGGAAGTTGGTAAGGCTCATGTAGTCTCCAGTGCCGCTCCGAAGTACACAGGATGCGGCCCGAACACCTAAAGTATACGCCGCTCCAGATAGCGGCATCTGTTACAGCTCGTCACAGTTCGCTTGCCGTCCTGCCGGTCCCCGCCGCACACTATCAGCAGCAATGCTTTCTCATTTGGCAGCGGGTGTTTACAGCGCCATCGGTCTTGCTGGCGCAGCGGGATTGAGCATTGGCGGATATACATACGCCTCGCGCTGGCCGGGCTCGCAGCTCTTCGGCCGGACGCTTGTTGCGCCGCGCCGTCCGCGAGAACTTGCCCTCACTTACGACGATGGCCCAAATCCGAACTGGACGCCACGCCTGCTCGATGTGCTTGCTGAACACCATGTGCGCGCGACGTTCTTTATGGTGGGGAGATTTGTGAAGGCCGAGGGCGACCTGGCCCGGCGCGTTTTTGAAGCCGGTCACCTGATCGGCAATCACTCCTGGAGCCATCCCAAGCTCTCAGCTGCCTCCGATGCACAGGTGCTCGAAGAACTGACAAGGACCAACGACATCCTCGCGCAAATCATCGGCGCGCCGATTCGCTTTTTCCGCCCGCCATTTGGAGCGCGCCGGCCTTATGTTCTTAAGCTTGCGCGCCAGCTTGGCCTCGTTCCGGTAACGTGGAACGCCATGACCAGCGACTGGAGCGAACCCTCCGCCGACAAGATCGCAACAAACCTGATGAACAAGATCGACCGCAACCAGCGCCGCGGCTACGCCAGCAACATCGTCCTGCACGATGGCAATCACCGCAGCCAGGGCGCAGACCGCGGGCCATCAATTGCCGCTACAGATCAGCTTCTCGAGCGCTACGACCGCACCCACAAATTTGTCACGCTCGATGCCTGGCAGCAGTGAGCGCGCCTGCGATCACTCCATAATGTGCCGCACGAATCCTGCAGCCTGCAGTGCGATCGCTGCGCCCACACATATCGCAACCGTGATCACCCACTGCACCTTCTGCGTCTCCACCCCCTGAAACGCGAACGAGTGCACTGCAACCAGCACGAAGACCGCGTAGTTCCATCGCTGCAGTTGTTTCCATTTGTTTGTTCCAAATCTGCGCAGAGAGAAGTCATTCGACGTTGCCAGAAGCAGAATCAACAGCAGGGTTCCAAGCGCGCCCGTGTAATTCGCCAGTCCGAACAGATCGTGCCGCATGCCATGATGATGCTCCGTCGGCCCATAGATGTAGTAGAGCCACGGCCGTCCGCGCAGATGAACAAACTGACCCACGCCAGCATGCAGAGTTCCTAGCAGCCCTGCCCAGATTCCGATGTCGCGTCGAAGATCGCTCGACACCGGATTAGGCTTCCGTACCAGCAGATTCCATGGCCCTATCAACAGCGTGATCGCCAGCAGCGCCAGCGCCGGATACGCCGTCGCAAAACTCGCCCGGCTCAGGACATCCGGGTAAGGACGCGTCTGATACAGCACCGCCACACAGACGAATGACACGAAGAATAGAGGCACATGATGCCGCCATATGCGGGGCAGCAGGCGCCCACGCCACCTCGGCGCTGAACTAACAGAATTCAACTTCGGTAGACTCCCCGTTGCAACCACAACGCGTCAGCCGAGAAACGCCTCGCGCGCCGCTTCGATCGTCGCCTGCACCTCGGCTTCGCCGTGTGCGGTCCCTAGAAACGCCGCCTCGAATTGCGACGGCGGCAGCCAGACCCCGCGATCCAGCAAGGCGCGATGGAATCTTCCGAACGCCGCCGTGTCCGACTTCGCCGCGTCATCATAATCGCGCACCGGCCCGTCCGTGAAGAACCATGTCCACATGGCGCCCACGCGATTTGTTGTCAAAGCCAAGCCGGCCTTTTGGGCCTCCGCCGCAACCCCATCCACCAGCGCCTTCGCCGTCTTCTCCAGCTGCGGATAAACCTCGTCCTGGTGCTGCAGCAGATACCCGACCGTCGCAAGTCCCGCCGCCATCGCCAGCGGATTCCCGCTCAGCGTTCCTGCCTGGTACACCGGCCCCAGCGGCGCCAGCATATCCATATACTTTTGCTTGCCGCCGAATACTCCAACCGGCAATCCACCACCCACAATTTTCCCCAGCGTGATCAGATCCGGATCAAGCGAGTACCGCTCGCATGCCCCGCCCAGCGCCACGCGAAAACCCGTCATCACCTCATCCACAATCATCAGTGCGCCTTCGCGCCGCGTGAGCTCTCTCACCCCAGACAAGAACCCCGGAGCGGGCGGAATGCACCCTGCGTTTCCAACTACCGGTTCCAGGATCACCGCCGCAATCTCATCCGGGTGCGCGTCGAAGGCCGCCTCGAGCTCCGCCAGATCGTTGTACGGCAGAGGATGAGTTAGCCCCGCAATCTCCTCCGGCACCCCGGCTGATCCCGGAATTCCCAACGTCGCCACACCAGATCCCGCCTTCACCAGCAGTCCGTCTGCATGCCCGTGATAGCAGCCTTCAAACTTAACGATGATCTTGCGCCCGGTCGCCGCGCGCGCCAGCCGAATCGCCGACATAGTCGCCTCAGTCCCCGAGCTTACAAATCGCATCTTCTCGATCGCCGGGTAGCACGCCACGATGCGCTCTGCCAGCTCCGCCTCACTCGCGGTCGATGCTCCGAAGCTCGCGGAACTCCGCGCTGCCCGTTCAATGGCCTCGACGACCGGAGGAAACGCGTGCCCCAGGATCATCGGTCCCCACGAGCCCACGTCGTCGATGTAGCGATTTCCGTCCGCATCCACCACATAGGCGCCCTCTGCCCGCTCCACAAACGGCGGAGCTCCGCCCACAGCGAGAAAGGCCCTCACCGGCGAATTCACCCCTCCAGGGAAGAAGCGCTCGGCGCGCCGCTGCAACTCTTGCGACTGCGTATGTACTCGAATTGGCGACGGGTTCGTGGTCTTCGTGCTCATGATGCCCTCAGTATAGAAGTCCCTTGACACGCACGAACGTCGCACATCAACCAAGCCCTCTCGTTCTCCACATTTTGAACACTCCTTGGAGGGCGTGCCTCACATTTCCTGCCACGCACGCCCTGTTAGAATCGACCTTTCCGACGCTGATTGTTTTCGGAAGCAAATCTCAACCCCGGACCATGCGCAGTCACCGGCGCCAGCCGAAATCGTCTTGGGGAGCGAAGAGGCCCTGAAGTGCCCGAAGAATCTAAAACCAAAGCCGTTTCCGGCAAACCCGCGACGCAGTCCATCACCTACGCGGATGCCGGGGTCGACATTTCACGTGGCGACCGGGCCAAAGATCGCATCAAGTACCTGGCGCAAAAGACCTTTACCCGCAATGTTTTAGGTGGCATCGGCGGCTTCGGGGCCCTCTACCGGTTGGATCTCCAGAAGTTCAAGAGCCCTATCCTTGTCAGCTCGGCAGATGGCGTGGGAACGAAGCTCAAAATTGCCTTCGAAATGGGACTGCACTCCAGTGTTGGCACCGATCTCGTCAACCACTGCGTCAACGACATCGCCGTCCAAGGTGCAACTCCGCTCTTCTTTCTCGACTACTTCGCCAGCGGCAAGCTCGATCCTGAAGTCACCGAGACCGTTGTCTCCGGCCTCGCCGACGCCTGCCGAGCCAACGGCTGCGCTCTCATTGGTGGCGAAACCGCCCAGATGCCCGGCTTCTACGCCGATGGCGAATACGATCTCGCCGGATTCATCGTGGGCGCCGTCGATCGCGACAAACTCGTTACCGGCGCCGACATCAAAGCCGGCGATGTCCTCATCGGATTCCCCTCCACCGGACTCCACACCAACGGCTACTCGCTCGCCCGCAAGCTCCTCTTCGAAGTAGCAGGCTACAAAGCCTCGCAGTACGTTACGGCTATCAAGGAGAAGGCCGGCGCCGCGCTGATGAAGACGCATCGCAGTTATCTTCACGTCATTCAGAAGCTCGTTGCCGCTGGGCTCACCAACGGTATGGCACACATCACCGGCGGCGGCATTACTGAAAACCTGCCCCGCATTCTTCCCAAGGGAATTGCTGCCCAGGTCGAACTCGGCTCATGGCCGGTACTGCCCATCTTCGAGCATCTTCGCGAGCTCGGCCAGGTGTCGCAGGACGAGATGATGCGCACCTTCAATATGGGTGTCGGCCTCATCGCCGTCATCCCCGCAGCCAAATTCACTCGAGCTAAGACCCTCCTCGACCGCGCCGAGGAGAAGTTCTTCGTCATCGGGCGAATCGTCAAAGGCGAGAAGCGAGTTCAGTACACATGAGAAATTGCGGAATCTGTGGAAGAAAACTCAATCAGCCCTTGGTTCCAGAAACAAGGGATTGCGGTGGCGATTGCGCTCGCTGCATGGCAGATTTCGGTGACCGAGAATGTGTTGAATTGCTCAAGAAGCTTGGCGATCCGTCGAAGAGAGCTGCCGAAGTAGCCAGCTACGAAGTTTGGCGAGCCAAGCAAGTCTGACTGCGGAGAGACCATTGGAAGGCTCGAAACCCATAGCGCCCCTCCGAATCGGCATTCTCCTCTCCGGTCGCGGATCCAACTTCCTCGCCATAGCGCGCAACATCCGCGAGGGCCAACTTGCCAACGCTGAGATCGCGGTCGTTATCTCCAACGTTGCGGACGCTCCCGGCCTCTCCGCCGCAAAGAACCTCGGCTTTCCCACTGCCCTCCATATCTCCAAAGGCCGCCTCCGCGCCGAGCACGATTCGGACCTCATCACTTCCCTTCGTAACCACAACGTCACTCTCGTTTGCCTCGCCGGCTACATGCGACTGCTCTCGCCCGCCTTCATCGCCGCATTTCCCAACCGCATTCTGAACATTCATCCCTCACTGCTTCCGGCTTTCCCCGGGCTTGATGCTCAGCAGCAGGCATTCGCCTACGGTGCGAAGATTGCGGGCTGCACCGTCCACTTTGTCGACGAGCATCTCGACCACGGCGCGATTATCCTTCAGCGCTCGATTCCGGTGCTGGAAACCGATAGCGCCCACGAACTTGCTGAACGCATTCTCGCCGAAGAGCACATCGCTTACAGCGAAGCCATTGTCAGGGTGGCGAGTGGGGACTACGAGATCCACGGCCGGCGCTTCGTGAAGCGCACAAAGGCTTAATCCTTCTTCCTGCCCAGGCCGAGCTACGGCACCGGGTGAATCACCGTATTAAACAGAAACGGATCCTGATACTCCGTCATATCTCCAGCCTTCTTCCCCGGCACCGGCTGCAGTCGAGCTGACAGAGGCTTGTTCCACTTCACGGCAAGCGAAGCCACATCGCCGTAGATTCGCTCCATTTGCTCGAGGCTGATGTCGCCCGGCAGTGGGATGGTGTCCAGGCCCGTTCCGCACACGGCGGAGTAAGCAAGCAGCGAGTCAACATTGAAGCTGCCATCGGCCCAGCGCTGGGCCATCACCTTGTCTTCCATCACCGGCACCATCAGCCCCGAGTAGCCAATCTGCTTCACCGGTACTGACTTCACGGCGGCCGTGATGATGCGAGCCGCGGTAAGTGTTCCGCTCGAGCCGAACTTCGCACCTGTGAAGTTCTCGATAGCCGTCGCAATCGAAACGTCGCCCAGCGGCGCAGGCGTCGGATCCACGCCCACATATTCCCATCCGGTTTGTGCCGCAATTCTGTTACCGACGCCATCTGCCACGCGCGCATGTTTGGTCAGCGCAGCGGTCAGATCAGTTGTCGCAACGTCGCCATCGCCCTTGTCGCGCGCAAATACCTCCGCCACCACTCCGGCCCCTTCGTATCCAATGGCAAACTGCCTGCCCGCGCCGGTGTGATACGAACCCGGATAAAAAGGCCCAAGCGGTTTCAGCATAGCCGTTGCCGCGAAGTTGAATGTTCCCTGCGCGCGCACACTGTGCTCCGCGACAAACTTCACCAACTCCGCGGTCCGGTGGATCGTCTTCCAGTGAATTCCTGAGTCGTCTGCAATGATCGCACTCGCCTCGATGTTCGGCAGTGTCGAGAGCACGCGTTCCAGCACGCGCATCGGCGCGGGGTCGTCTGTGTCCTGCAACATCCCCGGCCCGACATTCGGCAGGAAGTTCTCCTTTGCGGACAGCTCATCGATCCGCTTCAGCAACGCGACTGCGTCGTCCTCGGACAGACCGGCGATCAGTTCGCCTACCGGCTGCGTGGTGATCCGGATGCTTTCCACCTGGTAGCCCGCCGACTCAAATTCCTTTTGCGCCTTGCGTAACACCACCAGCGCCTCAGCAATCTGCTTCTCCCATGTCGCCCGATCCAGGCGAACAAATGCGGTGATAGCTCGTACTTTCGGCTTTACGGACCCGTTTGAAGGAGCGGATTTCTGCGCTGCAATGGGCAACGACAGAAGCAGGACGACGGCAATGGCGAAGATTCGCCTCACTCGTAACCTCCAGTTTGCTGGTTTCAGACCCATCTTATGGCATAATTCCCTCAAATTCATGCAGATCACCTGTCCCTCCTGCCGCGCCAAAATCGCGACAGACGATATCAACGTCGCCACCGATGCAGTGCTCTGCCGCGCCTGCGGCAATTCGTTCCATCTCTCTGAGGTCCTGGGCGGATCCAGCAGCATCTTGTCCTCGCTCGTTTCTTCGATTGTCCCGCCGTCTGGTCCGGTCGATCTGAACTCGCCGCCCTCCGGCGCCTGGTATACGCCCACGGGAGATGGATTCACCGCCGGCGCCAGCACCCGCAGCTGGATGGCGCTCTTCATCGTGCCATTTACCTGTGTCTGGTCTGGTGGATCGATGACCGGAATTTACGGCACACAAATTATGAAGGGCCACTTCAATCTGGGAATGTCGCTTTTCGGCCTCCCGTTTCTCATCGGCTCCATCTTCCTCGTCTCCTGGTGCGTGATGAGCGTTGCCGGCAAGGTCACCGTCTCCGTTCACGGCGATCGGCTGGCCATCTTTACCGGAGTCGGCCCGTTTGGCGTCACGCGTACCGCAACCCTTTCCGATTTCAAATCGGTTCGCGAGGACTTCGGCTATGGCTCGATGAACTCCAACCGGGCTTCCCGGGTGATCCGTTTGGAAGGAAATCGTGCCATGGCATTCGGCTCCATGCTCTCGAATGAGAGACGTTATTTCCTCGTTGGTGCACTCAAGACCGCTCTCAGCGGGTCGACGCCTTCGCCGATCTTCGTCCGGAACTGAGCTCTCCTCGTCAACACTTTTTTCCGCCGTAAGGGCGCAAGTGCTTTCTCGCGTTGCGTATACGGCTCCCTCCGCTTTGCATTCCATTCCCTATTCATCGGCCATAATGGGTTCATAGCAGGGTGCTGCATCCAGCTCGCAACGAGCAAACTCCACAAGCCGCGGCTTCGTAGCATCTACAACTAAGTTGTTTATGGAGAGGAATATGGCGAAATCGCACTGCAGATCGGCGCCTTGCCCGACGATACCGCCCGATCCAGGGCAATTCGACATGTTCGCTCGATCTTTCAAAAGCGGCGAAGCGCATTTCATGAGCCGCACATAAGTTCCGTGTTTTCTATGAAGTACAAGATAAGCCCTTTGGAATCTATTAATTGCAGAAAACCGGGGCGGAGGGGCAGGCAGGGTGTTGGCGATACAGACCGGGCACAAACCTGGCAAGATTTGGGCCAACGCGTCCTGAAGTAGCTCGTAAGTCGACTAGATTCTATTGCGTAAAGATAAGTGCTTTGGAGTCTATTAAGTGCAAAACATGGGGGGGGATGGGGGTAGACAATGCTGGAGTGTCGACTGGGCACAAGCCTGGCAATTTCAAATCAATGCGTTTGAAGAGGCTCGTAAGTCAAACAAATTCTATTATGTACAGGTAAGTCATTTGGAATCTATTAAGTGCCAAAAGTGGGGGAGGGGAAGCAGGTGCTGGCAATGCAGACCGGGCACAATCCTAGCAAGTAGCGAATCAATGCCTCCCAAGCGGACCGTAAGTCCAACAGATTCTATTATGTACAGATAAGTGCTTTGGAATCTATTAACTGCCAAAAACAGCGCAAAAAGTTTAGCCTGAGTCTCTCCCGGCGGGGTAGCGTGAAACGCTGGGAAAGGACGCCGATTTCCCGCGCCCAAGCGGGCGAGATCAAATTATCCAAGCCGAAAACATCCCCAGTTAAGCCAGAATCCGGGGTAAAGAAGCGATCTTTCAAGTAAGCACGCCGTCGTCCACATAGCACTCCCAGAGACTCAGTCAAGGTATCCGGGCTTGGAAACCCTGTAAACCATTGATTCTGCAATGAAAATCCTTTACGGCCGTTTGCAGTTTGTTTGCACGATTCCTCTAAGCTCAGAACCATAGCCCAGACATCTTCCAGCGCACGCATCCGTGTGCAGCACTCCGGCGCAAACCAGCGCGGGTTTGCAGGGTGCTGTCTGCGCTGCCGCACTGCGATCGCGAACCACACTGCAACTCCAGATGGCTCTTCGCCTTCTCCGTGCGAACTTGTGCCGGCACATCGCCGGCCGGAAAAGGAACCATTGCAATGGCAAACATACTCGTCAATATCGAAAAAGGAATCGAAATCGCTGCTGAGGACGTGCTCAAGTGGCTCGGCGGCGCTAACAAGGCGCTCAAGGCTGCACCGCAGGTGATCGCCGCTCTTGCTACGCTCATCGCTGCCGTTGAAAAGCCGATGGCCGAGCTCGCCGGAGTCGCATCCAACCCGCTCAACATCGCCCTCGACATCCAGACCGCCAAGGACCTCAAAGCCGTATTGCCCGAGGTCAAGGCATTTCTCGCCACTCTCGGCGTGAAGTTCTAAAGCAGTCGAGAAATCAGCAACAATGAACTGGGAGCAACGATGAATGGTGCCCCATCCATCGAGCGTACTTTGCTCGATGGGTGGGGCACCATGAACGTCGAGCCGGTGTTCTTCTGGGCGGTTTGCGGCAGCACTCAAAATTCAGAGCCATAGAACATTGAGCGTTGGTGGGGAAAAGCAGATAGAGAGCATTTCGTGAGTAAGCATCCGAATGTGGAGAAATGAGAAACATTCCCAATTGTTCACCACACGAGATTTACACTCGACTCGGATCAAATCCGACCAATTGACCAACGCAGGTTTCTATCCATCGGGCGGAAGTGAAAGCAGAATGAGCGAAACGATTCTCGAATCCGTGCTGACCTGCCCGCACTGCGGCTTCGCCACGCAGGAAACCATGCCCACCAATGCATGCCAGTTTTACTATGAGTGCGCCAACTGCAAGACGGTTCTGCGCCCCCATCAGGGAGACTGCTGTGTGTTCTGCTCGTTCGGCTCGGTTAAATGCCCACCGGTGCAACAGAAACATGGGGGCTGCGGAGGAGCGTCAACCTCTTCCTGACGATCACTTGCCATTCCTGGAGAATCACCGCCCCAAATTTGGTTGTGTCCGGACGGTCCACGACCCAACTGCAATACGCGCTTTCGTCCTCTCGGCACTGGCCGACAGTACACCAAATCGCGATGTGAACCGAGCACCTGTTTCATTCTCAGTCCGATTCTGACTATCGCGTTGCTTCGCAATCCGCATCGAACCAGTTGATCCATCGCGGGAGGCGAGTGATGCTTTTTCATCCGTCCAAAGTTGACAAAACCGCGATATTGGCGCTCTGCATGACAACAGCGCTTCAAATGCAGTCCGCGGTTAGCCAGGTCATTGCGGCAAAAAGCCGCGCCGACAAGCTTGCATTTGACGCTGCGTCCGTCCGATCCAGCACTCAGGAATTGTCTCTCAAAGGAGCGGATTTCCTGAATCCGGCTGGTAATGTAGCGCCTCCACAAGGTGGTCTGTTTTCTTGGAATGTGCAGCTCCCATGGTTGATCAACTTCGCGTACGACCTTCGCAGTTCACAAACGAGGCGTCAAGCACGGGAGGCGCTGCCAAAGTGGGCCCAAGAAAGCTGGTTTACCGTCGATGCCCGTGCCGAAGGCAATCCGAGCCGCGACGATGTACGCCAAATGGTGCGTTCGATGCTCGAAGATCGTTTTCAGCTCGCTGCTCACATACAGAAACGCGAGGGGCAGGTATACGCGCTTGTGATGGCGAGGCAAGAATTGGGACTTAAGCCGCATCGTGAAGGCGTGTCCTGCACGCTTTCCTCTTACCAGATAGACGAGAAAAAGTTTCCGAATATGAATCCAACGTATGAGGCCGTCCCTGCACGCTGTGGCGTTTTTGGTCGTGAGCTGAGCAATGGTGGCGAGCACCGTCTAGAGCTGCTCAATGTGACGATGCAGCAGATCGCGGACGCATTGGGTTTGGGGCTGCCACTGTCCGTAGTTAATAAGACCGGGCTTGCAGGGCGCTACGATGCAGTGCTCGACTTCGGACCCGACAGTGCCGAACCGAACGCTGATTCCTCAGAGACAATTGGTCTACCGCCGCTAGCTGGCGCTCTTGAGAAGCAGGTCGGCCTAAAGCTGGTGAAGCAGAATGCTCCGGTTGATACCTTCGTGATCGATCACATCGAAAAACTATCGAACAACTGATGAGATGCCTCAACGAACTCATTGAGATAAAGCACGAGAAGTTTCGCGTTCCGGTCCAATCACCGTCAACCAGGAAGTTATGCATTAGTGAGTCATCGAACCTTCAGCCGCCTTTTCCTACCTTGCGAATAAGGTCGCGGACTGTCTTACATCGATTCTGCCCGAGATCACATTCGACCAAATGAATAAGGGCCACCCCCTCGACCGGAGCGGCCCTCGCAGTCTCCAGCACTAGTGTTTACGTATTCACCTGCGTCCGCGCCTCGCCCAGCGTCACCTTCACGGTCATCTGCCTGCGCCCGCGCATCACCGTCACGGTCACCGTATCGCCTGCCTGGTGCTTGTCCAGAACCACGCTAACATCCTGCGGATCGGTAATTTGCTGACCATCGATGGCCACGATCAAATCGCCGCCCAGCATCACAGGTTCGTTGCCCACGTAAGCTTTCTCATTCCCGCCGTGCAGCCCTGCGCGTTCGGCCGCGCCTCCCGGTACCACCTGTTGGATCAGTACACCATACTGGGCCGAGAGCCCCATTTGCTCCGCCAGGTCTGGCCCAATTGCGTAGGAGACGATACCGAGTGAAGGCCGACGTACCTGCCCATAGCGGGTCAGGTCTGAGAGAACCGCTTTGGCGGTGTTGATCGGAATCGCAAAGCCGATGCCCGAGCTCTGTTCCGCTCCGTTCGAAGCGATCATGGTGTTGATGCCGATCACCTCACCATGCGAGTTCAACAGCGGACCACCGGAGTTGCCGGGATTGATGGCCGCGTCCGTCTGGATCGCATCCTCGATTGGAGCGCCGTCGCCGTTCCGGATTGAACGGATGGAGCTGATGATGCCCTGCGTCATGGTGCCGCTTAGGCCGAAGGGGTTGCCGATAGCGTAGACCTTCTCGCCTACGGCTATCTGGCTCGAATCCGCCAGCGTTACCGGCTGAAGGTCTGGCGCGTCGATCTGCAGCAGTGCCAGGTCGTGCACCTTATCTGTTCCGATGACCTTGGCCTTGAAGCTCCGCTTGTTGCTCAGCTTCACCTCGATGCCGCGGTTCGCACCCTCAACCACGTGGAAGTTCGTGAGCACGTGCCCCGCCTTATCAAGAATGAACCCGGAGCCTTGCCCCTCCTGCGGAACGGCTCCGTAGAAGAAATTCATGACAACCGCCCGCGACGTGATGTTCACCACGGCTGGAAGCACACGCTTGTAGACGGAAATATTGTTCTGCTCTTCGCTGTCGAAAGCAGGCGCGGCATGGGCCTCAGTCAGCTCGAGTGGCGAGTTTGAGCCCCCGGCGCTGGTCAATGCCAACCGATTCAAGCCGGAGGGGAAATGGGTGGTAGCGAACCAGAATCCACCCACCAGCGCAATGATCAAGACGAACTGGCGCAGTTTCATAGCCTTCTTCTGAAACCTGATTCCCTTTCAATACAGTTACGATGCCGCCGCCAAACAGTTCCTGAGGAAAACGGACCAACGACTACCCAGCTGATTTGATGCTGACTCTATTTTAATGACTCGCCGTCAAGGTTTAAGTTGCTCTCCTGCTTCAACCTCGTCCAAAGCGCTTCCACCTGTGAGCGTAGGGACTCGAGATCGCCAATGTTTTCAAGCACGAAATCAGCGCGACCGACCTTGTCCCGGTCCGAGATCTGATGCGCAAGCCTTGCCCGTGCGTCGGCCTCCGCCTTCTCCATGCCCATTCCGCAGGAGCAGACGCGGGCGACGTACCGGGCGACCTTTTCCTCGTCGGATGCCGTGACCAGGATGATTCTGTCAATGCGCTTCCGCAGGTCGGCGTATGCCGCCGTTGCCGCACCGCCCTCCTGCGCGTCGCGCTCAACTTCGAAAATCAAAGCCGAGACGACAACAGCAAGTGCTGCCGGATCCCGTGCGAAGATCTGCTTCATCCACTCTGCCTGGGCCTCAATCACCGCCGGATGAACGATCGCGTTCAGCTCTTTCACCCGATTGGCCTTGAACGCGAGATCCGCCAATCGAGGTCGGTTGAGGCGGCCATCGGCGCCGACGACCTCCTGTCCGAAAGCACGTACTATTTCGTCGTAGGCGGGGTTTCCGGGCTCCATCAGGGCCCGCCCCAGTTCGTCTGACTCAATCACCTCGGCGCCAAGCTGCCTCAGCATCTGCGCAACGGTGCTCTTGCCGCTGCCGAGACCGCCGGTAAGTCCGACTCGCAGCATCGGCTAAAGCCCTCTCCGCATCCTGGCAGCACGCACGGTATTTGCCATCAGCATGGCGATCGTCAACGGCCCAACTCCCCCCGGCACCGGGGTATACGCGCCGGCGAGTTCGAAGGCCTTGGGGTGCACATCACCGACAATCGTCGAACCGCGCTTGGCGAAGGCGGCTTCTCGCTTCGGGTCACCTGCGAAGAACCGGTCGACCTCCCCGCGCGTCGTGAGCCGGTTGATGCCGACATCAATCACCGTCGCTCCGGGCTTGACCATCTCCGGCGTGATGAACCCTGGCCTGCCGATCGCGGCGACGAGGATGTCGGCTTCGCGCGTTATCGCACCCAGGTCGCGCGTCTTCGAGTGGCAGATCGTAACCGTTGCATTCTCGTGCAGCAGCAGCATGGCGACAGGCTTGCCCACGATGTCGCTGCGTCCGACCACGACCGCATGCTGCCCGCTGATCGGCAGGTTGCTGCGCTTGAGAATCTCAATGACGCCAGCCGGTGTGCACGGAGCTAGGGCAGGTCGTCCGGCCTGCAGCTTGCCGGCATTCACTGGATGGAAGCCGTCTACGTCTTTGTCTGGAGAAACAGAGTCGAGGAGGAACTTGGCGTCCACTTGCTTGGGCAGCGGCAGCTGGATCAGGATGCCGTCAATGTCCTCGCGGGCGTTGAGGCTGCGAACGAGGTCCAGCATCTCGTCAGTGGTGACGGTGTCCGGCGGAGTGACCAGATCGCTGTAAAGGCCGAGTTCGCCACAAGTCTTCACTTTGCTGGCGACGTAGATCTCCGATGCCGGCACGTGGCCGACGAGCACAGCAGCCAGTCCCGGCCGGATTCCTTGGGCCGCCAGCGCTTTCACCTCTTCCGCTATTTCCGTCTTAATTGCTGACGCAATCGCAGCCCCGTCGAGGACTCTCGCCATTCATTGATCTCCACTTCAATCGTATCGCCTCGGCGTGCGGTGGTTCAGAGGGATGGGAAGTGGCATCTGGTCAGCGAAGTATCGCGGATGCGTTGCGATGCGATTCTCCTCGGAGCTTGAGCTTGCTGAGATGTACGTCATAGCCCGTTCCAGGGAGGAGGGACTCGAGGACGAAGGTTTCGGTTCCTCCCGACCGGAGTTCGAGATAGCGATAGACGCCGACATCTCCAATGCTGGTCTCGGTTCCACCGTTCGGCGCGTCGAGGAAGTGTTGGGCGTCAGCGATGGAGGGATTCGCGTGGTTCCGACCATCGAGCAGGCTTTCGGCTGCATAGGAGCGGACGAGCTTGGTCCAGTAGCGGGCGAGGAGGTCGGAATCAGAGAAGATGTCGGCCCACACGATCTCACCCCGGATTGCGACAACGACACCGACGGCGTGTTCCTGCCGGAGCTTGCTGAGAATCTGCTCACGCGACTTCGAAACTGGCGCGGAGGCCTCATCAACCTTGGCGCTCACTGAGCTGTTCTGCATCGCCCGCGCATAGCTGGTCGTTCCGAGGGTGGCGGCATCAGTTGTGACCTGTACAGTTGCGGTTGAGGATGCCGGTGCCGGCGCCGTGAGAGCACCACCGATGGCGCCATGGACGGAGTCCCAGACTTCGTGCTGGTCTTTGGCGACCATGGCTTTTTCGCGGACCATGGGCTGAACCATGATGCTCTGGGTTGAGGCTTTGGCAGAAGCACGGAAATTGGCGGTGTCTTCGGTCCAGCGACCCGGTTCAATGCAAAAGACACCTAGATCGATGGGATCACCGCCGGCGGGTACGATTCGGTCTTTGGCGATCACGCGATCCTGCTTGCCGCCGGTGACGATTTCGCCGGCGAGGAGGAGCAATGGCTTCGTCGAGTTGTTGACGAGGACAAGGGTGTTGACCTGGTCACCTCGGTATTCGGGCGCGGGCCGTGGGATGCCGCCGTTTGGAGAGTGGTTCTGGGCAGGGCGAGGCCGCACGAGGCCACGAACCCTGCCGGCTTCTGTGACCTCGACTTCTCCGGTCTTGAGGCCTTCATCAAGGGTGAGGAATGTTGATCCAGGCTCTTTTCCCGTTTGGACAACCGGGAAGAGCATCAGGTTGCCGCTCTCAATGGGTGCGAGGACGCGATAGGAGGCGCTTTGCGGGTTGACCGGACCAGCGGCCCCGAAGGCGGTGCGTTGGTGGTGGAATGTCAGGAATGCGGCTATGGTTGCGGCGACTATCGAAGAGTGGAAAAGCATTGATCTCATCGAAATTCTCATTGCGTTCCTCCGCCAATCAGGTTTCGGTCCTATATCGGAACGGAGTCGCCCGGGTTTCTTGCAAGGAATTTTTGGCGTATCTTCGTGACGTGGACGACTTGGCGCCCTCCGAACCTGTCGATGAGCCGCTGAGGCTTGATTTTTCTGCGGCAGCGATCGCACTGGAACCTGCACTGCTGGATCAGCTTTGGGGTGAAAGCGAGGCGGCATCGTGGGGACTGGTCCGGAGCGATTTCGATCGCATCATTCTGATGGCGGCGCTGCGACAGAACTTCGGACTCGCGCCCGGAGTGATCGCGAGCAGGGACGAACAGGCAGCATTCTTCCGAGGGATAAGGCTTGCGGAACTGGTACTGGCGAGCGCGTGCGCGGAAGGCAATGAGCGCGCATGGGAACAGTTCATGGCTGTCTATGGTTCGCAGTTGACGCGTGCGGCTATTGCGATCAGCGGGAATGAGACGGTTGGGCGCGACCTTGCCGATGCGTTCTATGCGGAGCTTTACGGCTTGAATACGCGGGAAGGCAAGCGCAAGTGCCCGCTGGAGTCGTATCGAGGACGCGGGTCGCTGATCGGCTGGCTGCGAACGACCCTGTCGCAGAGGTTCGTTGATCACTATCGCCGCACATATCGTGAAAAGGCGCTTGATGATGACACGCATGATTTGGCTGCGCCTTTGAGTTCACCGGAGCCGGATGGTGCTATTCAGGTGACGCTGCGAAATGCGATTGGAGACACCTTGAGCAGCCAACCGGCTGAAGAACGATTTGTGCTCGCGGCCTATTATCTCGATGGGAGGACATTGGCGGAAATTGGCAATTTACTGGACGTCCATGAGGCCACGATAAGCAGGAAGCTGAAGCGGGCGACGGAAGCCGTTCGTAAGGATCTTCTGAAGAAGCTGGAAAAGGCTGGACTGAGCCGCAGAGGAGCACAAGAAGCGCTTGGAACAGACCCACGGGATCTTGAACTCGGAATCGACTTGAAAAAACTTCTGCAACATTCGGCTTCAGATCCGTTCAGGGAACAGATGTCTTCTGAGCCGGCGACCAAGGACCGAAATCTGACGGGAGCATTGCTGCCGGATACAACAGGTCCGCGAGCAAGCGAGGCAGGCAGCGAGAGATGAACCCAACGATCCAACACGGGATGCATCCCGATGCTGAGGTTTTGACTGCCTTTGCAGAGCGATTACTCTCGGACACCGAGCGGAACGATGTCCTCGCGCACATGGCTACCTGCGGCAGGTGCAGGGAAGTGGTTTTTCTCGCACAGAGCTCGATGGAAGCGGAGGAGCCGGCTCCCTCGGTGACAACAGTTCCAGAACGCAAGAGTAGCGGAGGGTGGCTCACAGGCTGGAGGTGGTCCTGGATTCCGGTAGCTGCGCTGGCCGGAGTCGTCGGTTTTGCAGTGATACGACACGTGGACCGTGCAACGGATTCCGAGACGCGGATGGCGCAAAACCTTTCTCCTTCCGAGATGGTCCAGAGTACGCCGACAACGAATACAGCTGCGACTCAGCCGCCGGGACCGCGACCGTCGCCGCCGTCGCGCGCGGAGTCCAAGGAGAAGCCGGCAGCCCATGAGCGCTTGGACCGGGACGCGGAGCTGGATCGAAAGTCTCTTGATGAGAGGGATAGGTTCGTCGCGCAGAAGAAGGATGAATTGGCGAAGGAGACACTGAGCGCGGCTGCTCTCAAGGACTCGGGTGGTTCGGTCCATGGAACTCTCCGGGCTCGTGCCAAATCATCGAACGTTGGCGGCCCGATGGCGCAGAACCAGGTTCAACAGCAGAACAATGTGCAGTTGCAGCAGAACTATGCAAATGAGGATCGGCAAGTGAGCGCCTCACCCGATTCCGCGAACAAACCGGTGTCGTCTCCAATCCGATCCGGAGCGGCATCCGAGACTGTGACCGTTGAAGCGGCTGATAAAGCAATTCCGGTATCTCCTGCACCATCGGCTGCACCGGCCATGACCGCGATGCAGACCGAGAGCGCAGATATATCCGGAAGGAATTTTGAGAAGCGCAAAGCCGGGAATCCGGTTTTGCCCAGCAAACTCGCGGTGAGTTCGGAGGCAACATCCGGGAAGAGAATTGTTGCCATTGATACGGCTGGATCGCTTTTTTGTAGCGAGGATGCAGGCAAGCACTGGGCACCCGTGAAAGCACAATGGAGCGGGCGCGCTGTTCTCGTGAAGACTGGGCCGAGCATGGGGGCAGTGGGAGGCTTGTTGACGCAGACGATCGCGCGATTTGAGTTGACGACCGACAAGCAGGAGACCTGGGTGAGTGACGACGGAAAAACTTGGACTCTGAAAGCGGAGGCAGGCAAGTAGGTATTGCCTTAAAGTGCCCGGTGTCAGGTAGGAATTTTGATGTCTTCCGGTGTAAGCGGCATATGCCTCAGACGAGTTCCCGTGGCCGCGAAGATGGCATTTCCAATGGCTGGAGCAATACCGACGATGCCTGTCTCTCCTGCACCTGCCGAGGGCAGGTCCTTTCGATCGAGCAGGACGATTTCGATCTGCGGTGTGTCGCTGAAGCGGGGAACGCGGTACTTCGAGAGGCGCGGATTTTCGATACGACCGTTGGAGAAGAGGATGCGCTCGAAGAGCGCGCCGCCTATGCCTTGAACCATGGCGCCCTCAACCTGATTCCGAAGTCCGTCGGGGTTGATGATAGCGCCGCATTCCCATGCCTGCACGGCACGGCGGATCTTCACCCTCTTTGTTGATGGATCGATGGAAACTTCAGCGCAGGTGGCAACGTAACCGCCCTTGTCGGTCCCGCAGGCGATTCCGAAACCATGCTCCGCAGAAGATTTCGCCGAGTCCCAGCCGAATTTTTCGGCGGCGGCCTGCAGCACGGCTTTCAATCGGGGGTTTGTGATGTTCTTGAGACGAAACAAGACGGGATCCATGTTCAACGCGTGCGCCATCTCGTCCATCTGCGACTCGCGGGCGAAGTGATTGAAGGTGGCAGCGAGTCCGCGATAAGAGCCCTGGCGCAACGGAGATTTGGATGGATGGAATTGAATGAGCTGGTTCTGTACTTCGTAAGGCGTTCCGATCGCAGCGGGCCCCGAGTTGTAGTTGTGGAACTCCCATGAAACAAGGGTTCCATCGCTGCGCGCAGCCGACTTGATCTCGACAAGCCCCGCGGGACGGAAATAAGCCCACGTGAATTCCTCTTCACGGGTCCACACGACTTTGACTGGTTTGCCGGCCGAACGAGCGAGACGCGCGGCTTCGATTGCAGCTTCACCGGTATGTTTGCCGCCATATCCACTGCCCATATCGGGCTGGATCACGCGGACCTGTTTGGGTGTTAGCTGGAATGCTTGCATCAGCTCTTCATGAACACCGAATGGCCGCTGGGTGCCAGTCCAGACGGTGAGTTTGCCATCAGTCCACTCAGCTACGGCGGCGCGAGGTTCAAGCGGAGTGTGCGCGATGTACTCGATGGTGTAGCGCGACTCGAGTTTCACATCGGCAGAGGAGAAGGCCGCGGCAACGGTGCCGGATTGGTGTTCAGGGTTACTCTGGCCTTCGGGATTGGTCTTGAGGAAATCAAAGAGTCCTTGGTTGGAAGGCTGATCTGGGACCGTCCACTTGGCCCTGACTGTGCCAAGCGCCTGGTGAGCTGCAAAAGCGTCGTCAGCTACCACGCCGATGAAATCGCCATCACGAACAACTTTCACTCCTGGCATTTTTTCGGCGACGCTGGCGTCAACGGACTGCAACTTTGCGTTGTAACCCTCGGGACGAAGGACCGCACCGAAGATCATGCCGGGGCGAACGACGTCGGAAGGAAACTGGTGTTTTCCCGTAACGAAGTCGCGACCATTTGCCTTGTGGACAGCAGTCCCGGCGATCTTCCATTCGATTGCGGGCGTGAGCGGAGGGTCGCCCGGGACAGACTTGACGAGGTTTTCGCCGCGGGTCAGGTTGCCGTAAGTAATGAATTTTTTGCCGTCGGGCATGGTGATTCTGCCGGAGTTGACGACAAGGTTGGAGCGGTCAATATTCCAGCGCTGGGCAGCAGTTTCCACGAGCAACTCTCGAGCGGCAGCGGCCATTCTCCTGAGTTGGCGAGACATGGTGGGTGTGGTGCGGCTTCCGAAGGTGCCCATATCCCATGGAACGAGATCCGTGTCGCCCATGATCATGGTGATGGAGTCGAAGGGAACGCGCAGTTCTTCCGCGACGGCCTGCGCGAGGGAAGTACGGATGTTCTGGCCCACTTCGACTTTGCCGGTAAAGACCTTCACATGGCCATCGGCATCAATATGGATCCAAGCGCCAATTTCAGTTGGGAGTTCATGACCGCGGATGCCTCGACCCGATTCCTGTGCCAGCGTGGAGACAGGAGATAGGAAAACTAGTAGCCCGCCGCCCAGGGCTTTCAGAAAATCGCGGCGGTTAACTTCGTTTTTGAGAGGCTGAAGTGCACGAGTCGTCATCGGGCACCTCCGGCCGGCTGAGACGAGGCGCGTTTGATGGCAGCGAGAATACGCGGATACGTGCCGCACCGGCAGACATTGCCATTCATAGCGGTGACGATTTGCTCATCACCTGGCGCGTGGTTGTCTCGCAGCAGAGCTGTGGCGCTCATGATCATGCCGGAAGTACAGTAGCCACATTGATAAGCACCCTCTTCGAGAAAGGCCTCCTGAACTGGTGTCAGCCGGCCATTTTCTTCGAGTCCCTCAATCGTTGTGATCTTCGTGTCAGCAGCTGCGGCAGCGGGGATTTGGCATGAGCGGGTCGGTGCGCCGTCCATCAAAACCGTGCAGGCACCGCACTGACCTTCGCCGCAACCGTACTTGGTTCCGGTGAGATTGAGATGATTGCGCAGAACGGAAAGAAGCGTTTCATCTGGAGCAGCTTCGACGGGGTAGTTCCTAGCATTGATGTGGAGAGAGAATTTGCTCATAGCGAGCGCACCTCAGCGCCGGGCGGGCTGGCACGGATAAAGCATAACGCAAGAGCATAGGGCTGTTCAGCGGGTGCGTCGTTTGCGAGACTTGCCAGTTCGTTTTCCTTCTGCGGCGGCGGAGTGATACTTGCGACGGATTTCCGCAATGTCGACTGTGGGTTGCGGTAGCTGGAAGTTCATTCGTTCCATGGTGGATACGATGATTTCGGAAATAGCCAGGTCACGAAACCACTTGTGGTCGGCGGGGATTACGAACCATGGAGCGTCCTCGGTGTTACACCGTGCGAAAGCATCTTCATAGGCGCGGAGATAGTCATCCCAGCGCTCGCGTTCGCTGTAGTCAGCCTCGCTGATCTTCCATCGTTTGGCCGGATCGTCGAGGCGCTGGTCGAACCGCTGTAGTTGTTCTTCTTTGCTGATGTGCAGGAAGAATTTGAGGATGTGTGTACCGTTCTGGATGAGACGACGCTCAAAGTCGTTGATCAGATCATAGCGTTGAGACCACACTGCCTTGGGCACCAGGCTGTGAACGCGGACGACGAGAACGTCTTCGTAATGGGAACGATTGAAGATCGCGATCTCGCCCTTCGCTGGAGTCTGAGCCTCAATGCGCCATAGAAAATCATGGGCGAGCTCCTGCTGGGTAGGCTCCTTGAAGTTAGCGACATGGCAGCCATCAGGATTCATCGACCCAATGACATGCTTGATGACTCCATCCTTGCCGCCAGCATCGAGGGCTTGGAGGACGACGAGCAACGAACGTTTTCGTTCGGCGAAGAGGTGTTGCTGGAGATCGCTCATCTTCTGGCGCAGTTCTTCGACCTTTTCCAGCGCTTCATGCTTCTGGTATTTGCCTTTGTAGCTTGGATTGAAGTCGCGAAGGCGGATGCTTTCGCCTGGAGAGATCCTAAAATCCTTTACGAAACGTTTGCCGGTCATCCCTGGTTCCCCATGGCAGGAGTGTACTCGTCTTGATCGGGCGCACCGGAGCCGGTTGACGAGGCACATTGGTTTCATGCGGTGCCGTCGGCATATTTTTGCCCGAAAATTGGAGCGTGAGAACAACTTACGGCGTCAAAGCCATATAGAGGAGCGAGCCAATATGCGGGTGTTTGTCAACCTGGTGGTCGGGATAGGGTTGGGAGTTATCGGTCAGATGGCCGCGGCCGGGCAGCAGACGCCCGTTCCCCCGCCTTCGACTGCCACGCCCGCACATCCGTTCTTCATTACGAAGACATGGATTATCGGGGGTGTGGGAGATTGGGATTACCTCACGATGGATCCGGCCACAAGAGAGTTGTTTATTGCTCATGGCCCCATGGTCCAAGTCGTAGATGTCGATTCCGGCACGGTCGCGGGAAGTGTGAAGGGGTTCCGGCAGGCGCATGCTGTGGTGCTCGATGGCCAGGGCGTATATGGCTATGTGAGTGATGGCCAAGCCGACGTGGTGCGAGTATTTGATCGGCGGTCGTTCCAGGTCATTGCGAGTATCCCAACGGGACCTGCACCCCGATCGATGGCCCTGGATGCGCCGAGCGGACTGCTGTTCGTAATCGGCGGACAGCCGTCCATTGCGAATCCGACGACAAGGGTAGCGCAAGGTGGGCCAGGGGTCTCGCGAGCGACCGCCGCCAGGCCTTCCAGGGCGACACCGCACGGGACAGAATCTTCGGTTACGGTGATCGACGTGGGGCGGCGACAGCAGCTGGCGCAGCTCGTAATTTTGGGCGAACTTGGATTCGCGCAGAGCGATGGTGACGGACATGTGTACGCGACGGTCAGGGATAGCAATCAGATCATGCGTCTTGATGCACAAGCTATTGGAAATGCGCTGCACAGAATTATTGATGCGACCAGCAAGGTGAGCCGCGGAGGGACGCCAACGCAAACAGCAGTATCTGAGAACGCTGGCGGCCAAAAAGATCGGCTTCTTGTTCTGGATTGGTACAGTGGAGCAGCGTCGAATCCCCCGCCGGAGGCGCTCCCGCATTCCGTCACACTCGGCTCGGCATGCGAAGGACCAAGAGCTCTGGCGATCGATCAGAATCATGCGCGGTTGTTCGCTGCTTGCAGCAATTTCACAATGGAAGTTATTGATCCACAAAGCGCGAGTGTAATCGCTGCGTTGCCAATCGGGCCGGGTCCGGACGCGATCGGGTACGACGCCAATCGAGGCTTGATCTTTACGGCGAATGGCGGAGGAGATGGAAGCCTGACGATCATTCGTCAGGACGTGACGGATACCTACTCTGTTATTCAAACTGTGCCGACTCGCCAGCATGCGAGGACGCTGGCGATTGATCCCTCGAGCGGTAACGTATACCTGACGAGCGTGCTGTATGGAGCGGCTATGAACACCCCGATGACGAATGGAAGACCAGCGCCATTGAAGGTCTCTCGCGTTGACAGCAGCTTCCAGGTGCTGGTGGTCGGTAACTGAGAAGCCACTTCATTCGAACCAATCGTATGTACCTGATCTAACCCGCGTTTTGCCGTCTCTGAATCGTGTCACTCAGGCAGTTTCGGAGGCTAATGTCATCGCTCTCGATAGCAAGCTCATTGATTTCATCCGCTTACCCCTCGCTTCAGTTCAGGTCCGATGTATGGCAGCGTCTGGCGAATGGCGCGTGCGCTGCCAGGCAGAGCCGGCGCTTCGTCGCCTTCAGTGTGAACTAGATCACATCGCATCGTTCTGATCCGCGCTTAGAATCGCGGAGGTGGCGGGCAGATCATTGGCATTTATTCGGTAGAGCCAGATCGTCCGCGCCGTTCCGGGAAGACGCCTCAGGCGGCCGGATTCGGGAGCGCGATGGCGAAGTCGCAAGAACGCCCAATAACGAAGACTATGCAGGAGCGGATTCTCGAGCTTCGCGCCCGGCGTGCAGCATTGGAGCTAGGAGGCGGCAAGGATCGCATCGAGAAGCAGCATGCTTCCGGCAAGCTTACGGCCCGCGAGCGCGTCAATGTCCTTGTCGACAAAGGGAGCTTCGAGGAGGTTGGCCTCTACGCTCTACATCGGGCGACACTCTTCGGCATGGCAGGGAAGGAAACGCCGGCTGACGGAGTTCTGACCGGTGCCGGAACGATTGATGGACGCCTGGTGCACCTGGCTAGTCAGGACTTCACCGTTCTCGGCGGGGCTGCAGGTGAAGTGCACTGCAGCAAGATCGTCGAAATGATGATCATGTCGCTGAAGACTGGAACACCGTTCGTTTTCGTGAATGATTCGGGCGGCGCGCGCGTGCAGGAAGGGATCGACAGCCTGGATGGGTATGCGCGGGTTTTCTATCGCAACGTGCAGCTTTCAGGCACAGTTCCGCAAATTGCAGTAATTTGCGGTCCTTGCGCAGGCGGAGCCGCCTATAGTCCTGCCCTTACCGATTTTGTGATCCAGACGCGGCAGGCCCGGATGTTCATTACAGGTCCCCAGGTGATCAAGCAGGTCACTGGCGAAGACGTGAGCGCAGAAGATCTGGGTGGGCCGCAATCGCAGATGAATCGGTCCGGCGTGGTACATCTGATTGCGCAAGACGACAGGGAAGCTCTTCAACTCTGCAGGAAACTGCTTAGCTTTATGCCGCCGAACAATCTCGAAGATCCGCCACGGATGCCGTTCAACTCGCGAATCAAGTCGGACTCCGATATGAACTCTGTCGTGCCTGTCGATCCGAAGATTGCATATGACGTGCGATCGATCGTAACGCGGGTAGTGGACTACAACGACTTTCTCGAGATTCAATCCGGTTTTGCTCCGAACATTGTGATCGGTTTCGGCCGGCTTCAAGGTCGGCCGGTAGGAATAGTTGCAAATCAGCCTATTGTGATGGCGGGTGTTTTGGACATCAACGCTTCCGATAAAGCAGCTCGATTTGTGCGGTTCTGTAACGCATTCAATATTCCACTTCTCACCTTTGTGGATGTTCCCGGGTTTCTGCCGGGAGTCGAGCAGGAGCGGGGAGGGATCATTCGGCATGGTGCGAAGCTGCTGTTTGCGTATGCGGCCGCAACGGTTCCGAAGATCACGGTTGTGCTGCGGAAGGCATATGGCGGAGCCTACATTGCCATGTGTTCGAAGGGGCTTGGTGCAGACCGCGTCGTAGCATGGCCCACGGCGGAGATCGCAGTGATGGGTGCAGAGGGTGCCGCCGAGATTGTGTTCCGGCATGAGATCGAAGCGTCTCATGATCAGGCCACGCGGAGGCAGGAACTTGTCGAGGAGTATCGGGAGACTTTTGCGAATCCGTATGTCGCAGCAGCACGGAGACTGGTAGACGAGATTATCGAGCCTGCTGAGACGCGCAGATACCTCGCGCTCGCGCTCGAATCGCTGCATGGCAAAAGGGAACTGCGGCCAGCCAAGAAACACGGACTGATTCCGCTTTGAGGAGCCTAAGTTGACTTTGCACGGACTGGATCTGATTGCAATCACGGCGATGGTTTTTTTGAGCGTCGCAGCATGCTACTTCCTATTGATACGAAACCTGGATGCGATTGTGGCGGATCGCCTGATGAAGGTTGCTGATCAGATCGGGACGCTTGACGATGCCGTTCGAGCGGTGGAGACACGACTTCGCGAGCATCAGATTCAGGCGCCTTTAGCGCACCAACGAGGAGTTCTTCAGGCTGCGGGTAGTTCAATTGATGCAGACGAATCGGGTGAGATAGCTCCGGAGATCCAGGCAGCAATCGCAGCGGCCGCAGTAGCGACTCTGGGACCGAACGCTGTTGTGCACTCCTTGAGACCGGTTCCGAGTCCCTGGACACAGCAGGGTCGGGTGCTGGTTCAGGGTGGGCACAATCTGCGTTTGCGGCGATAAACAGGAGGAAGGTTGAGGCTTCGAATCAGGATTGACGGCAAGACATACGAAGCCGAGGTCGAGATTCTCGATTCGGAGGAGAGCGCACCGGAGTACCCGCCCTATCCGCCGGCACAGCCGACATTCATTCCGGCAACGCTACCCGAGCCAGCGATCCACAATCGGGCAGAACGGGACGACGATAGAGAATGCCGCAGTCCAGTTAGCGGAGTGATTACGCAGGTGAATGTTGAGCCCGGGCAATCGGTGCAACCCAATGAGGTCGTGGTCGTGCTCGAGTCGATGAAGATGGAGATGCAAATCACAGCAAAGCGTGGCGGTCTGGTGAAACGAGTGTTGGTGTCGCCAGGAGCGACGGTAAGAGTGGATGAGCTGATGGTGGAGTTTGCATGACAGGAAGCATGGAATTGGAAGTAAGCGCGTTGGAGGGTTGTGCGGAAATCGGTGGCATTCCCGGCATTCAGTTTATTGATCATGTAGCGATTGCGGTTCGTCCAGGAGAACTGGATGGCCAGGTAAAGGCATACGAGATGATCGGGTTTCGCGAGGTTCATCGCGAAGAGGTTTTGGGTTCGGATCAAGTACGTGAGGTTCTATTGCAAGTAGGCGATGGTCCGAATTTGATTCAACTACTCGAACCGCTTAACACAGACTCGCCTGTTGCGAAGATGATCACAAAGAACGGCGAACGCGGGGGATTGGCGCACATTGCGTTCCGGGTCGAGGATGCGCGAGTTGCGTTCGATTCAATGCAAAGCAAAGGATTCAGGATCATCGACGACTCACCGCGACTAGGGTCAAGGGGAACAACCGTCTTCTTTGTTCATCCGAAGTCAAAAGGGGAGAGCCCATTTGGAGTTCTGATCGAGATTGTGGAAGATCCGGCGGGTAAGTAGAGATGGCAAGCACAGGTTTTCTGTCAGCTTTCCCGCCTGTTCCAACCGAAGAGTGGGATTCCGCTATTCGGGCGAGTGTGGCGGGGCGGGACTATCCAGCAAAGTTGATCTGGCATCCGGAGGAAGGACTTGCCGTTAGGCCCTACTACAGGGCCGAAGACATTCGAGACCTGGGATTTTTAGAGTCTGCACCCGGAGAGTTCCCTTACGTGCGCGGGGCTCACGCCACGGGCGACTGGCGTATACGCGAAGAGATTGAGGCTGCAAACCCGGAGGAGGCCAATCGGCTCGCGATCGAAGCGATAGCCGCAGGTACGGGGGAGATTGCATTTTGCGGCGCCCGTATCGAAAGCCCATCAGATGTGGCGCTAATGGTCGCAAATCTCAGCGGGGTTCCCGTGCGTTTCCACGGAATGAGTCATCAATCGACTCGCATGGCTGCCGATTGGTTTAGCGCACTTCAGAAGGGAGGAGAGGTTTCGGCTGATGTCGACCCCTTAGCGCATCCAGAATTCTCTGCTGAATTGCTTTGCGCTTCGATGCCGGGCCTCCGCATGTTCACAATTTCCGCTGAGAACTACGAGGAGAAAGGTTTTGGGGCGATCGAGCAGATTGCGTTCACGCTTTCAGCCGCCGTTGAGTTTCTGGATTCAATGCTGGAGCGAGGTGTGAGCATCCCTCGCGCGACGGGAGGTCTATGTTTCTCGTTCGCCATTGGGCCAGGATTTTTCGTGGAGATTGCTAAGTTGCGAGCCTTCCGGTTGGCCTGGGCCCGAGTTGTGGAGAGCTTCAAGGGAGATGCCCTGGACGCTAAGGCCACGATCTACGCCCGAACGGCACACTGGAACGAGACGGTGTACGATCCCCATGTCAATATTCTTCGCACGACGATGGAGGCGATGTCCGCCATTCTTGGAGGGGCGGAATCACTCTCTGTGAATCCATTTGACAACTGTTATCGAAGACCGGATGAGGCAAGCCGGAGGCTTGCGCGTAACGTGCAGTTGATTTTGAAGCGCGAGGCTTGTCTCGCGCGTGTGGCCGATCCTCTAGGCGGAGCGTATGTCATCGAAGCGATGACCAATACCATCGCTATCCAGGCTTGGAAGTTATTTCAGGAAATTGAGGCGGCGGGGGGATATCACAAAACCAAAGCTGATGGCGTCATCCAGACAGCCCTCGACCGTAGAGCAGCAGAACGAGATAAGTCGGCAAGTCATCGGCGACTTGTGCTGACAGGTACGAGCCACTTTGCAAATCCAAGTGAGAAAGCTCTCAGTCCAATTGATATCCATTGCGTCGATCGGGGAGAGAGGGTTGCACGCAGTTTTGAGGAGATGCGATTTCGCACCGAACGAAAGGCGATAAGCGGCAACCTGCCCAAGATAGTTCTCGCGGAGTTTGGGGACGCGAAGATGCGCGGTGCGCGCGCGCAGTTTACCGCAGACTTTCTCGCCTGCGTGGGCCTCCCTGCCCAGATCCGATGCGTCGAGAGCCCAATCGACCTGACCGCAACCGATGCTGACCTGATCGTGCTGTGCAGTTCGGATTCAGAGTATCTGCCATTCGCGGAGGCGCTGATGCTCATGCTGAAGAAGGACGGCCCCGGTCCAATAGTGGCGGTTGCCGGAAGCCCCGACAATCGCGAGGAGCTGGAGAGCCTTGGAATCGCGGAGTTCATTCATCTACGGAGCGACGCCATCGAGGTTCTCACGAGACTTCAGCGGAAGCTCGGAATCGAGGACTGATCATGAGGCCGGATTTTGCGAAGATAGCCTTTAGCTCTCGATCTGCAGCGCATCAAGAGCAGCCTCAAGGCGAGAATTGGATGTCGCCGGAACATATTTGCGTTAAGCCGGCCTACTCAGCAGAGGATCTTGCAGGGCTCGAGCATCTCGCTGGTGCCGCTGGTATTCCGCCCTATCTTCGTGGGCCATATAGCTCCATGTATGTTTTACGTCCCTGGACGATCAGGCAATATGCGGGATTCTCGACGGCGGAAGAATCCAACGCGTTTTATCGAAGGAATCTCGCTGCCGGACAAAAGGGGCTCTCAGTGGCCTTCGATCTGCCCACGCATCGGGGGTACGACTCGGATCACGAGAGAGTACGGGGCGATGTCGGCAAGGCCGGTGTAGCTGTCGACTCTGTCCTCGACATGAAGATCCTCTTCGACAAGATCCCGCTGGACCAGATGTCGGTCTCGATGACGATGAATGGGGCGGTCTTGCCGATTATGGCCTTCTATATCGTTACCGCAGAAGAGCAGGGTGTTGGCCTGGAAAGGCTGAGCGGGACCATCCAGAACGACATCTTGAAGGAGTTCATGGTCCGCAATACCTATATCTACCCGCCGGCCCAATCGATGCGGATCGTCGGAGACATTTTTCGATATTGCGCGGGAAAAATGCCGAAGTTCAACTGCATCAGTGTGAGCGGATATCACATGCAAGAGGCAGGAGCGACGGCCGATCTGGAACTGGCATACACGCTCGCTGATGGATTGGAGTATCTACGAACAGGCATCAAGGCAGGGCTGACGGTGGATGAGTTTGCACCGCGGATCTCGTTTTTCTGGGGAATTGGCATGAACCACTTCATGGAGATTGCCAAACTGCGCGCTGCTCGAGTGTTGTGGGCCAAGATTGTCCAGCAGTTCAGTCCTCAGAATCCGAAGTCGCTCGCATTGAGAGCGCATTGCCAGACATCAGGATGGAGCCTTGCAGCTCAAGATCCTTACAACAATGTTGCACGCACGTGCGTTGAAGGTTTGGCAGCCGCGCTGGGAGGTACGCAGTCACTCCACACAAACGCATTGGACGAGGCATTAGCATTGCCAACGGAATTTTCTGCGCGCATCGCTCGTAACACCCAAATTCATCTGCAACAGGAGACGGGGATCACGAGAGTGATCGATCCGTGGGGCGGGTCCTACTACGTGGAGCAGCTGACGCACGAACTGATGCACTCTGCCTGGGATTTGATTGAAGAAGTGGAGCGCCTCGGCGGAATGACGAAAGCGATCGAAGCCGGCATTCCGAAAATGAGAATTGAAGAAGCTGCGGCCCGCAGGCAAGCGGACATCGATTCTGGCAAAGAGGTAATCGTTGGAGTGAATGCCTACCGAATCGAAGAAGCTTTGACCATACCGGTATTTGCGATCGATGACGCGCAGGTTCGCAATGCGCAGATCGCACGCCTGGGAAAGTTGAGACGTGATCGCAATTCCACTGCGGTGAAGCAGGCGCTAGCGCGTATCGGGGAGTGTGCCGCCTCCGGAGATGGGAACCTGCTGGAACTATCGGTGGTTGCCGCGCGAGCGCGTGCGACACTTGGCGAAATCTCAGCAGCACTGGAGAAACCTTGGGGACGATACGAGTCGGTCACGCGAGTGATCTCCGGCGTCTACGCAGCTGGAGCAGGGAACGCAGGAGAATTTGGAGCAGCCCGCGCGATGGTGATTGATTTCGAAAGGGAAGAGGGCAGGAGGCCGCGGATCCTTGTCGCCAAAATGGGACAAGATGGCCACGATCGAGGAGCAAAGGTTATTGCCACCGCCCTGGCCGACATCGGATTCGATGTGGATATTGGGCCGCTCTTTCAGACTCCGAGAGAGGTGGCGCGTTTTGCGGTGGAGAGCGACGTTCACATAGTCGGCGTTTCTTCGCTGGCGGCAGGGCATATGACTCTCTTGCCAGAGCTGATCAAGGAACTGCGCCAAATGGGCCACGAGGATATTGCAGTGGTGGCGGGGGGCGTAATTCCGCCACAGGATTACGAGTTCCTCTACACCGCGGGAGTCTCGGAGATATTCGGTCCGGGGACGGTGATTTCAGCTGCAGCACAGCGGATCATGCGGGTGATCAGTACCCGGTGCGTGGGAGGGCACGCCTGATTGAATGCTGGCGATGCGAATGCGGGTCTCGATGAGCTGCCGAAGGAATCGAGCGTGGAGAGTAGGCTGCGCAGAGAATTACATCGGGCCCATCTTTCGGTATCGCAATACATCGACGGCATCCTGAGTGGCAACCGCTCGATCCTAGCAAAAGCCATCACTCTCGTCGAGAGTACGCACCCGGCCGACTCCGAAATGGCGGCCGATATCGTGGAGACGTGCCTGCGGCAAGCAGTTGATCCGATCATCGTTGGCGTAAGTGGAGTGCCGGGCGCTGGCAAGAGCAGTCTTATCGAGGTTATTGGGAAGCACATCATCGAGACCCGAGGCGAAAAGGTCGCGGTCCTTGCGATTGATCCAAGTAGCCGCCTCAGTGGAGGAAGCATTCTTGGCGACAAGACGCGAATGCCGTTCCTGGCGTCCAGCGAGATGGCATTCATTCGGCCATCCCCGAGTCGAGGAAGGCTAGGCGGAGTTGCCGACCATACCCGTGACGCGATTGTGTTGTGCGAAGCTGCAGGGTATCGCAACGTGCTGATCGAGACCGTTGGTGTTGGACAATCGGAGACGACCGTGCGGGACATGGTGGACTTTTTTCTGTTAATGGCAATTGCTGGTGCGGGTGATGAACTGCAGGGGATCAAGCGCGGTGTAATGGAAATGGCTGACGCCGTAGTCCTGAACAAGGCAGATGAAGATAACATTCGCCGGGCAGAGAGGGCGCGCGCAGAGGCTGAGAGTGCATTGCATCTTCTTTCTCCGTCCGTATCAGGTTGGACGCCGCGGGCTATTGCTTGTTCGGCTCGTTCGGGTCTTGGCGTGGCTGAGATCTGGGCAATGATTCTCGAGCACCACAGAATGATTTGCGAGAACGGATATCTGAAGCGAATGCGACGCGAGCAGACCCTTCGCTGGCTCCATGAGAGCGTGGAACGGGGCCTGATGCAGATGTTTCTTTCGAGCGCGACCGTACAGCAACGATTTGCAGAGGTCGAGGAGGAAGTTGCGGCGGGTCAAATGAGTGCGGTTGCAGCCGCGCGCCGACTGCTCTCGATGTGGCAATCAGATAGAGCGCAGCGATCCCCCTAGATGAAAAACGAATATGGGTCGGGCTTTGCGTGGACCAGCAGATTGACCCGTCTCCTCGATCATCGTTATCTTTGCGCCACAAGGCGATAACCATCTCGAGTTCGAAGGCGGTATTTCTGCAAGTCCTTCCCGACAAGTCTTACTTTGATCGACCGCCAGCCTTTGTTGGAGTTCGCCTGGGGATAATAGCTCAAAGTGTAAAGGTGCACCAGGTCCTCGCGAATCGAAGAAAAAGCCTTCTTCTCGTCGAGCCAGTTCTTTGCGAAATATGCCTTTCCGCCAGACACCTTGCTCATCCGCTCGAAGGCGGCGGCAGAGGCGGGATCGTCCTCAGCCTGTCGGGTGCTGATGATGTAGATGATTGTCCCGGTGGATTGCGCCAGTTCGGCCACGTCTTCCGGTGGTACGGAACTTGCATTGTCTGGGCCGTTTGAAAACACCACAATCGCTTTACGACCTTTTAGGGGTGCTGCGTCCTTCACTGTTAACAGAAGGCTGTTATAGAGTGCGGCATCGTCTCCAGCCACCGTGCTGCGGACAGCATTGACGATGCGGAAGTGATCTGAGGTTAACTGCATCGCGCGGGAAAGGTCTCGACAATAGGAGTAGAAAGCGATTCTGCTGGCATTATCCATCGATCGGATGAAATCCGTGATGGCGTCCTGGGCGAAGACGAAGCTTCGATACATGTAGTTGCTGGTATCGAAGAGGACAAATACGCTTGCCTGGTTTCCGTGTGGCTCTGTCAGCGCGGTGGATGAGGTCTGCAGGTGAGAGTCAGCCGGTTGCGCATCTCGGGATACAGTGGCCTGCAAGATTTGATCCGGTGGACCAGCCTCATTCGGGTCGGCGTCAGTACCAGAACCACTTCCTTCCTCGAAACTGGAAATCTTCTGCGATATCTTGTCTTCGGTCACCTCGAAATTCTCAGGGCGGAGTCCATTGACATAGTTTCCTTTCCCGTCAGTGACCGCGATACTAAGCTGAACCAGAACGACATTCATACGCAGATGCGTCGGGTCTTCCTGGGCTTGGAACTGATTGTTGGCAGGCTGAAGGAGAATACCCAATACAAAGACGGCCAAGACTGTTTTTCGCATGTTTTCCAACCCATCGATTTGGTGACTTATTTGCGTTTATTCTGCTGACTTTGCAATTTCTGCGTTGCGTATGATTTTGCCCTTGCGGAACTCTTCACCGGTTTGCCTCATCGCGCGCTGCAGTGCGGGCCAATCATCAGTATTGCTGGCGAAAATGTTCGTGATCATACTGCGAGTCAATTCCGGAACGAGAAGATTCAACTCAACGGGTGGATACCCCATTTCGTCGGCAAGTCTAGCCCAATAGAGATTGTTAGAATCCCAGGATTCTGCGAAGATCCTTCCCGCATTCCCGCCGTAGCTGGAGGTCGTTTTGATATTGAGCAGGGCTGATGAGTTGGTAACCATGAACGAGGGATGGGGAACGCCGAAGTCTGCCGAGAGGCGCTGCCAACTCGAGTCGGACGGGGCTTTAGTGCAGAGTGCGTTCAGCTCCCGACTTGCTGGTCCCGACTGCTCCGCCAAGTCTGGATATTTTCCCCGGAATGCGAATGCGAGATAGAAGAGATCGGCAGGCGGAATCGCAGAGACGAGTTCCTTCGCATCACTGTTCGGTTGCAGACCTGTTGAGATCTGCTCCAGCCGGACCGGAGTGAGGCGCTCTGAAAGGATTTCGACGACTTTCGCGCGCAATTCAGGATTGTGCGCAGAAGTACTGACGAGTTCCTCGCCAGCTTTTTGAAAGAGTGCGGCGAGATGCAATTCGTTCGGGGTTACATCCCACCAGCGTGGAAGGGTCGCGCCGACAAGCAGATTGGGGACCACTTCGCGCCAGATCAATGCCTGAACATTTCTGGGTACGATGAAGTCCTGTTCTGTCATCGCCAGGGCATAGGGCAGATCTGCAAGAGAACCTAGCAAGTACGCACCGCCACCTGCAGTAACTCCCACACCCACCAGACGGGGAACGTCCCATATTTCGGTTACACCCTGAACAGACACTGAGGAGAAGTCGTGGGATCGAACGAACAACGGATTGTTGTGAATGACCTCGGCACCTGGCGGTTCGTAGTAGGCATAGTTAAGACCGACGAGAGTGTCGCGCAAGAAGGGGGTCAGTTGTCCGCGAGCGGCCTCAAGCTGGGATGGTGCCGCAGGAGACTTCAGAATCCTGGTCAAATCTGTTCTAACCTGCAACTCCGCATGTCTGCTTGTGTAAATGATCGGTGCCCAGGAACTCCGTTCGTTGCCGCTGAAGATCGGTCGAGGCATCTCGAACTCTCGAAGGGATTCGGCAAGTGGAAGCAAGGAACTTGCAACAACCGCTCCGTGAGCGATTTCGGTCAGTCCGTCATAGAGTCCGAACAGGGAATCGAGCGATGCAAGTCGCTGGTCCTCCAGTACGGCGCGAATCCTGTTCGCCATGTCTTGATGAACGCGAAGACTAGCCCGATCCGGATGAACTGGCCCGGCAAGCAAGTCAACGATCTGATCCTGAGATAGATTGCCGTCTCCAGAAGCCGCTCGTAAGCTAGCCTGCAGTCCACTCCGTGCGGCTTCGAAGAGTTGGGCGGAAGAAGTCACGGCCGAGAAAGGTTGCACTACGTTGAGCCATGAAGAATCAAGCTGACCCTCTGGAATTTGGTGCTGCCGGGCGAGGATCTGCCAGAGCCCGATGTCAGCTTGAAACGCTCCGAGCGCATTTGCCCGCAGGGTTGTATTCGAAATGGCGTCTATTTTGTCGGCTGAATGAACGAATTGGGTAATGGCAGAATCACTGAGGGTGGGGAACTCAGCGAAGGTTCGGAACCAGTGGCTAAACTGGGGATATCTGTGGGCAACCAGTTTCTCAGTCTCTGCCGATAACTGGCGGTCCGGTGATCTTGCAGAATCGATCGCACTCAGCATCTGGAAGATCTGAATGGGACTATCTTCAGAGCGAAAATTCGATGAGCCGATCAGGGTCTCGAGTAGTCGTCCAGAGGTGTTCCACTCGTGACTCCGTCCAAGCCAGGGACGAACTTCCCGGGATTTGGCCATTTGGGTGAGAATGGCATCCCACACCGCGACATCTCCCGGAACCGCAACATCACCGTCTGGCTGCCAATGCAGCGAAGCGAGGAGGACGAGGAGGTCACCATTTCTTGGATAGACACCCTTGGACGCGTCTGAGCGAGAGGCTGTCGATCGGTAGACGCTATAGAAACGCTTGAGCCGGTTTCCTTCTGTAAGATGAAGCTGCTGCGATTGATTAAGCCGACTCAGTGCATCGAAATACGCCGCCAGCCATCCGCCGTCCTTGGAGAGCAGGCCAACGACGAAAGGCCCGGGTGAACGGGGACTCTCTCCTACAAGTTCCTCCCACGGTTTTCCGACATCTCCTGGAACAATGACCTGTCCGGACTTAACGCAGATCTGGCCGCCATATAAATCCAAGACAGCTGCGAGCGGCATCAACCTCTTCAGCCCTGGCGATCCGTTCAGGACAACGCGTGTTTCAATGTCGTATTTCCCCATGGCTGAGTAGAGGCGATCCAGGTCCTGATCGTGCAGAAGTACATCCAGTAAAGAGTCGTCACCAGAGCGCCGCCATTTCGCTGCGGAGACCCAGTCCTTTTCGGGCAAAAGAACGGACACTCTCGTGCCAGCGAATGGGTACTCGAACGGTGCGTCCTTCTGCAGGGCTTGCTCTAACGCAGAGAGAGGAAATCCCGAGTCGATGGTGAGAAATGCGCGCTCGGCACTTGCGGTCATCAGTGCGGTGTCCCTGCGTCCACAGGCCTTCTCAAGCTTGTAACCCAAGGCGTTCAGCAGTTCAGATGCATCCTTGCAGCCGCTAATGCGAATGGCGCCATCGGGACCCGCAAGGCGCTGGATATCTCGCGCTTGATGAACATAGCGGTCAAGAAGCACGAGGTATTCCTTCTGGCTTCCACCGCTGTAGCCGTAGAGTGAGACGTTCCGGGCAAGCATCGGGAGTACCCGATCCGGACTTACCTCCTGGCTGATGCCGGCCATGCGCAAGAAGGAACGCAGAGGACCGGGAATCACAATGGAATCGGTAGAGCCACTCAGAGTGTCTGTGTTTGCGGATCTCGAGCCGGACTCAGCAAGAGAAGACAAGCAAAAGCAGCCGATGCAGAGACAAAGATTCGCTATGCGGAAGATGTGGTGACCAGGGAACCTCATTTGGATACCCCTTTTTGGGACCAAGCGGCAGAACCAGTCGAAAGTCTCAACCCTCGCGGGCAAGCGAATGTCAAAGTTTGAGTCGGGCTGGAGCCGAACTCCTGATTTGCCTGCGTCGCACTGAATGAGGAAGAGGGTTGATGGCCTCCGTTCGGGATGCGCTGCCGAGCTACTTGTTGACCGAGAATCGCTATTGACTTCCGCCGCGTCTCCGAGAGCTGTGGGGGTGGAGGCGTGCGTAGGTCAACCATCATCGCAAAACAATCGTGATCCCGCAAGTTGAATTGAAACTTGATCTTGACGAGGCTGAATTTCCTGAGAGCCATCCACGATCATCTGCACTCTAAGCCAGGCTAGAAACACAATTTGTTGTCAGAGGATGCGAGCCGGAAGATCTCATGTGATGATGAGCTGATGTGAGTGCCGTGAAAAGTGTTTGCCGGAAGTGCTTTTCAATCGCGACGGGCACGTGGAAGAATGACTGCAATGATGCGGATGTCGTTGAGCAATTTAGAGATCAGGCGCAGGGATAATGATGAGGGCACCCGCAGCTGCACGATGCGGAAGTCCCCTTTGTCCTGGGACATTCGAACATGAAGGTCGATTTTCATCTGGTCGGGGTTCTTTTCAGTTCGATTGCAGTCCTATCTTGTGCTGGACACGCCCAAGTTCAGATCAAGGCAACGGCCGCGATCACTGGCACAGTTCACGATGGCTCCGGAAACGGGGTCAATGAAGCGAGTGTTCGTCTGCAGGGACAGGGCAGCGGCCGTGCCGATGAGCGCAAGACCGACGCGTCGGGCAGTTTCGGGTTCTCAGGGCTGAGTTTAGGAACTTATTTTTTGAGCGCCTCAAAAGGCGAACGACACAGTTCCGAAGTGACGGTCAGCCTGACTAAGGATGGGGCGGTTCAGCATGTCGATCTGACACTGCTCTCCTCGAATGAAGGCGGTCAAAAGCTGCAGATGGAGTACTCGGATGTGCAAAGCTTTTCGGTTGCTGCTGTTACCGACTGGACGGCTGCGGGGGGGCATGGGTCAGACTCCAGTCTGCGGACGAGCGAAGCATTGAATCGACAGACACTGCGGCTGAAAACGGATGTCGGACATGCATCGTCCGCAGACCCAGGTGAGAGCGAGCAGACTCTCCGTTCAGCTCTCGAGAAGTCGCCGCGGGACTTGAAGGCGAATGAGGATCTGGGCCGCCTTTATTTGGCTCTGGAACGCTACTCCGATGCGGTTCAGCCGCTGCAAACCGCTGTTGAAATCGATAAAAATAACGAGAAGAATGAGATTGACCTGACTGTGGCTCTCGTTCGAAGCGGGAGTCTTACGAGCGCACGTGAGCACATAATGCGACGGCTTTCCAAAGGGGCCGGGCCAGAATGGCACAGGATAGCTGGAGAGATAGCCGAGAAATCCGGCGATCCTCTCAATGCGGTTCGTGAGTTCGAGCTAGCAGCGAAGGCAGAGCCGAGCGAAGAGAATTACTTTGCGTGGGGTTCTGAACTGCTTGAACATCGCGCAATCTGGCAAGCGAAGGATGTCTTTGAGTCCGGCGCGAAGGCTTTCCCGAATTCCGCGCGCATGTTGACTGCCTTAGGAGCGGCGCTATTTGGTGGAGCTCGGTATGAAGAATCTGCGCGTCGATTGTGCGAGGCTTCAGATTTGAAGCCTACAGATCCCGAGCCGTATCTTTTTATGGGAAAGGTGGAGGTCGCAGCGCCGAACCCCCTGCCCTGCATCGAGACTAAGCTGCAGCGGTTTGTGCAAATGCAGCCAACGAATCCTACTGCCAACCTCTACTACGCGACATCGTATTGGAAGGAGCATGGAAGGAGGATTGACGCTGAAACAGTCAGTATCGTTGAGACATATCTGAACAGGGCTGTGAAAGCTGATCCCAAGTGCAGTGAAGCCCATCTGCAGCTGGGAAAGCTGAAGGCATCGCGCGGAGATTTTGCGTCAGCGTCCGAGTCTTATCGAAGAGCAATCGATTCTGACCCGCAGTCAACCGAGGCCCATTACCGGTTGGGGGTTGCCTATGATCGACTTGGACAAAAGGATCACGCTGCTGAGGAATTCAGGCTTCATGATGAACTAGAAAAGGAGCACGCAGCAGCAGTCGATCGACAGAGAAAAGAAGTGAAACAGTTCTTAGTCCAGGTGAGAGAGAACGTACCGGAACGATCCGCGCGGCCATAGCTTACGCAGACGGATGCGAAGCTATGATCCCGTCGCCTTCCCGAATCGTAAGGATCTGGTTGGGTTTCAGTTTTTCGAAGCGCTCCGTCTTTTGAGTCGTGGGCCACTTGACTTCAACCGCATCCACGATCTTGGATGTGCCCAATCCAAAATGAAGCCGCAGATCGTTCTGGGACATGACGCTTGCGCCGCTTTGGACTTCTGCCATCTGAATGTGTTTGCTCGTGATGACACGAGCTCGCGCCCCAATCGCCGTTCGATTGCACTTGGTGCCGATTAGTTTCAGCTTGATCCAGTTTTGCTTGCTTCCACCGACGTTGTGGAGAAGTGATGGCAGGTCGTTCATGTTGAGAATTAGGATGTCCATGCCACCGTCATTGTCGTAGTCGCCAAATGCTGCACCACGGCTCGAATAGGGTGTGGTGATTCCAGAACCCATCGTCGCTGATACGTCTTTGAAGTTGCCGTTTCCAAGATTTCTGTAAACGAGGCGCGGGTTCTTGAACGTTTCGCCGAAGTTGAATTTGTCGATTTCCGGATAGACGTGTCCGTTAATTTGTACGATGTCAGACCATCCATCGTTGTCGTAGTCGATAAATCCGCAGCCCCAGCCGACGTAGGTATTGTTAATCCCCAAGCCTGAATTGAAAGAGAAATCGCTGAAGGTGCCGTCTCCATTGTTGTGATAGAGATTGCTTGTGTCATCCGCGAAGTTCGTTTTGAAGATGTCGAACCATCCATCGCAGTCGTAATCTGCGACGCCGAGGCCCATGCCCGCCTGCTCGTGGCCATCGGCGTTGTAGGCGCTTCCAGAAATGACTGCGATATCGGTGAAGGTGCCGTCGTGATTGTTCTGGTACAAGATGCTGGGCATGGAATCGACTGCAACGTAGATGTCAGGCCATCCATCGTTGTCGAAATCGCAGCAAACGGACGTGATGGAATATCGCGGGCCCGGTTTCAGAATTCCGGCTTTTTCTGAAACGTCTATGAAGGTTCCATCGCCATTGTTGTGATAGAGGATATTCGTGTCGCCGGGAAGTCCTCGAGGCCCACACATGGTCGGCACGCCTTTCCATTGGCAAAAGCTTGCGTTGTCGACCGAGGGAGGATTGTCGGGATCAAGATGCACGAAGTTGCAGACGAAAAGGTCGAGATGACCGTCGCGATCGTAGTCGACGAAGCTGCAGCCGGTACCCCAGCGTCCCCTTTCCTGAGCCAGGCCAGCTTTCTTCGTCACGTCAGAGAACGTGCCATTCCCGTTATTGTGGAACAGGATATTGTGTCCCCAGAAGGTGCAGAAAAGGTCATCCCAGCCGTCGTTATCGTAGTCGCCTACGCAGACGCCTGTTTGCCATCCACTGCGGCCAATCCCTGATTTCTCGGTTACATCGGTGAACGTTCCGTCGCGGTTATTTTTAAACAGATGCGTTGTTGGCGCAGCTCCTGCGGGCCATTTTGCATCGAGCCTGCTGCCATTTGTGATATAGATGTCGAGCCACCCGTCGTTGTCATAATCGAAAAATGCGATCCCGCTGCCCTTGGTCTCGATGATGAGGCGTTTATGTTCGGTGCCACCCCAAACATTTGGTACCTTCAGCCCAGCGCGCTCTGCGACATCAATAAACTGCACAGGAGACGATGGAGTGGATGCGACCGCGGTCTTTACCTGCGTGGTGGCAGACGCCCATAGAGGTGTTGCAAGGCGGTCGAGGAGCGAGTTGCCCAGAACAAAAGCGGTTGATCCGAGAAAGCGACGACGGGGGATGATCATGCGATTCCGTGATTATAGAAAACCGGGGAATGGTAAGGGAATCCGAATTATCTTGGTTTCAGTTTTGGGAATGGATGAGGAACGATGCCGACCCCTTCTTTCACCGCGACGATGGTATCCACGGGAACGTTGACAAGCTTGTCGATCTGACCGCTGGGCCACATGATCTGAAGGGAGTCGATCCTGTTTCGTTTGCCGAGGCCGAAATGGATGCGCGGATCGCTGGCAGACATGTAGCTTGTTCCGCCCTTGGATTGGTCTACCTGCACCACGCCACCAGAAGAGAGCTTCAGGAGAGATCCAATTCCATCGCGATTGGATTTGGTGCCGATGAGAAGAACCTCAAGCCAGTGGTTTGAGGTGCCTTCATTTCGAAGTAGGAGCGGAGATTCGCCTCGGCAGTTGACTGCGATTCCGACCTGCCCGTCATTGAAGAAATCGGCAGTGGCCAGTCCGCGTCCAGCCATTGGACGATTGAAGTCGGGGCCCAGCGACTCAGAAACCTTTTCAAATTTTCCATGGCCGAGGTTGCGAAACATGAGCAAAGGCTCTTTGTAACTTACGAGGCTGTGGTAGAGCTGCACATTGTCCAGCATTGCTCCGTTGGCCTGAAGGATGTCGGGCCAGCCATCGTTATCGTAGTCCATGAATTTGGCAGCGACGCCGCTGAGCAAAATAGCCTTGTTACCAATGCCTGAGCTGTAAGTGGCGTCAGTGAAGGTTCCATCGCCATTGTTGTGATAGAGGCGATTGAGTTCGAAGTCAAGATGGGTAATGTAGATATCGAGATTCCCGTCTCCGTCGACATCGGCTGCATCGATGCCCATGCCGGCTTCATAGCGGCCGTCTTCGCTCGCCGCGAGTCCGGAGATCAGCGAGACGTCGTTGAATGTTCCGTCGTGATTGTTTTCGAACAGGAAATTGGGCCAGGTGTCATTGGCTACGGCAACGTCAGGCCAGCCGTCGTTGTTCAGGTCTGCGAGGACCATGCTCATCCCTTTTGACTCAGGTTTTCCGACTCCAGACTTTTCGCTGACGTCAGTGAACGTGCCGTCGTGATTGTTATGGAGGAGCGTTGTCTTCTGTCCGCGATAGTTGTTGGGGTTGCAGTAGGAGCGATAACCGGGTTTGTGTTCTCCGCACCAGAGATTATTCTTGGGTGACCAGTCAATGTAATTAGTGACGAGGAGATCGAGCCAGCCATCCTTGTCGAAGTCGAACCAACCTGCGCTCGAGGACCAGGCACCTTCGTCCGCTACACCCGCCTTCGCGGTTACATCTGTGAATGTGCCATCGCCATTATTCCGGTACAGGATGGCACGATCGTAGCCGGTCACGTAGATGTCGGGATACCCGTCATTGTCGAAGTCACCCACTGCTACACCCTGACCATAGTGGCCTTCGCCACCCACGCGCGCTTTCTCAGTCACATCTGTGAACGTGCCGTCGCCATTGTTGTGATAGAGCACCGAACGCAGTGGATGTGAGGGTTTGTAGGCGTCTGTTGCGGCGGATTGCAGAAAGTAAATGTCCATCAATCCGTCCTGGTCGTAGTCGATCCAGGCCACGCCTGTGCCCATCGTTTCGAGGTAGTACTTCTCCTCCGTCTGCGTCGAGTCCTGAACGAATTCAATGCCCGCCGCCTTACGAATATCCGTGAAACGCACGCCAGAGGGGCTAGGTGCCACCTGCGGCTTCGCAGGTCTAGCCGCCTGTTGCCCGGGAATAATGCGGCCTGGAGGTGAGAATGTTGTGATGGCTACGAGGGCCAGAGTGGCCGCCGTGCAACGCAGCGTCATAGGGTCCGATCCGCTAAAGAAAGGGCGAACTGCAGCAATTGCTGTTTGTTCTCAGCACTTAGCGTGCCTGTCGTGTCAGTTGCCGGGGCAGGGGCGCGGTCTAGAACTTGTTCGATCCGGCTGATATCGAGACTTGGTCCGACACTACTCTCTTTGAAGCGATTCAGCACATCCCTCGCCTTCTCAATTTTGCCGATCTGGAAATAGAAGACACCTAATGTCGAATAGGCACCGGACCATTCGGGCAGCAGCTCTATCGCACGCTCAAATCGAGAAGCGGCCTCGTCTGTGTTGCCTGCGATTGCTGATGTGAGCCCCAGCCCCCAGGCGATCTTACCCGAACCAGGGATGCGCGATCGTCCTTTGGCCAGAGCCTGCTGTGCCGCAAGAACGTTGTTAGAGCGTAGGTCGATCAGCGCGAGCGATAGGTAGTTTTGATCATTGTCCGGGTTACGCGCGATCGCATCGCGGAAGATTTCTGCCGCATGTGTGCTGTCGCCGAGATGTGCATAGATGTCTCCCATTAGAGTGAGATACCCATCGTCCGTTCGGCTTGATTCGGAAATTTGGTTCGCAACCTCAAGCGCCTGGGGATACATGTGTTTCTGGAAGTAGGCATTGGCAAGATTGAATCTCACCTCGTCGGATGTAGGGTTTGCCTCCATCGCCGATTTGAAATGTTCGATTGCCCCATCATAGATATGATAGCGAGCCAGCAGAACACCGGTCCCGTTGAGCGTTCGAAAGTCGCTTGCGCTGAGCTTATCTAGTTCCTGAATTGCTTTACCGGCGTCTTCCGTCTTGCCCGCTTTCAAATAAGCTTCAGCAAGCATGTAGAGGTTTTGCGGTTGATTCGGATGCCGCTGGATCTCGGCTTGAAGTTCGGTGATATCAAGTTGAGTACGAGCGCCGGCGTCGAGTTCGGACCGATTGTTGAGATAGTCGAACAGGTGCTCGAAAGGGTACGGTCCGGCCTGAGCATTTTTAGACATTGTCTTGAAGACATTCAAATCACGGTTCGCAGCTTCGGTCTCATGCAAGCTCCTCTCAACCATAGCGAGCTTGTAGTATCCATTAGCAGGATCAGGTGCGACCTTGACGTAGCGACGCAGAAGCTCCTCGGCCTCTCGCAGCCTTTTGGCGGCGCTGTGGAGATTTGCGAGCTCGAGAAGCGCATCAGAGTACTTCGGGTTGTATTTCAGGGTGTCCTGAAAGTAGCGCTCGGCTGCTACAGCATCCCCCTGGCGCTCTGCGATAAATCCAAGATTGAAAAGGCAAGTGGAACTATGCGGATCGAGCGCAATACCGCGCTGGAAGTAGGTCTTGGCTTCATCGAATCGTCCGAGATTACGGTAAGACAGCCCGAGGAATGCGTATGAGCGCGCCGATTTCTCAAGCTCGAGGAGCAGGCTAAATTCTTCGATTGCCTTCTCCGTCTTTCCAGCCATGAAGTAACTTTGCCCAAGCGCTGCAAGAAGGTCGGGACGCTTGGAAGCAATCTTGAGCCCCGATTCAAGGAGGGGGATTGCGTCTTCAAAGTAGTTCTGCGACATCGTGATTTGCGCCATGAGCGAGATGATGTCGACGTTATCAGGGGCGATTTTGTGTGCCCGGACAAGAGCGTCGAGCGCATCCAGAGGACGCGATTGGCCCGAGTAGCTCTGAGCCAACAAGTAGAGCGCTTCTGCATTTTCCGGCTGCAGTTTGGTGACCCGGTTCAGGATCAGTTCGGCTTTCGCGTTCTCGCCAGTACGAAGAAGCGCCTGTGCGAGGTTGTAAAGAATTTCGACGCTTTCTGGCTGAAGGGCGGCGGCCTGGTCGAGAACACGTCCAGCGATCTTGTACTGGTGCTCGGAGGCCATCAGCACTCCGAGCGAAAACTGGACCTGAACGTCGCTTTTGTTGCGTTTTGCAACGTCGTCGGCCGTCTGCAATGCATCGGCGGTGCGCTTTGCCTGAAAGTACGCCCGGACCAGATTCAGCTGAGCCTGCGGAGTGTGGACGCGTTGCAGGTGAGGGATTGCTTCAGCTGAAGCGCCCTTCATCATGAGCAAGACGCCCAAGTTGTAGTTGGCGTCAGCGTTTTCTGGATCAATGCGAAGTGCAGAGCGAAACTGGCGCTCGGCAAGATCAAGCTGATGCTGGGCAGCATAGGCATTGCCGAGATTATTGAGCGTATTGGGAAAGCCCGGCTTGAGTTGAAGGGCGTGCTGAAACGATTCGATTGCGCCGGCAAAATCCTGCTGGTTCGATTCGATGATTCCAAGCAGGTTGTAGCCCTCCACTGTCGGGTGGTTTTTGAGCTGCTCGAGAGTTTCTATTCGAGCTTCCGCAAGCCGGTGCTGCGCAACTAGGTTCGCTCCTTCGCGAAAGGGTGAATTGGCGGTATTCTGCTGCGCGAATGCCGCCCCGCAGAGCAATAGAATGGCGCTCGAACGACGAGCAGATGCTCGGCTGCATGCGAGCGCTGCCTTCAGTGACACGCGGGGATTCACCTCCTGGACACCGATGGATAACGTGCTTATGGCGGAGATTGTAGCACCGTCATTGCCTGTTGTGCGCTCGCGTTGTCGGGCTGCTGTTGCAGTAGCTGCTGAAGTACGTCGCGCGCCTTCTGCCGATCGTTCTGCATGGCATAGAGGCGAGCGAGATTGAGATAGGACTGGTCAAAAGCAGGGGCGACCCTGATCGCTGTTCTGAATTCCTCCTCGGCTTTGGGCAGGTTGTTTTGCCTGACATGGAGAACGCCAAGATTGTTGAGAGCTTCAGGATAGCCGGGGCGCAAGGCGATCGCTTGCTCCAGATATTGAGCGGCCTGGTCGAGTTCGTCCTGTTGAGCGAAGAGCATGCCCAGGCTGTATTGGATATCAGGGTCATCCGGGCGCAGGGACAGCGCGCGCGAAAGGGAATCCTTCGCGTTGCCGAACGCTCGTTGGCGCCGATACAGGTTCCCGAGATTCATGTGGGCCGTGAAGTAATTCGGCTGGATGCTGATGGATTTCCGGAAGTCTCCAATTGCCTCATCTGCGTTTCCCTGCTGGGCTGCCAGCATTCCCAGGTTGTTCCATGCCTCCGCGAAATTTGGCCGGAGTTCGACTGTTTTCTCCAGAAATCGCTTTGCCTCCTCCGAACGATTTCGATGGAGGCTCAAGGTGCCGAGATTGTAGTAGGCATTTGCATTGTCGGGCTTGGCAGCGATGACCTGATGAAAAGCGTCCGATGCCTGATCGAGAAACCCATGCTGATACAGAGCGACACCATATGAAAAATCATTTCGTTGGAAGGTGTCCTGGACAAGCAGGCCCGGAAATGGCAAAGCATGGCGCATCCGCGTCTGGTGATCAGTAGGAATCGAAGTGCTGTCGGATGCGAAACGAGCACTGTCATTCCTCCCCTGATAGACCTTAACGATCATGCCCTCGCCATCGATCAAGAGAGACATTGGTATCGGCAGATCGCGCTGGCGATCGAACATATGGCGGTAGAGAATGTTGTAGATGCCCGCGATTTCTTCTGTCGCGAACACAACAGTGGCGGCCGATCGGTAGCGATCGGCGAGCCTCCGTGCATCCGAGCGCCGGCTGGGATCGTCGAGGTTGACAGCTATGATCTTCAGCCGGCTGCGCTTCAGAGACGAATCTGCAGATTGGAATTGATTCAGCTGGCGTGCGCTCTCCTCAGAGGCGGTTGACCAGAAGGTAAGTAGCACCGGGCCACCGCGCCAGGACTCCAGGGTATGCTCCATGCCATCAAGATCCGGCAGTTTGAACGCAGGCGCTTTCAGCGGCTGAATCAGCCACGTCTCCGAGTTCCGCGGAAGGTTCTCATCCGAAGCCACAGTATCGGATGGGTTGGAATGAGTTTGAGCTACGAATGGTTCAGCATGGAAATTGGCGACGCCCTCTTCGACGTGGATTCGGTTGGAAGTCGGAAGATCCGCGACCGTCTGCACGAGTCCCGAGGGCCAACGGATTGTTCCCTGCACTGCACCGTGATGAGAACCGAGACCGAAGAAGAGCTCTTTCGTGTGTTGGGAAAGGAAGCCTGAACCAGCCTGAAGATACTTTGTCTGGGACAGGTTTCCCGCTGTGACAGTGATCGACGCGCCAACTGCATCCCGGTTGCTTTTTGTACCGCGAAGCCGAAAAGAGATAGCGATGCCAATGTTCGCTAGAGCGTTGTGAAGTACTCGAACCTGAGGCGAATTCCGATTTTTCAAGATGACTTCGAGACGGCCATCATGATCGAGATCGGCGAGCGCGAAAGCGCGGGAGTCCTCACGGAAATCCAGAAGCAGGGCTCCGGATGCCTGTGTGAAGGTGCCATCGCGATTGTTGGCGAATGCCACGTTGCGAGCGTGACCGTGCCAGGTGTGATCGGCGCGTATTAGCTCGTTGATCGCATTCCATCCGCGCTCGTATGCAATCAGGGGAGTAGCGTCCTCTGGTGATTTGGCCACGACTTGACGCCAGAAGAAACCGGCGAGTTCATCGCTCTGGGGACTGGTCAGGTATCCATTCGTGACGTAAAGGTCGCTGTAGCCATCGTGATCCCAATCCCAGAAATCAGACGACCAAGACCAACGACCCATCTCAACCGAAGCTGAGTTCCCGGCATTCTCAAACAATCCGCCGCCTCGGTTGCGGTAAAGGGCGTTGCCCCGAGCGTGACGTCGGTAGAGTTCACGAATGTTGTCAGGGGCGACGCGATGGAACTGGGGTTGTTCTGAGACACGCTGGCCAGCAGATTCCCACATGCTTGGGACGTAGATGTCCTGGTGACCGTCGTTATCGAAGTCGGCCCAGCAGCAGCCCATACCGGCTCCGACGCTTTCGATGTGTGCTTCCTTTGAGACATCCTTAAAGGTTCCGTCCCCATTATTTCGGTAAAGTTGTGAACTGCCGAAGTCATTGGCGACGAAGAGATCCGGTACCCCATTGCCGTTTGAGTCTCCCCAGGCGCACGCGAAGCTGTAGCGGTTATTGTTGAGGTTCAATCCGGAAGCGTCGGTAACCTCAACGAATGTGCCATCGCCCTGATTGCGGAAGAGACAATTGGGCGGCCCGTTGCGCGCATCGTAGTAGGGCACCGGGTAGTTGTACTGCTCTAATCCGAGGTAATACATGTACAGGCAGAAGTACACATCGAGGCGCCCATCGTTGTCGTAGTCGGCAAGTGCCGCATGTGTGAAAGAGCCCTGAGGCTCTTGCACAAACTTGAATGCATCGCCCTTAAGGGAGAAAGTTCCATTACCGTTGTTCAGAAACAAGAGTGGACCTGTGCCGCATACAACGAGTAGATCCTGTCGTCCGCGGTTCAGGAAGTCGGCGAAAAGTGCACAAGAGGTGCGATCGAGAACGCCTACACCGGCCTTTTCCGTCACGTCCTCGAACGTGCCGTCACCACGATTGCGGTAGAGGCGGTTGGGAAGGCCGGGGGGCTGGCAGATGTAAAGGTCATCGAATCCATCGCCGTCGAAATCGCCTGACGCCACGCCGTTGTTTCCGTAGATGTCTACTCCAACTGCGCCGTCAAGGACGGTTCGCCAGTAGTCAGCACCGTGTAGAAGCTGGGAATGGTATGAGTCGACGGCATGGAGAGCACTGGAAGTGATGTCGACGAAGGCCGGACTTTGCGCTGTGCAGAGTGTCTCGCCAGCGAAGTCCCAGGCTTGGACTTTCCAGGTGTGGGAGCTGCTTTGAAACCACTCCATTTTCCAGGTCCCGACACGCTCTTCATGCTTCTGATCGCGCAGATTCGAAACGATGTCATAGCGGAGTTCGATCTGGAGGGTGAGGGGAGCAGCATCGGTTTGCTTGATGCTGAAGATTTCGAACTCGGCAGTTTCGATTGAGGTGGCGGGTCCGAGCCACTGGGCGAGGCTGTGAAGGAACTGCTCGCGGGAGATCTTCGATTTTCGTGCGAAGGTGCGCTTAACTGCATCGACGCCGAATCCTGATCGGAGGGTGATCTGAGTCGCGGAGTCAAGGTCTGAAACGTCGATGTGATCGTCGAGAAGTGTAGCGATCGCAGGGGATTTAGCAATTTCTTGTTTGAGCGACCCACCCCATTGATCGAGCAAGGATTCAATCTCGACTGCAAACTTCTCAAGCGGGAATTCATCCGAACCGGGAGGAATGGTGCGAAAGATGTCGGACAGGGGGGGCTGCACCGGGTAGTGAGGCGAGAGCCTGACGTCCGCCATGGAGAAGTCGCCGCCGGCACTGGAGCCGACTGAATCGGGCGAGGCGCAAAAAGGAAAAATGGGTGCGGGCCTAAGCAAGAGGGGGGAGACAGTCAGCGATTTGATCATCGAGCGTCTAGAGATGATCGGGCGTTCTGCTTTAGGGGAAGACTTCATTCGGGATCGGGTGTGGGTGGGATGCTGGGAATCATAGCATTTGGGTGGTGGAGTAACGAATGGGTTCAAGCGCGGACTCTTAATGCTGCTCTTCATGGCCCCGGATTGTGGGTTGGTTTTCGATCTGGTCAAAGTTAGTGTTTGCTTATGCGTTATGGATCAAAGAAGGCTAGCCGTGAGCCGGGTTCGAAGATGACTTTGGTTAAGATAAATAAATAGAACAAGTTACAAACAATTGACGGTCAGTGCTTTCAAAAAAATGCCATTTTTCAGCGGCTTGCATTTGCTCGAATTAGAGCGAAGTACAACTTTTGGTTGACAAATGTTGTGAGAATCGCATAATTTTCTCCCCTAGCAATGAAACCGTTTACAGGAAAACGTTTCATTTCTCTCCCTGTATCCGTAACAACCCTGCTTCACCGATAAGAAGTGTGTCTCAGACAAGAGGAAACAGAGGATTGGAGGTCGTTCTCATGGGCCGTGACTTCAGTGAGCTTCAGGTGGTGAGAGCACTACGGTGCGCAGTTCTGGCGATCGTGTGCGTTCTCCTCGTTCAAAGCCAACCCGCCTTTGGCCAGGTGGACGAAGGGGCCATCACCGGGACGGTTCAGGATCCCAGCGGTGCGGTGATCCCCAACGCAGAAGTGGTTCTGCTGAACACCGACCAGGGCCGTACTCTTCAGACCAAATCGGATGCCAGTGGTGCGTATACGTTTTCTCCTGTGCGCGCTGGCCACTACACGGTGACAGTCTCCGCGCAGGGCTTTGCCAAGACGACCCAGAAGAACATCACGGTTAATGTGGCCCAAGCTCTTCAGTTGAATGTATCGCTGAAGCCTGGTGGAACAACGGAGACTGTGGAGGTAAACACGGCGCCTCCTGTGCTGCAGACTGAAGAAGCCTCTGTGGGTCAGGTGATCGGAGAGACTCAGGTCCACGATCTGCCGCTGAACGGCCGTAATTTCACTTTCCTGGCGCAACTTGGCGCTGGCATGCAGACGCCTCAGGCTGATGGTCGCGGTAATGCCGCGAACGGCGCTTTTTCGGCGAACGGATTGCGTCCATCTCAGAACAACTATTTGATAGATGGAATCGACAACAACTCGAATACCGTAGATTTCCTCAATGGAACGAACTTTGTAATTCTGCCGCCCGTCGATGCTATTCAGGAGTTCAAGGTGCAAACTGCGGACTTTAGTGCTGAACTTGGCCGTTCAGCGGGCGCTGTTCTGAATGCCACGATCAAATCCGGCACTAATAGCCTTCATGGCGCTGCCTGGGAGTTTTTGAGGAACGACAAATTGGACGCGGCCGACTGGTTCGAGGACAACACTGGCCAGCCGAAGGGCAAACTACGCCAGAACCAGTTTGGTGTATCGGCCGGCGGACCGATCATCAAGAACAAGATGTTTTTCTTCGGTGATTACGAAGGCTTCCGGCGCGTCCAGGGTCAGCCGAAGAGTAACAACGTGCCGACGAAGAAAGAGCGCGACAGCGGGTACACCGATCTCTCGGATATTCTTTCCTTCAACTCGGGATCAAGAACAGATGCCATTGGACGTAGCATTCCGAAGGGCACGATACTTGATCCCGCCACCACGCGCTTCGTCGCCAAAGGAGCGACCGACCCGGTTTCCGGCCTGGTGAACAGCAGCGGTGGTGATGCGTATGTTCGCGATCCATTCGGCACCTGCGGACCTAACACCACGACTTTCTCTGCTGGAGCCTGCGGCTTGAACCAACTGCCTGCTAGCCGGATCGATCCGAACGCAGTTAAAGTTCTCAATCTGTTTCCAGAACCGAATTCGGGTATCCAGACGTATAGTGCGAGCCCTGCATTGTTTCAGCACAGGAACCAATTCGACATTCGAGGCGATCTCAACCCGAACGATAAGAACCAGATCTTTGCCCGCTACAGCTTCTCAGACGATCCGGTCTTTATCCCTGGCATCTTCGGAGGGGTAGCGGATGGCGGAGCATTCAACGAAGGCCTGCAAACCGCCCGGTCCCACCAGATGGTCGCTGGTTATACAAAGGTATTCTCGCCCAATGTCGTCAACCAGGTGCGTGCAGGGTTTGCCCATCTGCACACGACACGTTTCGGACCGGAAGGCACGACTGACGGCATTCCCGAGCAATTCGGGATTCAAGGAATCCCCCAAGGACAGGAGAATGGCGGACTTCCCGCCTTTGGTATCGGCGGCCTGGCCCAGTTGGGAAGCAATGCATTCCTTCCCTCCGACGAGGTCAGCCAGACCCTGCAGGTCTCGGATGACTTCACTCGCATTTACGGGAAGCATGGCTTCAAGATGGGAATTGAGTATCAGAATGTGAAGTTCTCTACTCTCCAACCCGCCTGGTCACACGGCCAATTCAACTATGGCGGCGGATTCACTGATATTCCCAACGTTTCAAACACCACAGGCGGCATCGCTCAGTTTGTGCTGCCTCCGGCCGCCGCTCCAGCGACGATCGCGGGCAATCCAAACCCGAACGGGTTCAGCTACTCGGGCGGTTCCGACGGCGTCTTTGCTTCCAACATCGCTACCACGCATGACCAGAGAATCTACTTCGCGAGCTACTTCCAGGACGATTGGAAGATGACTCCAAAGCTGACTTTGAATCTCGGGTTGCGCTGGGACTACTTCGGTCCAATCAATGAAGTAGGTGGCGCGCAAGCGAACTTTGTACCGTATCCGGTGCCGGGAAGGAATCTCGGATCGCCAACGTTCATCGTTCCCAAAACAGGCAGCGCAAACCGTGTCTTGTCCACGAACTCGACGTGCTTCGGCGTCGGCTGCTGGGGATTCGCAGATCTTCTCGCTAAAGACGGAATTACCCTGATGCAGACTGACCGCTACGGCAAAGGCCTGGTAGAGACGGAAAAGGACAACCTGTCGCCACGAATTGGTTTTGCATATCAGGTAGATCCGAAGTTGGTAGTGCGGGGCGGGTTCGGAGTGTTCTTCAATTCCTTCGAGAACCAGGGATACTCGCCAAACATCGGCGAGAACTATCCGTTTGTGTACAACCTTTCGTACTTCAACGGCAAGGCGATTCCGGGCTTGCCAGGCATTTCCTCCCAAGTGTCGCCGATCAGCTATAACTCGCCATTCGCTAATTGTGCAACCGCGGGCGGAAATCCAGGGACAGGGCAGGGAACAGCAAACTTCGAATCCGGTTTCTCATGCATTCCGCTGACGTCGGCGGCGGTCGACGCGCGCGGAGTTGGGCTGGAGGGAATGCAGTTCGATTATCAAACGCCACGCACCTACAGCAGCAACTTGACCTTGCAGTATTCGGTCACCCGATCGCTGGCAGCCCAGGCTGGATATGTGTTCACTCACGGGTCGAACCTCCAATCCAACGTCGGGAACCAGAATGTTACGCAGATCCTTCCGGCAGGTATCAGCACCACCGATTGCGGCCCATTCGCCGTATTCCCAGCTGGAGTAGGCGGAGGAACCGGCAGTTGCGTCCCCTTCCCCGACTTTGGAGGGGGGTCTTTCGCAGAAACCTTCGGCAAAAGCACTTACCATGCATTGCAGACGAAATTGGAGGATCAGTTCTCCAATGGTCTGACCTTCCTGTTGACCTACACCTGGTCAAAGACGATGTCGGATGCGGGAGACTTGTTGAACGGTGGCTCATCGCAAGCGGGTGGCTATCGCGCGCTTCGGATTCCTGGTCTCGGTCCGGAATTCGATTGGGGGCCGGCAAACTTCGATGTGCGCCACGTTATCCACTTCAGCGGCGGATACCAATTGCCCTTCGGCAAAGGGATGAAGTACATGAATGGCGGCGGGATTGGAAACATGATCCTTGGCGGCTGGGCAACGAACTGGATCGTCACGGCGCAGGGCGGCCAACCGCTCGACTTCAGCTGTCCCTCTTCGACCGCCTCCGGGGCGAGCTGTCGCGAAGTGCTCGTTCCTGGGCAGGATCAAAAGCTGGGCGTCAAGTCGAGGGTTATCGACGGCGCACTGCGTCCGGTCTGGCTGAACAATGCGGCTGCATTCAACCAACCATGCCAACTTGGGTGGAACGGAACAGATCCGAGCACCCTTGCTCCGATTCCTGATTCGCCAAAGGGCTGCATCCCCCTCAGTGGTGCAGCGGCACTGGGATCGAAGCCGGGAACTACAGTAGGACCGGGTGTGCATCGTTTCGACTTCTCGGTATTCAAGAAGTTCCCGATCAAGGAGCGGTTCTCAACCGAGTTCCGGGCCGAATTCTTCAACGTTCTCAACCATCCGAACTTCAGCCCGCTGGGGATCAGCAGCGATCCCAGCAATCCGACGCAATTCGGAAAGCTCAGTGCTACTCGGTTCAATCCGTACGATCCACGGCAGATCCAGCTTGCTTTGAAGTTGTATTACTAGGCTAAGATTGATAACACCCCGGCTCGGAACTCTCCGGCCGGGGTGTTTCAATCTGGCGACGCCGCTCACGCGGAGGCGAACTGTGAGCAAGAAGTTCCGGCTGAAGGTATCGGTCACGGTCCCTCTGGTGATCTTCGCTTTCTGCATCTTCGGCCAAAAGAAAGACACCCAGAAACTGGATCAGGAATATCAATCAGCAATCGCTGACTATGAAGCGGGGCGCTTCCCGCAGGCTGCATCTCGTCTCGAGGCACTCATTCCATTTGCACCGAGAAGCTTTGAAATGCATGAGTTGCTTGGAATGGTGTATGCCTCAGTTCCCAAGCCTGAAAAAGCAATTGAACAATTGAAGATCGCGGTTGAGGTTAATCCCGATTCCGGCGAAGCACGAACAAATCTCGGAGCAACGCTGCTGCGGTTTGGGAAGGCTGAACTCGCAGGTGAGCAATTCAGAAAGGCGCTTGCGCTCGAGCCGACTAATTACGATGCGAACCACAACCTGGGGGAATTCTACCTTCAGACAGGGAAGCTGACTGAAGCCTTGCCCCTGTTGAAGCAAGCTAATCAGATTAAGCCGGGCGCCTATGACAATGCATATGATCTTGCCATGGCGGAGTTTCTGCTGGGCCAACTCGACGATGCGCGGGCGGCGATACAGGCCCTCATGAAGCAAAGGGACACAGGAGAACTACACAATCTGCTCGGCCAGATCGACGAAAAAGATGGGAAGTTCGTTGCGGCGGCGAACGACTATGAGGCTGCAGCTCATCTCGATCCGAGTGAGGACAATCTCTTTGCGTGGGGAAGTGAGATGCTACTGCACCGCACATACGAGCCGGCCATCTCGATCTTTCAGAAGGCTTCAGAGATGTATCCGAAGTCGCCAAGGATTTTGATCGGGCTCGGGTTGGCGCTGTATTCTCGCGGAATCTACGACAAGGCAGTTCAGGCTCTGATCGGGGCGGCGGATTTGAGTCCCAAAGACGAACGGTGCTATCTCTTTCTTTCGAAGGCTTACAACAGCTCACCATTGCAAGCAGATGAGGTTGTGGATCGGTTCAAACGGTATGCCGATCTAAGGCCAGACAATGCTCTGGCGCAGTACTACTATGCCGTGAGCCTTTGGAAAGGAAAACGTGTTGGTAGTTCAACGGTGGATCTGGGATTGATCGAAACGTTGCTAAAGAAGTCCATTGCGCTGGACAATTCAGTGGCGGATGCTCACGTGCAGTTGGGAAATCTGTATGCGGACCAACATGAGTATGAGAAATCCATCCCGGAATATGAGCGTGCGCTTGAGCTGGACCCGAACTTGCCGGATGCACATTACAGGCTTGGAACGGACCTGGTTCACGCGGGACAGAAGGAGAAGGCGCAGAAGGAATTTGCTGTCTATCAAACCCTTCGTGCGGAGCACCTGGCCGAAGTTCAGAAGGAGCACGACGAAGTAAGGCAATTCGTGTATTCAGAGAAAGCGATGAACATAGAGAGACCATGAACGTGAGCCGATTATCGTGGCGTGAAACCGCCGGCCAAGTCAGTAGAAGCCGGAGGGAGTTTCTGCGAGATGCGGCCGGCTTGGCGCTTGGCACTGCGGTTATCCAGGCCAGCCCATTCGTTCGCGCGGAGTCGGTTCGCAAGAAGCGCAAGGTAGTTGTCGTTACCTTCGGCGGCGGTGCGCGAGATCAGGAGACGTTTGCTCCTGAGGGTCAGGAAAACATTCCCCACATGTTGAGTGAAATGGCTCCGCAGTCGAGCTTTTTCACTCATGTAACGAATCAAGGGATCCTCGGGCACTATGTGGCAACAGCGAGTCTGGCTACGGGCGTTTATGAAACGCTCAATAATTTCGCTTCGGTCGCTCCTGAACATCCGACCATCTTTGAGTACTTCAGAAAAGAGTTGAAGAGGCCATCATCGGATGCATGGGTGGTGGCTCCCAGCAATGGCTTTCACAGGATTGGCGAAAGCGAAGTGCGTGGGTTCGGACCAGGTCAGGGAGCGCGCGTCATTCTGCCGAAAAGGCTGCTTGGGCTCGCCAGCGGCGGCACCGCAGCGGATTTCGAGCATCTGCTGCACGACAGTTATGAGACTCCGCTTTATACACCCGCTCTTGCGGGTGGAGATGTTGAACTACATCAGCTTGAAATGATTCTGAAGCTCTCCGTCGGGGACTTTACTTCCCATGCGCGCACGCTCTCGAGCCCAGACGAGCTCTCTCTGTATATCGCGAAACGCCTGATGCGCGAAGAGGCGCCAAGTTTACTCTGGATCACGATGCATGACATCGATGTGGCGCACTCGGGTGCCTATTCGCTGTACATCGACGGTATCCGAAGAACCGATCGGCTTTGTGCCGAACTTTGGAAGACGATTCAAGCAGAGCCGGAGTATGCGGGCAATACGACAATGTTTGTGCTCCCCGATTTCGGCCGTGATTCGGACTTCGACGCTGGAGGGAATGGCTTTCAACATCATCGGACGGGCGATCCAGCAAGCAGGACAACATGGATGATGGTACTTGGCGCAGGAACGCGGCAGGGCGTTGTCTACGATACGCCGGTGCAATCGATTGACCTTGTGCCGAGTATCGGGGCGATGATGGGCTTCTCACCATTGCAATCCAGCGGCAAGCCTATTCAGGAGTTGGTCTAGCCATGCGTCCCCGCGATTTGAAGGCAGAGAACTTTGCGGCGTATCCGCCGGAGGCGCGTGCAATCGCTGTTCGGCACCTTGGAGCATTACGGCAATTACCGACAGCATTCTTGCCCAGCCTGCTTCGAGAGGTTATCGATTACGACTATAAGTTTCCGGTCGAGCGTTACACCATTGAGAAAGAGCTCTCCGTTCTCGAAGAACTTTCAGATAATGAGCGGCAAGAATGGTTCGCTGGATTTGCAGGACTCTCGCTGTCACCCAATCTAGAGAACTTCAATTGGGTGAATCTCCCTGCTCAGTTCGTGGAGCAAGAGGCTGCATACCTCTGGTCGACACATCAGCTTGATGCGTTTCGAAAAGCTGCTACAGACTATGGCGATCGCCTAGACCGATTCATCAAGACCGAGCCGCCAGGATTGAGCAGGATTGGCATCGCCGTTGTGGGGCAAGGTGTAACGACTTATGATGCAAGGCTGTTCAAAAATCTCCGCAAGCACGGCACCTACTTCACTAACGTGAATCCAAAAGGCGGACTCGAGTCACTTCTGGCAGTGATCGAGAAGCGTGCGGAATCGCATCCGATTCAATACGCGCATTGGTATGTGGACGGCGGAGCACCAGCTGCGCACAGCCAGCGGATCACTACAGTCTCTTATGACGAGCTATCTCCGTTGCGCAGTTCCTTGCTGAAGCGAATGCGAGCAGAGATCGACCGGCCAGGGATGGGGCCGGAGGAGCTTCGAACCATGCTGGCGCGGCTAAGTCCGACCGATCTGGGGATGGAAATGACCTCAGATCGCGTACTGAGCCGGTTCAAGTTGAAGTTATTGACGGAAGGTTCGGGAACGCAAATCTATAGCACGACGTTTGCACAATGGACCGCTCGTGAAGTGTTGCGCCGGGCCCAGGCTGTGACTTTGCTTGTACGGTATGCCCCGCGCCAGAGGCAACGCCCGATGAACGAGCTGCTCGCAGGGGGGCACGGGGAAACCGAGGTTGATGCGCTCGGCTCGCTTGTCGATGCGGAGATGGGCGCTTACTACCAGTGGATCGACCAACAACGCCTACCTGATTCGGAGCGATCGGGCTTTATCGCATGGTTCGAGGGGCACAGAGATGCAGTCGCAGTCGGGCCTTCGATGCCTCGAGGCACCGAATCGAATTCCACAATCGATTTGGAAGAGCTTCTAAGGCTGGTCTCCACCTGATTCGGAAGAAACCTGAGAGTGGATACGGCGAAGAATTTACCGGGTTCTGTGTGCGAAGAAGCCGGACAAGGGGAAAGATATGATCCGGCGGGACTTCATCAAATTAGCAGGTGCTGTTGCGACAACCGTGCTCACGAATTCAGCGACTGGCGCTGAGCAAGAGAGCGCTTCTGGAAGGCAGATTCTGCCGATCAACCGTGGCTGGCGGTTTCATCCTGCAAAAATCGACGGAGCGGAGGCGGCTGACTTTGATGATTCGAAGTTTCAGCGCATTGTGATACCTCATA